>Ga0209390_10008215_pt1 | contig 13020 bp, 15 predicted proteins | sample BON01_FD_187212 | JGI IMG/M metagenome (GOLD analysis project Ga0209390, IMG submission 187212) | Freshwater microbial communities from Lake Bonney liftoff mats and glacier meltwater in Antarctica - BON-01 (SPAdes) (version 2) | ecosystem: Environmental > Aquatic > Freshwater > Ice > Glacier... | reverse complement strand
GGGCAAAAGATTTCCTAGCCCTGATCAAGGACTCCCCCCGAGCAACCGTAATCCACATCCTTGAGGGATGTGAACAAATCGCACTTCTCATCCTAGCCACACAGGAGTACCTTCCGGAAAGACTACTTCATAGACCCGGAGGTGACCCGACAAGCAAACATCTGCTCCCCTTCGTCCTGATATTCGAACGAGAACTGTTCCCACGTCTCACCTACATGAGAGACTTGATAACACACACCCATAAGATGTCCGAAGACATACCGGAGAACAAAAAGAGTTTCATTTTTAACGACCCTCTCCACAACAACGGCAATGCGAGCTGTCCTCAAAGGGTCCTACCCCCTCGCACGCAGCAACTACCACCTCAGACCCTCGGTAAGACGGGGGATCTTCGCAAATATATATGGGCAAACTCCATGGGAGCAACCAAGCATAGACCTGGGGCATGACGATCTCCTGGAGTTGTTTGGACACGATGAGGAATGGGGATTAAGTGAACTATTACTAGAAATAGGTACCGAGATAGAGATCCCAATTGAGGATGCTCAAGGAGTGACCTTCTGGATCGCGGGCGAAGTATCATCCTATAGGACGGGGTCCCTGAGCTTCAAGGCCGAGTTCCCAGGCTGTGAACTTGACGTGGGATTCTGGATCCAGACACGAAACAGAGCCGACATGGAAATCACCTGGCGTCTCCCCCCAATCCATGACTTTCTGACAAGACAAATGGCAGTCCACATGATACTTAACACACAAGGATATACACCATGGCACCAACCTCACCACGGCTCACACTGGCTCACACTTCAACCCCAAGGCGCGTGAACCTACGGGGACCACGAATCGAAGAACGACGAGCAGAGCATGGTATACAGATGGAGGAAAGCTCTGGCTACCATGCATATTGGACACCACGGCCTGAGAGGCCAGGTTTTCACCATGAGTTCAGCCATTGAAAACCACATGTCCAAGGAGGACCTAGGACCAAAGGCATCAAAGCAGGACTGGTCTGACCTTAAGACCCTTCGAGAACAGCTCAGATGGTGGGAGGAGACAATATATACCCTGGGCCACCCAGAAAAGGAGAGAAACAGATGGTTTCAAGTACCCTCCATGGGACACGGCAGGAGGAAGTCACTGCCAAGAAATTGAGGCCGGGCTGGAAAGGGAAAAAAAGCAGTATCCTGCTTTCATGCCAGCACCAGAGTCAGGAATAAAGGGGTCTCAGAATACAAGAGAATGGACAAGCTAGTAAAGGGAGACAAACTTTGGACCCAAAGATACAGAAGAAAAAATTCAGGACCGAGCCAGGGCCACGTCAGTACGGTGAAATGCGTCATGACCTTCGCTTGTCCGCCGGAAGGACAACAGATTGTGGAAGTAGAAGGGAACTTTCTGGCCCCGGATCATTACGTAGCCAGGGGGAACGGAACATGGACCACGGCAGGGGAGCTGACACCTCCCGGATCAGAATCTCAAAAACAGTCAACCTCCATAGTTTATAACATCAGGTTACAAGAAGGGGACCACGTAGAACTAGGCAACAGAATCTATGCAGCCACCCTTGGAGCTCGCTTCGACGCAACGGACTCGGAGGAGGAACCCATATACTCAGAGGAAGACGCCAGATATCTTCAAGACCTACCAGGGTATTCCTCAAGGCGCATCCACTGGGCCCCGGGTGCCCCCTCGGTGGACTGCCACGAGATGCCAACATTCAAACAGAAAATAGACCCTCCCTCAAGAGTAGGAATGACCACACTCCTGGATAAAGCTATTCTCGAAATCATCCTCTGCACACAACAGGCAAAGCAAGGATGGGTACTCTCAGAATGCTACGAAGAGTCCACAGCATCTGGAATTACGTAGCCCGGTCCATCTACCCTGATCTCACGGACGACATCCCCGGGACACAAACCCTGGAGGAAGAAAATTCCTGGAGATCCGCCTTTCAATGCGAAAGGAAAAAGGCCCGAGACAGGATAAGTAGCCTCAGGGACACAATGGTCCCCTCGGCCGCGCCAAGGGTGAGAAATATACTAGATGTACTCCGAACCTACCCAGCCACCCTAGACATCCAGGTAGAGGAAATGGTGGCATTCCAATGGAGGATATCCCTTATAGACGAGAAGGATTTATGAACTGGAACATGCGGGAAGACACGACGTCAATACACTCTACTCCGCTCTCTCAAGGCATGTCTTGCGCCCCAACCCCTATGCTGCCCAGGACCTTAACAGCCAAATTAAAGAGCACACCACTGTAACCCCCCGATCTATAAGGGCGCTCTGCCTAGGCACCTTGATCCTGGAAAGCCTCGAAAAACTCCATCATCACTGCCCAATGGCAATACCCATTTTTCTGGACTCTCTACTGGTACTCACTGCAGGAAGAAACCCCCGGAAAAAAATAGGACAAGACTGGGTGCTCACGAAACAGGTCGCCTTTATCCTCCTATTGTACCTAAGGGGAATGAACCGCGAGGACCTGGTCAGAATGGGAGCCAACACGATGGAAACCCTGAAAACATTCGTCCAGAGCCACCTGATCTCCCATGGTAGCCGCTGGATGAAAAGGAAGGCGTATGAAGCCTGGAACGTAGTTCAGGAGTCGCTAACTACAAATCTCTATGATATTATAATAGAAATCCTCAGGATCCAAAGTAGACAGGATTCACTGCACCAAAAAGAAATGCTGCAAGCCATTGCAGACTCGATGGGGGATGCAGCGCAAATAGAGGCCGTGACTGCCCACGGCTTCAGCATCCTACCTAAACTGAATATGGGGCCAAACATCTCCTATGCACACAGCCGGCACAATCTTCGATCCCGAAGAAACCCTCCAACTCATTCACCTCACGGCTGAAGTGATGAAGAGGCATTTTGGCCGAATCTCTGGCCAGCACACGTACCACTCATCAGAAGGAATCATGGCGGAGAGTGCAAGCTTCCTCCAGACTGGCAGTAGCTGGCTACGAGAACTGACCATTGACAACATGAGCAACTGGAGTCTTATCAACCAATTGACCACTGAACTCACGCTGAATACTAAGACTCACAGACAGGACGACCCAATCACCTTAGGCAACTGCATGAACACTTTATGTTTGCTAAGCTCGACTGATGAGATTGGAGGCAAGATCAGAGGACTCGGGGGAGTCGAAACAATCATAAAACTCCTACCAAGGCAATTCTCGGAAGAAAGGGGAGAGGACGCTTCACAGAGAACCTGGACCCTAAACAACAAGAACCTCCGCTTCACCTTACGCGCCTTGAGACACCTCACAGAGCCGGACATCAACGATCCCTACTATCCCCGGATTGGAACAGGGGTCAATCTGAAGATGGTGCTCGGAGCCTTGCGGGCATGGGGAGGAGATGAAACAACTAAGGGTCTTACATTCCAAGTGCTTTACAACCTGATGAGGCAAGTAGACAATACGCAAGACACGCCACACCAGGGTCCCTTACTACACCCGAACAAATGTAAAAACACGGACCTACACCTGAATAGCACTGGAGAGGGTTCAAGGGGACCCAAAACCACCACACGAGCCCAGGGCTTGCTGTACAGATTGGAAACGGAAACCCACACGATCGAGCGAGCCATCCGGACCTTACACAACCACCCCTCACATCACCACGTTACACAGAGTATGGGAATCAGAATCCTACAAGCTTTAACCCTCCAAGGAATCATCCTTTCAGAAAGGACACCCAGGGAACGAGACCTGAAGTGGTCCTACCCCGTCTCGGGCACTAGCTTTGACACACTCCCAGATCTGACAGCTGTATCAGTAAACATAACATACTGGCACAGCCACAAGGCAATGTGGCAGACAATGGAAGGTACAATCTCAGTCCCGTTATCGGGAAATGTCACACAACTGATTCAGATGCTCCTATGGAATCATCCCTACATAGGAATGGAGTCGTTCCTACAAGGAATGACAGCCTACGATATGACACGAGGTGCCCGGATAAATGTCCCCCTTGACAGTGACATACGGGCCCTAGGATCTATAGCCCAGAAACCAAACGTACACCTTCTAATTCCACATTGGGAGACAGGTCATTTAGACCTGGCCCCGCGGTCCAGAAGCCACCTGGAGGAAGGGATCTCGGTTGACAAGAATCCCACGAATCCAGAGGAAAGCAAGCTGACAACCTGGAGGCGAGGCACTAGGCAGACTCGGCAATCAGATCATCGGCGGTCACAAACTGACTTCCTACCCTAACAATCTCATATCCCCTAAACGGCTGCGGGTCACGATGATTGACCATTGTATGAACCTGCACACCCCCTGGTCCACAGACACGCAGACCCTACCCGGCAGATATCGCATCCTAGGAATACCCGAAAAGCGAGGGAATCCAGGCATTCACGCCCAACCGCATAACCAGGCAAGGACTACGTTACCCCAGCCCCACACAGGGCGAATCCACAGGTCTTCTCAATCTTTCTCACCACTTCACTCTAGCGGATTACATGAAACCAAATGAGCGACTAACGATGTTCCTACCTAAAAAAAATAATCAGACAACATGGTAATCGGCATGCCTGGCCGAGAACACAGAAATACGTATGGCGGATGGAACCTTTACCATAATACAAAACTATGTAGGCAAGGAGATATGGACGGATCAGCAGGGAAAGAGGCAAATCATACGGATCCACAAATTTGACACGACCGAAACAGACCCTCCTCTGCTCAGAATGGGGGGTAACTGGATGACAGACTTTCACTTCATCTGGGGACGAATTGACTCCAAATGGCATAGGGGGTTCGAAATCCGAGGGGTCAATAAAACAGTTATGAAATCCCTGAAGGGATCGGTCTATGCGGTGGAAGTGGATACTGATGATTACCTGACACTTCAAGGGGGCATTCGAGCTGCAACCTTTGGGAACTGCCTCATAGTGGAGCCACATAGGCAGGGATATACACAGTCCTTCCGCTTCAAAATAGATCAGGCATTACGGGAAAGGGGGCTACAAAAAGCACACAATATCGAATGGCACCATAGGGGGGTGGGACATAGAGCAGACGGCTCCTTGATCCTAGATATGGGACGGATTAAACCCCCGCAATGGACAACAAGTGAACAAGAAGAACAGGGCAGTGAAACCACCAGAATATCACACCAACCACAGCAACGGGTATACCGGGAATGCGGCAGGTGTCGGAAGCCAGAAGCAAAATTAAAATGTGCATGCCTGGCAACCCACTATTGCGACATACAATGCCAATGTGAGGACATGCCAGAACACAGACAGAAATGCACGCAGATGATCCTCAAGGAAATCAGAGTCGTTCCGAGCCGAATTTCAAACCTAGAACGTAAACGTGGCCAGTATCAAGATTATGGGCTTTTCCGAGCCAAACAACAGCGAAAAGTAGCTTCGAAACGTAGATATTTGTGGAACGTCTGAAAAGAGCCCTGTAGAAGCTGCGGATTTGTGACATTTGTGACATTTCTACGTTTTTTCGACATTTTAGGTTTTTCTAAAAAAACTGAAAAAAATACATACCGTGCGACAAAAACCTAGAAATGTCACAAAGTTCAAAATTGTGACATTGTGACATTTGGAAATGTCACAAAATGTCACAAAATGTCACACTTATTCAAATTTTTGGTACAAAGCTACGTTTGGATCCGGCTCGGAACGGCTCTCAATCTAATCCAGAGCCAATTGAAACAACACAATGACACTCATGGGAAGTTCACCGTACAAGTCGCAAAACAAGAACTCCTCTTAACAGAGACACATGTTAAAATCGCAGACCTACTCCGTACTTCCAGACTCGGGACCAACCAAAAGAAATCGAAACACCACTATTTACAAACCCTCCAGAGAGTAGCTGGGCTCGAGAGCCAGACATTCCTGAAAAAGAGACCCTCTCTGCTTTACAACCTACGGACAGACCAGGTAGCCGCGTACCTAGGCCTGGGCTGCCTATATCGAGACCAGAAATTGGACCAAGAAGCCATGGAACAGTTAGCAAAGGCCCACGATCTAACTCAGGAGCTTACCACCATTGAGGACTCCCCAGGTCAACAAGATAGACTTGGCGTCATCCTGAACATACAAGGAGAAATTCTCAATACACCTCAGCAGGCCACACCAGAAGATAGACGCAGAGCCCTGGAAAAACAGCAAATGGCTGTAGCAATATTCCGCAAACTGGAACAGACTACCATAGGTCCATTGAGAGAACAAACACTCCGCAGACTTATGGAAGCATTATTATCCATGGCAGACACACTAGAGAATCTAGAACTCTACAAAGAATCCCAAGATGCAATGCGGGATTCCCAAATTATAGGAAAAAGAGCGCAGATTGAAAACAACACAAGCTCCATACACCTACATCAACAAATATTCGCCAGCACTAAAGAAACGATGGATGCAAGAAGAGAGTTGGATGACAACACCTCCACCCTACATGTAGGGAGCAAGATTCGCCTGCACGGCCTACTTAACCTGACAATGAATGAGAAAAAGGGAACGGTTATAGGATTGGCTATCAACAATAGGATCGGCATCCAAATACAGGGGAAAAAGCGACAAGTTAGCATCCGGATCCTCAACATGGAATATCAGGAAGGTCCGGGACAAAATTGCCGAACACTCTACGACAAGGTGTTAGCTAAGGCCCAAGCTGAAATCCAAAATTTTAAGCATGGAATTACAAATGCAAATCATAATAACAGGCAACAAACATGTCGATACGGCACTTGCGCGATACAACCTGGGAAGAGCACTATGGCTATCCAATAAAATCCTAGAAACCACCCAGGCAGTGGACAAATTCCAAGCTGCTATCCTATTTATGAAACAACGCGAACCCAACCACCACAGCCTTATCTCTTTTGAGAAAGTCCAAGACATGGCCCTTGAAAGTGCAGCTTTTTTCAGAACACCTGGCACACTCTCGGCCTGGCCTTACTGGAAGCCCCCCACCGCCAGATGGGAAGACAAAAGAGAAATGACGGAACTCTTTAGGGAACTCCTGGCCATGACGGGTCGAGAAAAGGAGGCCACAGTCACTGCCAGCACAATGCAACACGGACTACGCCGCCACGGTCTGCACGACTTCTGCAGTCCCACACCACAACAAGTCAATCAGACCACATTCACGGAAATGGCCTGCGACGAAATCGAAAAAATGAAAACAAAAATCTACGAAACAGAGGCCACAAGCCCAAGACCAATATCATCAACCACCAAGCCTCAGTCATCCCCCTCTTTGGCGGGGGATGACACATAATGATGCCCTCAAGCGGACCCCCCCACCTCTAACGGGGGGGAGGGGCCAACGCCTCCCCCTAGGGGGAGAGAGGTGCCTCCCCCTACCCAAAAGGGGAGAGAGGAGGAAGGGAAGAAGGAGGGGGGGAGCCAGCAGGGCCGCTCAAAACAATCGACACGACGGTCCCACACGAGCCGGGAACTACGCATGTTAGATCCAAGCGAGAACCCCCCCCAAAAAAGGGCCAGACGGTCCACTAGAGGAACAGAAACAATAGATAACTCGTGTGAAGCCACACGGGAGAGTAACACGATCTGCCCCATCACATGTGGATGCAGAAACTCCTTCCTGGACATTAGGGAAAAGACCCGGGTAGTCTCACATATACTCAGGGCCACACGAAAAATCCTGAAGAACGAATTGATCGCAAGCTTTGGCCTCACAGCCGCAATTACGAACAAGGACGAAATCTCCGAATTAAAACTAGCACAAAAAGAAAGGAACTCCAACCTCTATCGAACCAGCATACAATATACGGTCCTAGGAAGCATTCACGGCAAAGAGGTATGCCTAGTCCCCCCCCGCTGCGACATCCACTGGAATGCTAACCTCGAAGTTGCGGCCATAGAACATTACGAGGACACAGATATAGTGCCAATGGCGATCCTCAGAGCCAGGAAAGACATTGAAAAAGACACGGAAATTCTGACACGATACTGGCATAAAGAAAAGGATGCATGGCAGAACTTATTTGAATGCCAATGCTGTGCTTGCACCAATCATACGGGGATGACAATCAACACCCCAGTAGAGACAGCGGACATGACCACCATCGAGGACCTGGTTCCAACAGTAGACTATACACCCAGGAAGATGCAGGACCTAAGCACCCCAATCTCTTGCCACGAATCCAGCCAGAACCGCTCGGCCAGAGACAAGCAGGATTACCCAGCAGCCTTTCCATTTCGGAGGCCATAGTCCTTGATAATCCTGGGGTTTTCCACTAGGCTCGGCAATGAGTTCTTACATCCGCATCTATCCTGGCATAGGAGCCAGTGTGCTTGTCTCTGCTCGCACGTGGGGATAGAAGGCAATCGGCTTGTATTGTTCAATTTGGTCTTTGTGTCTCTGTCCGGGGGGTGTTCTAAATCATCCCAATCCAGGTTATCCACCTCATGGTCAAAATAGTCATCTTTCATATTACCTCCTTCTACATCATGGTTGTTTTCAGTGGGTAGAGGCGTTTTTACTGGCTGTTTGATTGTGGTGGTGGTTTCCTTGAAGGGGGAAACTTCCAGACCTAAATTCGAACACGTACATCGCCGTAGTCGAAATCGCTGCAGTCTTTGGAGAGACGTCAGCAGTATGGACTCAAGATGACGTAGACGAGTTCGACCGTATCGCGATACAACATAACACGATAGGGAACGCACAACAATTCGAGTTCTATGTGAGTGGAAACACTCCCCACTTCCACATTATACCAAGGGAGGACGCAGAACTGGCCCTATCTATGGAAATCAATCCATCCCTCAGACACTTGTTACAAAACAGATCTATATGGAAAGGCGAGGGGCAATATGCCAAGCACACGTGCTGCAAACGACACCAAAACGTTGAGCTACAGTTCACCACGGTTCAAACAAGACAGGAAGACAATGTCGACAATGGACTCAGCCCTGGCAAAGCCGACATGGCCGCAGTCCTAAGAGCCAATAGGGAAATCCAGCCTGGGGAATCCATCAGATACCAGTATACTGACCACTCAGAACAAGTGGGAAACATCCCTGATTGTGAATGCTGCTTTCACATCGGTTTATGTCAGCCCCAGGAGAAAGAGACTATGCTCGAGAAAATAGCATCAGTTCCCATCCAATCTTTCCAGAAACTTGGAAGCCCAAGATCGGAGCACCATTCATTGTTTACACCGGTGGTGTTGCTCAACAATGGAGGGTCAACCACATCAAGAGGGCCACCGGCACCTCAGTAACAATAAAGTTCGAAAACAGCGTAATGACAGTAGACAGGAGTTGGCTCACGTTCGATACGAACTTAGGCTCCCTGGTGATACAGCGACTCATCTTCTTTGGCGACATGGCTCTCCAACGCACTACACACTCAATTGAAATTTGGCGAAACATCCTCAACCCAGAGGAAATGATGGACGGCGAAGCATTGATGGTGCTCCTGGAATGGACAATCCACGGGAGTTCGGGCAAAGACAAACTAGGCCTACCAGCGGCACAAAGTAAGACATGGCTGGTTGACAGGTCTTTCTGGCAGTCCTGGGAACAAAAAAACGAACCCCAATGTATACCACCAGGGAAATGCAACAAGTGGGTGTGCATCGAAGAAGAGCCAACATGGGGCACAGAAGTAACATATGACAGATTACGCAAATCATTAGACACCTGCTTCTCTGAACAAACAAAGGTAGCACAACCGAGAGGAGATGCCTCACCGAGGCAGTGTGTCTTGCCGACACACGACGGGACAAACGATGTCCTAGAAGGAGTACTGCTCATGTCTTGTGATCTCATCAAAGGCACAGCGGGGCACTACATGCCGTTGGAAAGTTTCTCGAACTTCAGGAAATGCGAACGAATGATCGCGAAGATCAAATTTCCAATACCCATTCATCTACTTGACCACCTCATATTTTCAATAAACGTCCGAGAGTCACATTGGTTTCCGGCACACATGAACCTACAAACCCGATGTATCAGTTTGTTGGACTCAAGTCACGCCTACAGTGCGGCCGCCTATCCACAACAAAAAATGCTTCTTTGGAATTTTTTCAAAATGGTATGGACGGCCCATGCTAGCACCGATGCCCCCGTCCCCTCCTGGGTAGTACAACCAGTGAGGTTCACTACGCTGCACCCAAGAATGACGGAACTAACACCAGGAATGATACAGACATTGGGACGGTACAGGAGGTAACCGACGAAAACATAATGGCTACAATAGATGATCAGATCGGAACGAGATGGAAATGGAGAGGCATAAGCCCAGGGCCAGCCAGAGATCAACCCACGGACCCATCCAGCCAGAGTTGGACAGAGTTGGAGCAACCAGGAACACCCCAGCAGAAAAACTTCGTGAACGGGTATGAAACCAGTCTCGCATGTGGTATATATACAGTCCTAAGCTCATTATATGCAGTGAGAAACTGGAAAATCGACTTTGTTCAACAGTCTCACATCAAAAACGCGAGGAACTGGATGGCAGCAGCATGCCATGCAATCAAGGAAGTAGTGTGCCTGAACTGGTGCGGGTGTGGAGAGCGCTACGAGCATTGGGGTAGTCGACCAACTCCCCCTTGCCCTACATGCGAGAAATTCCGCATGAGAAAAACAGCACCAGACGAGAGAAAGACGAGAGAGTTCCAAACGCAATTACTACATTATTTCTCCAAGAGTGATAATAAAAGCAATCATCATCAAGGACACCGAGAGGACCTGAAGAGACCGCAAGCGAACAAAGTATGACGAAAGCAAGGATAAAGGAAAAGAGAAAGAAAATACCCAACCACGTTGGACAAAGGAGGAACAACAGAGCCCGACACCACACGTTTTCCTCGACACTACACTCGGCTCGAGGATAGGACCACCAGCGGCCAACCTCACCACTCCCCTCCAAGCCCCAGCCCTCTGGTACGAGACAGGCACAAGACATGACTTTGAATCCAAAAAGGTAGAGAGGAGAATGAGCCTAGTCCGAGGGCCTGAGCGAAACGTTGAAAGGAGCTCCTTCCCTGCGAAATCCGGCCGGGGACTGCGGAACACTGGAAACACGTGCTTTCTAAATGCCACGATTCAATGCCTCGGGGCCATCGACGAAGTGAACCAAATGCACATTTCAACGAAGGAGTCTACAACGACAGAAGACAGACTCCTGGTCTGCGTCAAGGAAATTCAAGGAAAGGGTCAGCATATACGCCTGCCCCCCTCATTCAACAGATTCCCAATCTCATTCGATACAATAAAGGGGAGCCAGCCGATGCCCATGAATTGCTGATCGTCCTGATCATTGACATAAGCGAACCTATCTCACAACCATTTCAAGGCCAAATGGTCTCGACGGTAAAATGCTCCAGTTGCGATAGATCAACGACCAAAACCGACAACACACAGGATATCTCCCTACATATCGAGGAAGACGCGAGCTTGTCACTTGAAGAGAGCCTGTATGCCATCTTTCAACCAGAGATACTCGACGGGGAAAACGCATACTGGTGCGACACATGCCAAACAACCTGCCGGGCGACAAAAACTCTCTCCTACACACGCAAACCCAAAACGTTAATAATCCGCTTGAAAAGATTGATCCTGGGGGGAAAAATTCAGAACCATATTCCCTTCGACACTACCCTAGATTTGGAGCCCTACATGACGCCAGGACATTCACTAACCCACGATCATGCCCTGGTGTGAGATGATGCCTACCAGTTTCATATGATATGAAACTGGTAGGCATCATTTCACACCATGGCATGAAAGACAATGGGCACTACACAGCAATGACGAAAAGAGAAGACAAATGGACCCTGTACAATGACGCCATAACGACTCAGACAACGATGAAACATATACACCAAACACAGGCATACATACTGATGTATAGAAAAACAGAACAAAGAACAGGAACGGGGGAGCCAGCACCAACAGATATACCAAAAAAACGGGAAAGTGAATCAAGGGCAAAAGGAAACCTCAACCCTGGACCAGAAGCACAGCAGAAGAGAGAAACTGATGTAATCTTAATCTGAAGATTATATCTCCCGGGAGTCGAACCCGGGATTTCACGAGCTTAGTTGAAGTATCTATCAACTAGCCCAAACAGACATCAGATCTGATGATCTGAGAAATACGCTGCCCTCACTCTAGACAAATCAAACCAGACATTCGTAGGGAAATAGACGGCCGTCTCTCAATCACCCAGGCACGGACACCTACAGGGACCACATTTCAGTTCATGAATATCTACCAATTCATAGCCTCCAATCCTATGGGGCAAACAGACATGCGGACCACGACGGAGAACTGGATAACCAAGCAAAAGAACAACCGTATTAATGCAGGGGGACCTGAACTGTGCACACCCGGGTTGTCGTTGGGATTACGCACAACCCCTCAATAAGGATTTAGGAATGGCGGATAACAAACTTGAACACTACCTTAACAGCACTGGAGGACACTCCTATGCACAACAGGAGCACACGTGGAAGGGCAAGGGGTGTCAAGCGGCACTGGATCATGTAATAACATGGAATTACTATCTCCCACCCCAGATCACAAAACCAAACCCCAAATCCCATAAAAAATTCCATCACAACCAAATATGGACCCAACTTCCCCATCTAGACTTCCCCAAACTGGCCAGCACGGCTCGGACCACCCCACTGGATTTCTCCCAACCAATTTATACCGTCTTCTTTAAACGACACGTAGACGACTGGGAAGTACGGATTAAGACACAGATTCAAGGGGACTTGGTCGAAAATCCGACAGGCCAGGCACTAGCGGACCTGATCCACAAGGAACAAAACAGGCCCACACACAATGCTCTGCTGCACTTGGCACTTGAACGCTCAGTGTGCAGTCTGGAGTGCACTCAGCACTCAGTGCACAGTAAATCTTGAGCACTAAAATGCACACAGCACTCAGTGCACTCGAAGCAATGGGCACTCAGCACTCAGTGCCACTCACCTATTAGGCACTAAAGTGCCAGTGCGGGCATTGTGTGTGGTCCCATGTGCCCGTGAG
>Ga0209390_10008205_pt1 | contig 13033 bp, 15 predicted proteins | sample BON01_FD_187212 | JGI IMG/M metagenome (GOLD analysis project Ga0209390, IMG submission 187212) | Freshwater microbial communities from Lake Bonney liftoff mats and glacier meltwater in Antarctica - BON-01 (SPAdes) (version 2) | ecosystem: Environmental > Aquatic > Freshwater > Ice > Glacier... | reverse complement strand
CCCAGCCTTAAAGCGAGGTCGCTCAGTGCATCACCTGTATTATTCTCGAGCGTTTCCACTGTGACGCCCACCAACCCCAGCTCTAAAGCGAGGTCGCTCAGTGCAGTATCGGTATTCTTCTCGAGCGTTTCCACTGTGACGCCCACCAACCCCAGCCTTAAAGCGAGGTCGCTCAGTGGACCACCTGTATTATTCTCGAGCGTTTCCACTGTGACGCCCACCAACCCCAGCCCTAAAGCGAGGTCGCTCAGTCCATAACCTGTATTATTCTCGAGCGCTTCCACTGTGACGCCCACCAACCCCAGCCCTAAAGCGAGGTCGCTCAGTGCAGTATCGGTATTATTCTCGAGCGTTTCCGCTGTGACGCCCACCAACCCCAGCCCTAAAGCGAGGTCGCTCAGTGCAGTATCGGTATTATTCTCGAGCGTTTCCACTGTGACGCCCACCAACCCCAGCCCTAAAGCGAGGTCGCTCAGTGCATAACCTGTATTATTCTCAAGGGTTTCCACTGTGACGCCCACCAACCCCAGCCCTAAAGCGAGGTCGCTCAGTGCACCACCTGTATTATTCTCGAGCGTTTCCACTGTGACGCCCACCAACCCCAGCCTTAAAGCGAGGTCGCTCAGTGCATCACCTGTATTATTCTCGAGCGTTTCCACTGTGACGCCCACCAACCCCAGCCCTAAAGCGAGGTTGCTCAGTGCACCACCTGTATTATTCTCGAGCGTTTCCACTGTGACGCCCACCAACCCCAGCCCTAAAGCGAGGTCGCTCAGTGCACCACCTGTATTATTCTCGAGCGTTTCCACTGTGACGCCCACCAACCCCAGCCCTAAAGCGAGGTCGCTCAGTGCATCACCTGTATTATTCTCGAGCGTTTCCACTGTGACGCCCACCAACCCCAGCCCTAGAGCGAGGTCGCCCAACGCCTCCGTGTGTTGATCTGTTTCACCATCCGCGCCATCCGCGCCATCCGCGCCATTCACGCCATCCGTGCCATCCGCGCCATTCACGCCATCCTCGCCATTCACGCCATCCGTGCCATTCACGCCATCCTCGCCATTCACGCCATCCGTGCCATTCACGCCATCATCGCCATCCGTGCCATTCACGCCATCCTCGCCATTCACGCCATCCGCGCCATTCACGCCATCATCGCCATCCGTGCCATTCACGCCATCCTCGCCATTCACGCCATCCGCGCCCGTCGGGCCGCCGTATGTCTCGAGCGTCTGAATGCGATCTGTGTTGCTCGCCAGTGCATTTTTATTATAATTCACTCGCAAGAATAGTCCGGTTGCGTCAGAGTCCTGCGTAGCATCTACGCCAAGTGCACCAGCACTCGTCTGGAGCGTTTCAAAGACACGTGCCTCGACTGTTTGAAGGAGCGATTCAATTATATTTTCAGAATTCGACAATATTACAGAGTTCACATAATTTAAATCTACATTTCTGTACGGGTTGTTGCTTCTTCCAAACGCTCCACCACTGCCTTGCATTGTCTATCACACTCTTAGAATTAATATATAATAATTGACCTAAATCCACATGTACGAACACACAACCCGTTCCATCATCCATACTACCAATTTGTTTTAATAAGTTGCATCGATGAGATCCATGGGGAGTACCGAGTAGTACCTTCAATCGCTGGTGGGTGTTCAAACTCAAACCGGAAGAATCGATATGTTGCTGAAAATGCCATCACCTTTTCAATTGCATCTGTTGTAGTAGGTGACGTGTCTACTGTCAATGTAGCAAATGTAACCCAATCATCTGCAAGCGACAATCGGCCCTGTAAGCGAGTAACTGGATTGATGTAGCCATATCCCGGAATTCCTCCCATGTTTGCAGATTCATCCGGTGAGAGATCTTTAGGTTTAAACTTAAAACCGGTGAGTTTTATTGGAGCCCCAGCGTCAAACTCTACGTATGGTGTTACATCACCCCCTAATATCCTTGTGTTAGTTTCCGGTCTACCATCGAAAAGGTTATAAAACGAACTGATTAAATTGATAGGCTCCTGACTATCCCAAGCTACACCACTTTGACCCGGCGACGCATCGGTAATTACAAACGACTTCGAATCATAGTAGGTATTAACATCTGTGGAGATATTCGGATCATATGTGTTGGACATACTAGTCGACACCATATTGGCAATCCGCTCAAATAGGTTCACGTTAATAGTCGTGGTCATGTTGCTGTACATCACACTCTTAGAAAAAAGGTAGCAATTGTGAAAATTAACCGGCCATAAAAACCGCTTGTGATATGAGGGTTAAACATACTGCCAATCATTACGGTGGTGAGAGAAACACAACCTGGCTTATCGATACCAGATCTATGTTAAATCGTTTCGTTAATTCAAACCGCCAATATTGCGACGTTGTCGTCATGTTGTCAAATCTGATCAAAATTTCAGCGTTTCCATTAATGTCATCATTGTAAGCCCTCTCTCCTACGAGATGCCAGTTTGCATTCTGAGCAGCGTCATATTTAAGATGAAATGTATTGGCCCATGGTGAAGAGTAGACTTTGAATACGTACGGCCATCTGAGTTTCCAATCAGGATTTTTGAGTTGGTAATAAATTATTACACTTCCAGCAGTAATGGGTGCACCCGCGTTGATCTAAAAAAACGCACCATCGTTGGTGAGAGCCCTTTCATTGGTTTCGGTTTTCCCTTCCGCAATATACCCGGCAAATGTGGAATTGTATGGATCGTTATAGTAATTGAACAAACTGATGACGTTAGACGAGAATGAAGTTTGTGCAGATTCCTTCAAAACCACAACACTATTCTTTAGATCGATTGGCTGATTTTTAAGTGTCGCGCCATCCGCGCCGTCCACGCCATTCGAGCCGTCCAGGCCATTCGAGCCGTCCACGCCATTCGAGCCATCCGTGCCGTCCACGCCATTCACGCCATCCACGCCATTCGAGCCGTCCGCGCCCGGCGGGCCAGTCCCGCCACCCGTGCCCGTGTACATAATAATATCATCAAGGTTTCTGTACGACGCCATTCCACTGTTTAACACACAATTAAAATTAATTTAAGACACTGTGAACCACAGACTTATCGATAGGTTATCCAATTCGGTTCCAGATAGGTCAGTGAACCGAACGTCCAGGGACCGCTGCATACTGATAATACCCGCATTTGCAATGTAGCCACACACTGCGCTCGACGCGAGTTTGCGGTCGGAGTATGCATCTCCGTTGGTGGATTCTGCGACTGGCAGAATTGCAAACGAACCGTTCGCGTGTACGTTGTTACTCTTGACCTCGCCGTGCACCCCGGCGACGTGCATGACTAGAACCTCGTTCGTGCATATGCCATGAACAGTGTACTTAAGCAGTGTAATACGAGACGGTGCATATCCTCCTGGCGTCAGCCCCATATTCAGGGTCAGTTTTGGATTCGACAGTTTGCGTGTCACGTACATGGGCCAGTAGAACTTCTCGTGGTGCTCGCTGAACGAGGCGAGCTGACGCGTGGCGGCGTTGCGCGACACTAGGCGTGCGAATGGGTAATCCGATGGATTCTGAAAATCCGTAATCAGTGTCTGTGCAACGCCAAACGCGTCTACGATGCACGGCTTCCATGAAAGGTCGCCCGGTCTAAGTACGGCGTCTCGAACCATGGGGATGCCGGGGATATACGTATTCAGATTCAAAGGCTGTGACAGACGGAAGCACAGTCGAGCACATGATTCTTCGTACGGAAACGGATTCATGCGTTCAAACTGCGTGGCGTCCACCCCCTCACCGCCATAGGCTCCAACCAAACTAACCACGTCCCTTGTAAGGTCGGTAATCCCACCGTTGTGTAAATACCGTGGTGGAGACTGCTTGTCTCCATACAGAATAACATCGCTGGTTCCACCGACCGTGGCGTCGTTATACTCCGATGCAAGGAGAATTGTAGTGCCCGAGTAATTGCGCAAGTAGTCCACTTTGGCGACTTCTTCCACCCGCGCGGTCACATAATTCAAATCGTTGCTGTCAATGCGCAACTCGTCGCCCACCTTGATACTCATAGTCACAATAGCACCACTATCTTGGTGCTTGCTCTGCAGAAACGAATAGTCGAACGTCCACATGGGCATAACCCATGGGCTCGCTGCGGACGTGCGCTCGCCGGCGGCGCTGAACGCGGGCTGTTGCATAACCACCGCAGTCTTCTTGGTAGAGTCCAGCACGACGGACTGCACACTGCATGCAAACTTCTCTGTGCTCTCTCCAAGGTGGTTGCTCAGGAATACGGGCGTCGACATTCTTGATATACACCTTGGAATTTATTTATAGTTTCGTTTGAAATACGTTCTTGCGGTTCGTATGATCCACGAGCGCGTCAGTGATCAGCTTCACAGACTGCTGCGGCAGGTCTGGATGGAACACCGTCTGGGCTCCGACGGCGGCGCGGATGTCGCGGCTGTGAATATTGCCGTCTGTTTCGGACTCGACTCTCGCGACCGCAGTGTCGACTCGCTTCTGCATACTCCCAGCACGCGCGTATGTGTACGCAATTGCGACTGCGAGTCCAGTGGACCAGGTCGCCATGCTTTACCCAAGTCTCAGATTTTTTTGGTCTCGTCCTGTTTAGACGCGTGGTTCGCGAGTGCCGCCTCAGCGACGCCCTCCGCGAATGCTTCGGGGGAGCTCGCCACAAACTCCTGCATCCACTGCACCGCGGCCTGCTTGTTTAGACGGTAGTTGTTGCGGCTCAGGCCGAAATGTACCTTGACGTGCCGCGGCGCTAGAATCACACAGCGGTCGTAGTGCATACTGTGCATAACGGACTCGATGATGCGCGTGTTGCAGCGCATCTGGCGCTCGACGAGCACGCACTTCGCGTTATCGAAGAAACGCGCGTGGCGCGCCACGAATGCGTGCACGTACTCCACATTGCGCGACGGCATGTAGCGCCCTCCAGTCACGAGGGACTCGGAGTTCCAGTAGCATACGGAGTTGCTCTCACAGTCGAATACGCAGATCCCGAGGTTCTTGATGCCGACGTCAATAGAGATTATAAAATGGTTCATCGCTCACGGCGGTATTTTTTTAATGCTATATACTCGTGTATTGGAAGTTTATGGGACTAGTGGCTGCTAGATCGCTGCGTATAGACACGACTTGCTTGCCCACGGGGGAATACAACTTAAACTTACATATGAAATTTCTTAATAAACATGCAAAACACGACACAAACACAATCAAAGCCACGAACCACACTGTCGACTCTGACGATATCAAATCAGTCCACACACTATCAGTAACGTTATCGAATATCATCATTTTATGTAATTATATTAGATTTATAATCGAGTATCAAATCAAGCGAAGCTCACGAGAGCGCGCCCGTCGCGGATCTGGAGCCAGTTGTAGCTCACGGCCCACACGTCCATGTAGAACTCGCAGTCGGTCGCTGCGGCCGTGAGCGAGCCCGTGAACGCGCTCACGTCAAACAACAGCTTGGCGTGCGACACCTTTGAGAAGTTCACGGAGCCAGACGGGTTGTCGCCCTCCGGATCGATGCACAGCGGATAGACGAAAATAGACTTGTCGTCGTGCGCGTGTCCCAGCTGGGTCATTGCACGGTCAACTCGCAGTGCAGAAAGATCGCCACTCTTGTTAGACGCGTGGAACATGTTGTGCTTGATCTTATTGAGGTCATTGTTGCCGAACACGGCGCGCTGACGCCCGACGACCATATCCTTGAGGTACTCTCGCGAAACGCCGTCGTTGATTGCGTTGTGGCGCTCTGTGCCGTTGAGGCGGAGTTTAATGTTGTTCACGTCGAGGTTCACGGCGTATGCCGCACTCATGTCGCCCATATACGAGTTAGTAACGCCGTCGATGTTCGGGTCTCCAGAGGCATTGCCATGGAAGGAGAAATAATTTTTCCCGCTGGGTCCCCGCTTCAACACAGTATTCGTCGTGTTACTGGATACATCTGGCGTCATCTCGGAAGCGCGGCGAAGCGTGAAGATGAGCTCCTTCACAGGGTGCAGGAAGTTGAGGTCGATGTCGACCTTGTGTGCCGTTCCAACACTGGAACATTTAAACGTCTTAATCTCACGCACGTGCTGCCACTCCTCAATCAGACGGACCTGCTCCTTGGATGCAAGCGCCGTAGCCTCGGGTCCAGAAAGGCTGTAGTAATGGCACCGCAGGCGGAAATGCTTAAAGATACCGGAAGGGAACGCTGGAATGGAAAATGCCGTAGAAGAGGTTCGGCCCATCTGCATGATCTCCTCTAGGGAGCGCAGGCGCAGAGTCACGCGGATGTCATTGACGCCGTGCAGCGCGGCCATTGGGAAGTACTTGCCGGGGCTCTTGGTGAAGAAGAAATCGAGCGGCACGTGGTACGATTTCTTTGAAATGTCTGGAGCAATAACTTCAATCGCACCGGCATTGTTCTTTCCGCTCGTGTTGATAACGCGACTCCATGGATCAGCCCCGTCAGACTGCGGGTATTCGTCGAGTCCACTGTAGTTACCGGTATTCCGAGACCACGGAATCTCCGCCTCGTCATTAATCATCGCAGACATGCCAGTCGAACCAACCTGCGTCGACTGGCGCGCATTCTTCTGCTTGAGTTCGTTCATAATATAAAGCTGGTCACCAGTGACGCGCTGCAGGACAGTCGACCCCACTGTGAACTCTGCGTAGTCAATCATCGCATACCCCACAGACTCCACCCACGAGTACGTATGCGTATCATCCCTCACCGTCGGCTTGTTGAATGCGAACGCGAGGTCCATACTACCGAGGAGGTCGCCGCTCTGCGGGAGCAGAAACTGGATCGTCTGGCCCAGCGACGCGTTGTTCACGGGCTCGACGTCCACGAGCTCCATCTGGAAGTTGGACGTGCGCTGGTAGCCCGGGTCCACAAAATACGACTTGGAGTTGTCAAATAGAAGTTGGTCCTCCACACCCTGGTTGAGGGCCATGTGCGATGACGGCATGGCTGAACGCTCTACTATTGAGAGAGTCAGAAAGTTTGCAGGTTATCGTAAATCGCTGCGAGAGCGGGGTGCGACGCGACCGCAGCCTCGTTAGCACCGTCCACCTGCCGCCGCGCCGATGCCACTGTGGCGTCCTGGGGGAGGTCACTCCGCCCCATCGTGTTCACTGCCGAGTCCACCTGTATCTTCACACTACTCGCCGTCGCTAGATGTGGCGGTTTCGTCTTCGAGATGGAATTGGGGCTCTTCGTCATCAGTATCCTCAGTGCGTGATACCCCCCGAATAGCACCAGCAGACTCGTTACGGCTGTAGGCACGTTCATCACTCTTCTTCTCGCTATTGGAAATTTCTGAATTCAGGCGCTCGATCTCCGCGCTCATGCCCGCCATCCTGCGCGTGCGCGCCTCGTCGTTGGCCCGCGACTCCTCCCACCACCGACGCGCTTCTTGGTACCCCGGGTCGGCGTGCATAAGCGTGCTCTTGATGTCCTCTGCACGGTACTTTGCGACGATAGCATCCTGAATCGATTTGATATACGCTTTCCTGTCTATCCTGGCAAGTTTGGCTGATTGTTTGAGCTGCGCGGCTGTCTTCTTATATGCCTGTGTTTTCGCCTCTGCATCTGCAATAAGGTCCTTCTTCCTCTGCTCCATGTCCCGCTCTGTGTCCCGCTCAGCGGCCTGTTCCTGCCGTCTCGCTTTCTTTGCAATCATACACGGCCTCTTGTCGAAGATATGCTGGTTGTCTGGATCTCTGTTGAACATCTCCTTCTTGTGCACGCAACCATCGCATCGAGGGACTTTGTTCGGTCTCTCTGCCCCCTTGCCCTTCTGGCGGAACACCACATCGTCCGCTTGGATACTGCAGTCGAGGCATGTCAGAAACAGCATTGTTTTAATCAGTATGAGTCTTGTGTTAGTCTGATGTAGTCTTGTGTTAGTCTCTGATCTTTTTTTATTTTAAGTTCACACTCAGCCCAGAGTCAGTGTCTATATAGAATTGCATTTTCACTGGAATTCCTGGGATCGCGCGGCCGAGTCGGGGGGGGGAGGAGCCTTAAAAATATTTCGAGGCTCCAAATTCTTGTCATGGTAAGATTGTGAACCCCAGTGTGAAATTCCTCTTTTTTTTTAAACACCCCCCCCAAAAATTCCGTCGGGGTCCTCGATCTATATTTTTTCATCTTCGTCCGCCCATAAAATCGCGCGGGGACCTGTACACTGGCAGAGTCGGTTAGTATGGAGGCGCGCTAACCCAAAAAAATATACAGAAGACCCTCCCCCAGCGGTACACTGCGGGGCAGTACCCCACGGTATTAAAAAGATTTTGAGAAAAGCGCACCATATATATATATTATATATATATAGTTAATTCATCTCCGATCTATCTTCTATCTATCTTAGCTAGATCTGCTCTAACTAAGTTCTAGATCAAAAGAGATAGACAACGAGAACGAGCTATAGATCTATATACTATTTATGTAGACGCGCCCGCAATAATAAATAGCGTGGGCGGTCCTTTGCGCGGCCGCGTCGGCGCTCGGCGCCCCGCCCCGGCCGCGGTGCGCAGTGCGAGCTCGTGTGAAGTTCCGTGTGAACAAACGAACAAAAATCAGGCGAAGCTAGCTATATAGCTAGGCAGCGGTTAAAGGCTTAGTCTCGCGTGGTATAGACAGGGCCGAGCGAGTGCGAGAGTAGAGCCATACAGTACACATCCGTTCACGTTCACACCTATAGCGCATCTAGGCTTGTTCACTATTCACACCTGGGTGCTCGCCTAGTTTTCTGAGACAACCGGCCGTCCAACGCGCACTTGCGAACGGGCGGGAGCCCAAGGCCACCAGTCGGGCCTCAAGAGGTTAGAGCATGGCGACACAACACCTGGTCCGCGCGACGCGCCAGGCAGGCGTGCTTACGCTCACGCTGGCGGATCCGCGCCGGCGCAACGCCCTGTCCGTTGCCATGGTGGAGGCGCTGCGCGCGTCGCTCGCTGCCGACTGTGGGAGCGGCGCCGACCGTTCTAGTACTGTCGTGCTCCGGGGCGACGGCGGGTGCTTCAGCTCTGGGCACGACCTTCAGGAGATTACCGCGGCGCGCGACGACGAAGCTGCGCTTCGAAAAATCTTTGAGGCATGCGGCGAGCTGATGCGCGCCGTGCGAGAGCACCCCGTGCCCATCATCGCCGCGATCACTGGCCCAGCGTACGCGGCGGGCTGCGAGCTCGCCGCATCTGCCGACATTGTGGTGGCCGACGAGGCGAGCGCGAAGTTCGCCACGCCGGGCGTGCGGCTCGGCCTGTTTTGCCACACCCCGGCCGTCGCGCTGGTGCGCGCCCTAGGCGGCGGCGCCGGCGGCGCGCGGCGAGCGGGTCACATGCTCTATACCGGCTTGCCTGTCGGCGCTGCCGCCGCAGCCTCGCTTGGCCTTGTTCACGAGCTCGCACCGGCCGGGGGCGCCGACGCGGCCGCGCAGAGGATCGCGCACGCCATCGCAGGTTGGCCTGTAGAGCTGCAAGATATTGTTTTACTTCTAGTCGTTTGTGCACGAATCAATCGTCCTTTCATTTTCTCGGCCCACCTGCATTGCCCACACTGTTGCGATACTATTGCACGGTGATTGGGCACTATACTACCCCCACCCGACCCCCCTTGTGTATGCCATACACCATACAATATTGGTGATGGCAACATCGTCGAAAGGCGGGGTTAACCCGATAAATAGTATAGATCTATAGCCCTACGTGGGGAATACGGTGGCGCAGCCACAGGAACACGAATCGCGTATTCCGCCTGGCTAGCCCAGTATATGGCATGGATACGTACACATTCACAAGGTTATTGTATTCACAAAGCAGGCTGAATCGGAATAGAATACGCGTATTTATGTCATCGCTCCGCGTATTCCCCACGTAGGTCTATAGCTCTATCTCTATCTCTTTAGATCTAGATCTAGATTTAGATCTATTTATCTAGGGATAGATAGATAGATAGATAGATAGGTGGATGGATGGATGGGTGGGTGGGTGGGTGGATGGATGGATGCACAGAGATCACATGTGCTGACATGAACGTTTTGTGGGGGGTGTTCGTTTGGGGATTTGGGGTGTTGTTCTTGTCGGGTGTGTGTGTGTGTGTTCGAGGGTGTTGTTCTCCGTCAATGTGTGTGTGTGTGTGTGTGTGTGTGTGTGACCTGTTAATCATTTTGCATGTGCTGACTTCTTCTTGCCCGTGCAGGTGGTGCGTCCTCCGCGGTCTATATAAATAGTATAGCTCTATAGCTCTTGCTCTATCTCTTCAAATATAGATCTAGATCTTTAGATCTAGATCTATCTATCTAGAGACAGATAGATAGATAGATGCATGGATGGATGGATGGGTGGGTGGGCGCGTCTATATAAATAGTATAGATCTATAGCTCTTTCTCTATCTCTGCAGATCTAGATCTAGATCTAGATCTATCTAGAGATAGATAGATAGATAGATAGATGCATGCATGGATGGGTGGGTGGGTGGGTGGATGGATGCATAGATATTACATGTGCTGACATGAATGGTTTGTGGGGGGGTGTTCGTTTGGGGGTTAACCCCCGTTATTGTCGTGTGTGTGTGTGTGTCGGAGGTGTTGTTCTCTGTCGGTGTGTGTGCGTGTGTGTGACCTGTTGATCTTTTTGCATGTGCTGACTGCTTCCTTGCCCGTGCAGGTGGAGCGTCCTCCGCGGTGGTGTGGGATCTCTTCAGATCTAGATCTAGATCTAGATCTATATATCTAGGGATAGATAGATAGATACAGGATGGATGCATGGATGGGTGGGTGGGTGGGTGGATGGATGCATATATATTACATGTGCTGACTTCTTCCTTGCCCGTGCAGGTGGAGCGTCTTCCGCAGTGGTAAGGGACGGCAAGCGCGCGCTGCGGGAGAGCGCCAGCGCGCCGACGGTGGAGGCGGCCTACGAACTCGCGCGGCGCGAAATGGTGGCCGGCGCCCGGACCGAGGATGCGCGGGAGGGGATCCGCGCGTTCCTCGAGAAGCGCGCGCCTGTCTGGCCCGGGGAGTGAGCCTCCTCCTATGTTGGCCTTCACACGATATTGTTATTACCAATACCAATATTGTATGTTGAATGCAACAAACAGGGCCGTCGGGGAGCAACCATGAATTGCGCAATATGGATTGCACAATACAGAGGGGGGCAATGAAGGAGGTGATTGGGGACAAGAATAGTATTGAATAGTGCACAATCCCGGAATGCACAAACGAGTATCTTGTAAAGGCCAACTCCTATGGGAGGTAGGACAGTGTGGCATCACCAGGCAACCCCCGTCGCGGCCCGAGACCACCGATGTGCTGATCCCAGTCGGTTGTATGTGTCTTGGGCTACCCATTCAGCCAGTTCTCGCAGTGGTGAACCGTAGAAGCTGGTGCTACCACCATATTTGGTGCTGCCTGCAAACACCTCAGTGTGGCCCTTGACGTTGCGCGTGCTTAATGCTTAATGCGCTTGATGATGTCCTGAACGTATAGCTCATCACGTACCTGAGATTTGATCATGACCATGACGGAGAACAGTTTTTTATAACACTAGGGGGTGCTGGATCCACGCGTTCCTCGAGAAGCGCGCGCCCGTCTGGCTGGCCCGGGCAGGGCAGTGAGCCTCCTATGGGAGGTAGGGTAAGCGGGTAGGCGGGTAGGGGCATGGGGGAAATGAGAGGGTGGGGGGAGGTAGTAGGGTCTCGACGGTCGATCGAGTCATGTACAGTGGGGCGCGGGGGAGGGGTGTGGGGATGTCCAGCTAGGGGTAGGGCGGCGAACCCATGCACATGCCCCTACCCCCACTATACCCTACCCTTACAGGTAGTATGCCGCCATATGAGCCAGGCGCCATGGTGAACGCATCCCTGCACAGCTCACCGCCCCTCCCCCCCTAATAAAATAATAAACTCTGACATTTTTTTTTAGGGTTAACTGCAATTATCACAATTACAAGATTACGAGTCAAACGACTCATATTATATACTATTACACAACATTACGGTAAATAGAGTTCTTCCTCGGCCTCCGCCCCTCCCTTTTCTACTTTGACCGGAGTGGCCTCTCCGGCCGCGACCTTGCACCTTGCGAACCAAGGCTAAGCACAAGCAGAAGCCCTAGACCTAGACGCAAAAGCGGCTCGCAGGCATCGTTCTCGGAAGACCCCAAAGCCCAAGGGGTTTGCGTCGATGCGCGCCGCGCCCCTCCGGTTAGTGAACTTCAGGATATAGTTAAAACAAACACACATAGACATAGTACACATCCGAGTCACACAACACTGTTGACAACAAACAACAAACAGAAACACATGACGAAAGACCCAGAGACACTAGCACACACACAAACGCACGACACGACACATTCAACTCAGCAACGAGCAACGAGCTAAGACACCACGCACCATGTATGAGCAGACGACACGGCATGAGAGGACACGCACACGAGCAAGCTAGAGCAAGCATGACCACAGCTAACCACATCTCCGAAAAATAAGCTGGAGCACATGCAAGAACACAAGAACCACACAGAAAACGAGACAGTTCCGAGATTTGTGGCAGGGGGGGCGGCTGTGCCAGCGGTTGTGTGCCGCTGGTGGCTGTGCCCGCGCTGTCCTGGTGGGGGGAGGTGTCTCTCGGAGGTAGACATATCATCATCATAGTATCAGTATCACCTTCGGTTTGTAGTAGTCACCCAGTAACGTACGGGTATTGGTGCTTAAGTTGTGTGCTAGTGGGGCTACACGCACCGGCGTGAAGTGGACCACAGGCGCCGCCGCCGCCGCCGCCGCCGCGCGCAGCAAAGCGTAGGGCGGCCATAAGCGCTCTGGCTATGATCGTCTGTCTGCTTTTGTACGATTTAAATGCGAGTCACATGTTACAAGTACAAGGGAGCCGAGTACCGAGTAGCGGTATTCATGTGGGTCAGCCGTGCCATGGCCGAAACGAATTTGATAGGATTGAGTTGACAATGCGTCACAGCCCCCAAAGCCTGCGTCGCCTGGTGACTGACGCAGGGTTTGCTGCCCCTTGATA
>Ga0209390_10008201_pt1 | contig 13041 bp, 14 predicted proteins | sample BON01_FD_187212 | JGI IMG/M metagenome (GOLD analysis project Ga0209390, IMG submission 187212) | Freshwater microbial communities from Lake Bonney liftoff mats and glacier meltwater in Antarctica - BON-01 (SPAdes) (version 2) | ecosystem: Environmental > Aquatic > Freshwater > Ice > Glacier... | reverse complement strand
ATTTCGAACATATACGGAACGGTTGCAACGTACCCATTACCGAAGTCCCCGCGGTCCTCGCACAAACCTTTACTCTCGCCCCAACCGCACCAGATACTCGACAGCAGGTGGTGGTCTCCGTCAATGTACTCGGCTGTTGGTGTGCCGAACGACCAGGCGGATAAGGCGACCAAAAATGCCAGGGAACCGAAAAGCGCGAACCGTGTCGGCGGCTTCATTCAACTACCAGCTAGAGCGATTCGTGATCATTTGGCTTGATGTTAATAGAGTGCAGCCGCAGCGGCCCAAACCCCTTGAACCCAAGGTCCACTATCCCGGGGAACCTCATCGTGCTCTTACGCTACGAGCGCATATGTTCAGTAGATGTTGCCACTTGTAGATAGATAGCCGTCATCTCCTCGGCAAATCTTCGGACGTTAATGTGCTCTACGCGTTGGTGAGCTCGTTTAATGAGGTCCGAGGTGGCAGCCGTGTCGGAAAGTAAAGATTCAATCGCGCGGGCGATATCTGCTGGATTCGTAGGATCAAACAATAGTGCGGTATCAGCAACTTGATTTCTGAATGATGAAATATCGGAGCACGCCACAGGAACCCCAATTTTCTGAGCATCCCAAACGGTCATACTTGCTGCCTCAAACAGACTTGGAATAACAAGGCATGATGCATTCTTTAGTAGAACGCCATATTCACCGTCTGAAACGTGACCGATGAAGTGGACAGAATCCGATAGGCCGAGGGACATAGTTTCGGAAACGACTTTGTTATATATTCCGCTCCGAGCGCCACAAAGTACGCACTGGACAACTAATCCTCGGTCGCGAAGGATTGAGAGCGCCTGTAGCAAATTTAGATGGTTTTTATGCGGCCAAAACACTGCGGGGTAGATGATGTATTTCTTGTTTAGAACGAAGCGACCTGACTGTTCTGGCTCAACTCGTTGCGGCGGAGGTATCGGAACCAAAGCGATTCGTGTCTCATCAATGTCCCAAAACTTTCGTAAATCGTCAACGACACCGGGAGATGCAGCCATAACCACCGAGGCTCGAGTTGCCCGAGTACGCCAGAATCGGTTGCGGTGAAGTATCTGACGACGCGTAAAATAGTGGGGCAGGTATTCATGTTGAAGATCGTGTGGGTGATAGATGAACGGGAGTTTCGTATACAAGCCATCCTGGAATGGCAAGTGGACGAGAGTGACACCGCGATCCCTTAGTTGCTTGTCGAGGAATGGGGTCTCGGGGATTATCAGTCGAAACCACGGATAGAGCGTGCTTATAAGGCGGGGAAATTTTGACGCTAATCGTAAGGAATATCCACCCAATGGGGCTTTCGTCGAAATCACAAAGTCTTGAGCGGGAACGACATCCTGCCACCAATGGGTGTTCTCGTAGACAATCCATGTGCGTTTAATTTTGGAGGAATCCATCTCTCTGAAGCCTTGTGCAAGAGAACGGATCACTTGCTGGACGCCACCAAGACCGATGTCAGGAATGCGTGTGTCGATTGCGACATGGACCTGGGGAAGTTGGATCGGATTGTCGTTCATCGTGGTATCTGATTACGTGCAGATCGAGAAACGTGCAGACCGGCGAACATGGTTATTTTGCGAACTGGGATCTCCCACAAAGGGGAAAACAACTTGAGGGCAGCCGGGAGATGTTTGACTCTGATACGACTTGCCTCTTGTACCGAATGGATGCGTTTACCTACCGTCAGAGAATCTTGATGCCATCGAAAAAATGAAACTGTCTGTGGAATATATTTCAACTTGCCCAATTTTGAAAGTTTAATAAACAGGTCTAAGTCAAACGCCCATCCGTAGTCTTTTGATAAACCGCCGACTTCATTGAAGGCATCACGCCTAAACAGAGCTCCGGGTTGGGGGATTAGACACGGCCCAAATCGTAAAAGCGGAACAGCCCACTGCCCAGATCGGTTTTCCCACACTTTTTTCCCATGACGGTCGATATACGTACATGCACCAAAAACCATGGAAATTGTGGTTTGCGTTTCCAGAATAAGTGAAAGGGTATCTAGTGACCCTGAGGCAAGAAGGTCGTCGTCTCCTATCCAGTTAATGAACTCGATTTGTTTAGGAAGGTAGTGAAACCCCTTGTTTATCGCTGCGGGAAGCCCAGCCTTAGAATCAGGAACTAAAATGTCAATGAGGCCTTCCTTAAGCAGCTGATTGATCTCGTTAGATTCATCTCCAACAACACATATGGCTGCGTCGCCGCTCTTCCTGATTGACGATAGACATTCTCGTAAGTAGTCGGGGCGGTTCCCAAGTGTTGGAACCACGATGCCGCAGCGCGTTAAGTTGGATTCCATCCGACCCACTGGTTTATGCGGTATGCGGTTGGTTGCCGCGTGGGTGTTGTGAGTAAAACTCACTTGCAGACTCGAGGGTTCCGTCAAAGGCCACTTGTCCGTCGATGATCACAATTCCTCGTTGGCAGTGTTGCTTCAGAAGGTCAATACTGTGCGACGCAAGCACCATTATTGGCGCGTCGTTATACATTTCTCTGAGTCGCCCTAGAGCCTTAGTTTGAAAGTGGGCATCGGCTGTTCCAAGCCCCTCATCAATGAGCAAAATTTGATGGGTTTGCGCTGTTCCGATAGCAAAAACCAAACGCATAATCATTCCGGTTGAGTATGTGCGAACAGGTTGATCGAAGTAGTTGCCAAGTTCGCTAAATTCTTCGACCCACTTGACCATCTCTTTTGCGCGGACACCTCTCATTCGTGCCATGATCGCGCGCGATTCGCAATTTGAACGGCCTGTGAGTTGGGGGTCAAGACCGAATCCGCCATCCAGGAAGGTGGAGACTTCACCTTCCCGCACGACACTCCCCTTGTCAGGCCTAAAAATGCCTGCCATTAGGCGTAAGAGTGTAGTTTTTCCAGAGCCATTCGGGCCAAGGAGTCCGACCCGTTCACCATCGAAAATGCTTATTGTGACATTTTGGATGACGTCTCGGTGTCGTTTTCTCAACGCAGAATCACCCGATGTCTTTTGGTGTTTGTCTACTTCAAGTTTTCTATTGAATGTTACGTTTCGAAGCTTGATATGAGTCATGAATTACAACAGTTTCCTAATGGAATACATCGATTTTGCTGATTGTGAAATCAATAATAATGAGGCAAAGGTAAACATGAGCGTCTTCACTAGAAGGCGTGAATCAAAAATATTCTCGATGATGAACAAGCGAGCAAATTCAATAATCCAACCCGCAGGGTTGATAGCAAAGATGACTGCCATCGGCCCTGAACTAGGCGGAGTCCATAATACTGGGGTGAGAAAAAATACAAACTGAACGACTGATGGAAGAATCGCCTTTAGATCTCGTAAGAAGAGCACAGATCGCGCAAATGCGTAAGCGGGAAACAGCATTCCAACAGATATCACGAAAGCAATGGGGAGAAGAATAAGCAAGCGAGGGTTTAAGCCCTTTCCTGCAATAAGAAAGACCAAAATAATCACTGCGATGTTATGCGCAAATATAAGAGTGTTGCGCCATATCAATCGGCCGACTAGTGAGACCTCGGCAATTTCCATGTTGAGCAGCAATCCCTTTTCAGTCTCAAAAAGCTCAACCGCCTCAATCAGAATGGAACTTATAAGAGTCCAGAGTCCAAGTCCTAGTGCGATTCTGGGAGCTTGCGAAAGTGTTGTTGTATTGGAAAGAATCCCGACTGCAAGGGACATCCCCAACACAACCGTGATTAGATTTGCGGCTGACCACCATGGACCAATGATTGTGCGCACATATCTGCTTTTGAGATCACGCCACCCGAGGTGACTCCAGATTCTTCGCTCGACGATGAGTTGGTTTAGTGGGCTGAAGAATGTATTCAATGCTTCCTACCTGCTGAATTTCGAGTTAGACGGAACAAGAACACGACCAACATATAGTGATGATTTCGCTTTGCCTACAGTGTAGTGCTGAGTGATTCGGCCTGGGAATCTTGGAGGCTCTGGTATGCACCGTGTTTCGTGTAGTCGGGTTAATTGATTTCGCTACTGTCACCTACCAAGGAGGACAGTATGGGAAGACGAGAGCACGATCCGGTGCTTCGCCGACGAGCAATCGATTTGCTTGGGAGCGGAAAGTCCGTTCGAGAAGTGGCCGAGGAACTCGGGGTGAGTGGCCAGTCGATTTATGTCTGGCGACGTCAATATCGTGTTGACAGTGGTCAAGAGCCTGGACTGACAACAACCGAAGCGAACGAGTTCAACGCTGCACGTCGTCGGATTAATCACCTCGAAGCTGAACTGGCGATTCATGAGCTGGCCACAGAGTTGGTGAAGGGAACCACCAACCCAAAAGCCGGCGGGCGGCCATCGCAGTGATGGTCGCCCGAGGGCATTCAATTCAACGGTGCTGTCGAATACTTGACGTGCCGGAAAGCAGTTTTTACTCGGAGCGCAGGCGAGTCCCGTCGCCGCGCAGTGTGCGCCACGTATGGCTCACTGACGTCATTGGCCAAGTGCACACTGATGCTCGTGGCGTTTACGGGGCAATGAGGGTGCACGCGGAACTGACGAAGGGGCTGGGGATCAATGTGAGCCACGGTACCGTGGCGCTTCTTATGCAACGCGCCAATATTTAAGGCATCACCGGACGGCGCAAACGTCACTATGTCCCACCACTGACCACCCCAAAGGATCTGGTTGATCGACAGTTCTCTCGAGATCTGCCTAACCAGCTTTGGGTCACCGACATCACCGAGCACCCAACTCGAGAAGGCAAGGTCTTTTGCTGTGTCGTGCTCGACGCCTGTTCGAAGATGGCAGTGGGCTGGGCGATCGACTCCAGTGCCAATACTGCTCTCGTCGTCAACGCTTTGACGATGGCTATCGAACGTCGTCGCACCACCAACGAGACGGTCATACATTCTGACCACGGCGTTCAATTCACGTCATGGGGTTTTAGCGAGCGCGCCGTTAACTATGGACTTCTTCCCTCGATGGGAACCATCGGTGATTGTTTCGATAATGCCGTTATCGAGTCATTTTGGAGTCGTGTCCAAGTCGAGCTTCTGGATCGTCAGTACTGGAAAACTCGACTTCAACTCTCAACGGCCATGTTCGATTACATCGAGGTGTTCCACAATCGCCAACGACGGCACTCAGCGCTAAGCATGGAGTTATGCGGGAATCTTGTGTTTGACATCTTGAAGTGAGGAGTCCGTAAACTTTGTAGTGGGCTCGACTTCGTGTATCAATGTCAGTGATGATCGTAGCGCGTGGGTGACGTGAGAGTTGAGCATGGACGTGGCGATTGAAGCCTTTGATACTGGATTCGTCGTTGAAGAATCTTAGGCTGCGAGTTGTGCGACCCCGTCGATGAATCTGACGCCTTCGATGAGTTGACCCAATTTGTCAACGGCGGTGATCTTGTGCCAACGCTTCTGGGCTTCGAGCGCTAATTGCAACATCATGGCCAGGGCGCTTTCCTTGGAGAAGGCACCCTTCACGCGTTTGGTGCGGTGACGCAACGTCGCGAAGGTTGACTCGATGGGGTTGGTGGTGCGGATATGTGACCAGTGTTCGGCCGGAAAGTCATAGAAGGCGAGCAGTGGGCCACGGTCTTTCGTGAGACACTCAACGGCCTTTGGATATTTCGCCGCGTATTTCTCTTCGAAAAGCGACATCGCCTCTTCGGCTTGTGCTCTGCTCTCAGCCATCCAGATCTGGTGCAAGTCAAATTTGGCTTTCACCTGGATGCTCTCGGGTAGGTAGCTCAAAACATTTCCACTTTTATGCATCCAGCAACGTTGATGTTTGGTCGACGGGTAGACCTCTGTGAGTGCCCCCCAAAAGCCCATTGCTCCGTCGCCGGTGGCAAGTTTGGCGGCGTTCATTCCGCGGGCTTTGACACCAAGTAACACTTCACGCCAACTCTGGGTTGACTCGCGTACCCCGTCTTCTAAAGCAATCAGATGCTTCTTTCCCTGTTCGTCTACGCCCATCAACACCAGCACACAGATTTTGGGGTTGTCACCACGGATTTTTTGGTAGATGCCGTCGGCGTAAAGGTAGGTGAAAGTTGTTTCAGAAAGATCACAGGTCTGCCACTCGTGAAACTGTCGTGTCCAGTCACGCTTCAAATCTGATAGCACCGAAGGCGTAAGTTTCTTGGCCCCTTCACCCAGTATCACCTCAAGTACCGCGGCAATGTCACCTTCAGAGATACCTTTCAGGTAGGCGTAGGCAGCCCAGGCTGAGATCGACGACGAGCGACGCAAATATTTGGGAATCATTGACGAAGCGAAATTCACTGGTTCACCGTCACGTGAACGAATTCGAGGCACTTCAACACTCACATCACCGATAGCCGTTGTGATGGCACGCTCGGGTAGGTAGCCGTTACGCACCACGTCAACGCCACTGGCGCGCAGTTGCTTGATCAGTGCCTGCACTTCGACTTCCAGAGCTGCAGTAATGAGTTCTCTGGCGTGGTCGCGTAGCAGTTCAGTAATCGGGTCGGCCACTTGACGGCTCGGAGCCGTCGTCGTGTCGGCACCGAAATCAGGGGTTAACATCGTCATAGGTCTGGGTCTCCTTGTGTTGGGTTGATTAGTCAAATGACATTCAACACGGAACCCAGACCCACCTAACGGTTCGCGGGGATTACCTCAACCCAAGGACCAAACACAACTTTCCCTCATATCTCCCATAGACGGAGTAGTTGTTCTTGAACAGCTTCACCAGTTGTGGCCCGAGTTCCAGGTCGCGTTGTTCACGCTGCGACGGTGGTCGCGACTTCGCCGCGTAGTAGGTGGAGGGGGCGACCTGGAGCTGTTCCAGGATCGGCTCGATTCCCCAGCCAATCCCACTGGTTGTTTCCTCCTGGTGGGATTGGACGTAGGTGATTACTTCGCTGATCGGCGGTCGAGCTCCGCCCCGAAGAAAGCCGATGCCGATTGCAGGATCGCGTTGGCTCGGCGCAGTTCGCGCACTTCTTTTCGCAGTTCCTTCAGTTCAGCCTCTTGGGCGCTCGTAAGACCGCCTCAAGTGCCCACATCAATCTCGGCGCGCTTCACCCAGATGCGCAGTGACTCACTGCCGACACCGAGTTGGCGCGACACTCGATTGATAACGCCATGGTCGCCCCGATCCTGTCGCTGCAAGTCAAGGACCATCTTCACGGCCCGTTCCTTTAGCTCAGCGGGGTACTGAGGTTCCCCAAGAAAAGTAGACACTGATTTATGCAGCCTTGTTGGCTGCGGCTAACGCTATCTCGTATTTGATTGGGCTTGTTTGTCCGATTTTGGAGTACTGAGGTTCCCCAAGAAAAGTAGACACTGATTTATGCAACCTTGTTGGCTGCGGCTAACGCTATCTCATATTTGATTGGGCTTGTTTGTCCGATTTTGGAGTACCTCCTGACGTGGTTGTAACGGTGGATGAACGCCTCGATTCCGACGATGAGTTCTTCGAGGGTGGCGAAGGTATGCCGGTAGTAGTACTCGTGTTTGAAAATTGACCAAAACGATTCTGCGGTGGCATGGTCATAACACGAACCGGTTGATCCCATCGAGCGAACCAAACCCATTTCGTTGCACTGATCAACGACACTCCGAGAAGTGAATTGCCCAGGTTCAAGGGGTCGTCGCAACACCAGCTTGTTCGATCAATTGTAGGTGCTCGTCGAGTGCTTCGGCAGGTGTTCGCCATTGGAGTGTCTCTCTCGGTCTGGCGTTGAACGTGTGAGCGACCGCTTCGAGATCTTCGGCACTGTGTCGGGCGAGATCTGTGCCCTTGGGGAAGTACTGCCGCAACAATCCATTTGTGTTCTCATTCGTGCCACGCTGCCATGGTGATTGCGGGTCACAAAAATAGATTTCGATACCGGTGTCGATGCGAAGTTGGGCGTGTTGGGCCATCTCTTTGCCACGGTCCCAAGTCAGCGAGCGTCGCAGTTGTGTTGGCAGTGTGGTAATCATTGACGCGATCGCGTCTCGCACGGCTTCGGCGCCGTGACCGGTCAAGGCCGGGCCGTTATTGACGCGTGGCGCGCCGTACCCTTCCAATCGGGGCAAGTGCAACAGCATCATGAAACGAGTGGTGCGTTCGACAAGTGTTCCGATTGCCGAACTATTAACACCCAGGATGAGGTCGCCTTCCCAGTGGCCTGGCACCGCCCGGTCGTCTGCTTCGGCGGGGCGTTCGCTAATCATGACCTCAGGTGTGATGAAACCTTTGGGTCCTTTTCGTGATCGTTCTCGCGGCACACGCAACGCGCGTCCGGTGCGCAAGCACGCCACGAGTTCTCGTTTGAGGGCACCTCGACCTTGCACATAAAGGGCCTGATATATGGCTTCGTGAGATATTCGCATGCTCTCATCATGGGGGAAATCCAGATGCAAACGATTGGCGATCTGTTTAGGACTCCACGATTTCGCCCAACGCCGATCCTTGCGAGGGCCGTGACGACGACCAATGAAACGTGTGCTGGGACCAGGCACTGGCTTCCCGTTTGGTCGAGTGACCTCACCGCCAAGACGGTCCTGCACATAGTCACGCAAGGCATCATTTAAAGCCAGTTTTGCAACCTTCGGGCGTCTGGCTCGACGATCACGATGCCACTGCGCTACCGACGCCCGATACTCCAACGAATATGTTCGGGTGGAGGAGTTGCGACGCAACTCACGCGAAATCGTCGACGGGCAACGACCCAGTTGACGTGCAATCTCACGCACACCCACCTTTTGAGCCTTCAAGATCGCGATCTCCTCATGTTCACGAAATAACAAATAGCGTTGCGATATTGGGGCAAGTGATATTGGTGTCATCCCACCAGCCTGACGGAACCAGCGGGACCCGACCGCAGGCGACACACCAGCCGCCACGCCTGCATCGTCACTCGTAACACCCTGGGCGATTAACTTCCAGAATCTAACCCGAACATCACGACCAGCGACCGGCTGACCCGGTGATCTCATCTTCCCCCGCATCGCAATAACCTCTTGTCGACGCTTCCCAACACCCATCGCTAACCTCCTCTTTATCCCGAGGTGTTCCGACGACCACTTGAATCCACCTTGCGATCCACGATCGGTGTGAAAAATTGTTCCTATGCAATAATTTTGGCGGGTGAAAGCCGCCATGCGTAACGCGTCGACGACTAGTTCGGCGTGCATGTGCTCGGCAACGGCGTAGCCGAGCACACGACCGGAATGCTCATCGCGAATTGCACACAAGAACGCCGCTCTCGACCCACACTTCAGATATGTGATATCTGAAGTCCAAATTGCGTTCAGCCGACCCCAGTCAAAAACCCGATTCACCAAATCTTGCGGAAATTGGGCTTCATGATCGGCAATCGTGGTCACAATTTTGAATGTTCGTGGACTGATCCCAGCAATCCCCAATGACTGCATGATCGAAGCAACCGTGTTCACACACACCAGCGTGCCGGCCTCGAACAGATCTTCCCAGATACGTGGGGAACCATACGTCCCATGTGACTCCTTGTGATGGGTGTCGATCTTGACTTCCAGATCGGCACGCCGCTGTTGTGTCGGTGTCAATTCGCTGCGTTGCTGAGCCCGACACCACCTGTAATATCCGGCCCGCGACACCAACAACAATCGGGCCATCCGTGTGATTTCAAAGTTGGCGCACTCCGCTTCCATCAACGCAAACCGCTCTGCTTTGGTGGAGTTGCTGCGAAGTACGCCGCTGCTTTTCCCAGGAACGCCAAGTCTTTTTCTAACTCGCTGACCTGTTTACGCAACCGCAGAAACTCGACACGTTCAACTGCACTCAAAGGCTCCATGTTGGTGCCCTTGGCTGCTTCGATACGACGCCGTTCATCTCGAACCCAGTTGCCCAACGACATTTCATTGACACCAAGTTCACGGGAAACCTCAACCACCGAACGCCCCGAATCGATCACCCGATGCGCGGCCTCAACCTTATATTCTGTACTGAATTTCCTGCGTTGATTAGACATATTTGACATCCTCCCAGCAGAACCCTAAATCCTGCTTAATAGATGTCCACTATCCCTGGGGAACCTCATACCGCTTCGTTGATTGGTTTCCTGTCATGCCCCATCCTCACATCCAAGATATGGAGCCTCCAAGATTCCCAGGCCGAATCAATGGACTGAAATAGATAGGCTAGGTCACATCAAAGAAACAATCTCAGAGGCATAACTAAGCCAAGTCTTGAACGAGCGTTTTTCGATTTCGTTGCATTTAGATTTATATACATCAAGATTTGTAGCAAGCGCAATGATAGCTTCTGCGAACTCCTCAACATTCAGGACATCAATTTGCAGGCAGCCGCCTTCACTTGCTAACTCATTAATTGCTCTGGAGTTGTCGCAGATTACTGGCTTCCCATTCCAAATACTCTCAGCGATTGGAAGACCGAATCCTTCTTCGATTGATGGATAGATCGTGAAATCTGCGCAGTCAAACAAATCTTGTAATTGCTGATCTGAAGCATCGTGTTCAATACGAATTGACGGAAACTTTCTCTGATACTGATTCGCAAGTTTGACGACTTTTGTGTCTAGAGAGTGCCCTACGAGGATGAGGTCAAATCCAAAGGTAAAACTTCTCTGTGCAACTTCGATTGCTCGGAAAAGTGTTAAATGGTTCTTCCTCTTCTCGAAAGTAGATAGTACAAGAATCGATGGCCTTGCATTTAGAACAATCGGATTATTCATTTTCCTTGGAGATCCATGGAATTCTGTAGGAAGCCGAAGGGGCTTCAATTTAGGTATCAAAAGTTGCTGATCAATATCCGATTCGGATAAGAGTGCCAACATGTCGTTTGCACTCTGTTCTGAAATGGGAAATATCAAATCCCATTCAGTCAGCTGTTTCATGTATGAGAAGTGAAGTTGATAACTGCCTGCAGGGTAAAGATTCGGAAGTAGGCAAGGAATCGCATCAAAAAATGTGGCGGCAGTCTTTATGCCATTCGCTTTTGCGAAGTTGATTAGTTTGCAATTTATTCCTGGACCTAAGTTTGACGGCATTTCATTGGACATTAACCACGAATTATCGGGAGAGAATTTAGGATTGACCCATTGGTGCCATTGGTCCGTACGTGGCCCGTTCCACTTCGAAAGGTGTAGGAGGTCCTTTGGAACCAGTGGTGCCAGTGATTCTCCGTCCCAGGTGGTTGCGATGACCTTGCATCCATACTCCATCAAAGCTTTTGCTGTTTGACGTGCTGTTCTTTGAACACCAGTATTTCCATTAAAATGAAGCGTGCTTTCAAAAAAACAATAAATAAACCCTATATTGGGTAGAGCAAAATTTTCTTCTCCAATAAAGGAACTTTGAGCGACGACTTTAAAGCCACTAATTGGCAGCGTGGGGCGCGCTAAGGGTTCAAGATCAATTGAAGATTGAAATAGTTTGCGCCTTTCATTAAAATGCTTGAAAAAACTATCTATCATAACCAAAAATTATACCACGAGGGGAACATATGGTATTCAAGTGCTTTGTTGCCGGATACCGAGGATTGGTGGGGAGTTCGGTCACATCATCATTAAAGGTCGACCCTCGTAAATATGAAATCCTCACAGCCAGTCATTCAGATTTAGACCTATGCAACAGAGAAGACACATTTAGTTTCTTTGCTTCAAATCGTCCTGACTATGTAGTGCTATCTGCGGCGAAAGTAGGGGGAATTCTGGCGAATCGTGATTATCCAGTGGATTTCCTCAACTCAAATTTGAGAATTCAATCTAATGGGCACCTCTAATAATTGAACATCAAATGTTGTTGTATCTGTGACAGCGTTGTCGCTATGAGGTAAAATTTGTCGACGGTATCGATGATTGGAGTAACAGATGCAGCCTGGTTTCTTTGACGTTGTGGAACGTACCGAAAAGTTGACGCAGATGGGTGACCCGTTGGTTAGGTTGAATGGGCAGATTCAATGGGAGGCGTTTCGGGTTGATTTGAATCGTGTGCATGAGAAAGCGCGCAAGAGCAACGCTGGTGCCAAGCCGTTTGATGTGGTATTGATGTTCAAGTTGCTGGTGTTGCAACAGTTGCACAACCTGTCAGATGATCGGATCGAATATCAGGTACGTGACCGGCTGTCTTTCATGCGTTTTCTGGGATTACAAATTGAGGATCGTGTTCCAGATGCCAAGACTGTCTGGCTGTTTCGGGAGCGGCTCAAGGAACTGGATCTGGTTGAAGTATTGTTTGCCCGATTCGATGAGCAACTGGCAGCGCAAGGCTATGTGGCGTGTGCTGGTCAAATGATTGATGCCACGTTTGTTGAAGTGCCACGGGCCCGCAATACCCGGGCAGAAAATGCCCAGATTAAGGCAGGCGAAACGCCAGCAGACTGGGAACAAGAATCAGCCCAGGCGATGCGCCGTCAAAAAGATGTGGATGCCCGCTGGACCAAGAAAAATAACGAAACCTATTACGGCTACAAGAATCACATCAACGCTGACCAAGGCCACAAACTGGTGCAAAGTTACAAGATAACGGATGCCTCGGTACATGACAGCCAAGTGTTTGAAGTGCTACTGGATCAAACCGTGAATACAAAGAACCATAAACGCCCCATCTATGCTGACAGCGCTTATCGCTCCAAGGAAAAAGAAGCAATGTTGGCTGTCAGCAACATTGCCAGCCAGATCTGTGAGAAAGGGGTACGCAACCATCCGCTGACCGAAAGGCAAAAGGCGTCAAACAAAGAGAAATCCAAGGTTCGGGCCCGAGTCGAGCACGTCTTTGGTGCCCAAGCGCAGATGGGTGGACACATTGTGCGCACCATCGGTCTGCAACGTGCAGAGGTCAAAATCGGGATGATGAATCTGGTATACAACATGGTGCGCTTAGGCCAATTACTCAGGCGTGACGGGACGGTTGCACCTGCAGGGGCATAAAGCAGTAAAAACACCGTGGGGAAGAGCAATACGACAGAAATTAAACGCAAAAAATTGGTTGAAACACAGAAATTCAGCACTAAAAATTGGTTGAAACACAGAAATTTTTAGGCATCAAAATTGTGTCGCTTTAAATCGAATTTTTAGAGGTGCCCTA
>Ga0209390_10008199_pt1 | contig 13043 bp, 6 predicted proteins | sample BON01_FD_187212 | JGI IMG/M metagenome (GOLD analysis project Ga0209390, IMG submission 187212) | Freshwater microbial communities from Lake Bonney liftoff mats and glacier meltwater in Antarctica - BON-01 (SPAdes) (version 2) | ecosystem: Environmental > Aquatic > Freshwater > Ice > Glacier... | reverse complement strand
GAATTACATGTAGACCCTATGCCCCGTATTACATTGACGTGAAAGTTATATAAATAATTCGTAGCCGAGCTGATCGGAATTTTTCTTTGATAGTAGCCAATATACATAAGAGCATCATACAAACATGACTTTTGGCCGTGTCGCATTTTTGTAAAGTTGTATTAAATGCAAAAACCCACGCTCGTCTTGGTGCATGGCTATCTCGGAAGCAGTCTACAGTGGCGCAAACAAGTCCATTTTTTTTCAGACTCTTTCTGGGTGATCACCCCAGACTTGCCAGGGTTTGGACTCAACAATACACTGGAATCTCCAGAAACAATTCGTGGCTATGCTAGATATGTCCTGGAGCGCTGTAGACGTTACTCCTGGTAATCGTGTGAATGCACATCAATGATGTCTACCCGGCGTCGTATGTGTCTAATGTGTGTATCTTGCTAGATTACATGTCGTTGTTGAATAAATAGTGGGGCTCCACGAGGCGGCGTGTTGATGTGTACGACTGTTTCCGATGCTCCTCGTGAGCGCTGTAGACGTTACTCGTGGCAATCGTGTGAATGCACATCAATGATATCTACCCGGCGTCGTATGTGTCTAATGTGAGTAGCAGCGGGATACGTTGGACGGTGATGGTGTATGTTGTATCTATTTGGTGCGTGGGCTCTATATTGACAGGAGACCACTGCAGAAGTGACTGAAGCTGTTGCATTTTCGCGCCGACATAGCGCAATGTGAAAGGGTTTAGCGTGCCGTGCCCACTGGAGGGGTGGTAGATGCGGACCTGGTCGCCGGTGGTCCAATTCACTGCACTGCGCAAGATTGAGCGTACGCTACAGGGAGAGGGTCTTTGCAGGTGGAAGCGCACATTTGTGTTTACCCCCTTGCTGAGCGCAATGGTCTGCACCGTGCACATTCGCCGTGTGGTACTATTCGCACCGCGCATTTCGCCAAAATATAGCGGATCCGAGTACTGGGTAGCTGTACATTCGCTGCATTCCAGGGAGCCCGGGCTGCTTGTATATGTGCCGCGTTCGCACGCTGTGCAGTAGGTGTCGCTCTCCCCAGAGTGTCCCTCAGAGAGAGGGACACGATGTGCCCACCCGACCTTGCACTTGCACTCGACCTCTCCCCCACTGGCCTCGGGTGCATTGGAGTTTGCTGGACAGCTTCGACATACACCGGATGTGGCACCCACTGCCCCCGAATATTGGTCTGCCAGGCAGTGGGTGCATAGTGCATCTCCTGGGGCAATCTTGTACTTGCCCGCGATGCACAATGTGCATGACCCGTTGACAGCCTTTGAACGACCTGCAACACACACACAGTCCGACACCGAGGTACTCCCTTGCAGGGACTCCGTGTACAAAGGACAGCTGTGTACGCACGGCAGAGTGCCCGGCTCTGCTTTGTATTTTCCAGAGAGACACAACACGCATGGCCCTCCGTCTGGACCAAACGAGCCAGCTGGACACGAAAAAAAACACGCACTCGGAGATGTACTCCCCGAAAGAGAACTTTGGACCCTTCCTTGTACATCGAGAGGACACAGCAGGCAAGCCGCTTCTCCAGGGTCTTGTTTGTATTTACCCGGCTCGCACTGAAGACACACACCCCCGTTTAGCCCCAAGTAGCCCGCATTACAAGCGCAGTGCACTACGGAAGCACTGCCTGGCACAGAATCAGAGCCAGGAGGACACGCAAGGCAGCTCACTGCAGAAATCGCGCCCTGGACCGTCGTGTATGTTCCACTGGAACAGTTGGTGCAGGCTTGCGAACCGAGCTGAGATTTGTATGTCCCCACACGACACAGGTTGCATATTCCGCCGTCAGGGCCAGTCGAGCCAAGAGCACACCTGCAAGCCGCGATGCTGTTGCTCCCCGCGGGTGATTCTGCATTTGCAGGACACCTTTCGCAGTAGTCAGTAGTACTGGCGAACTTGTATTTTCCGGATGCGCACTGTGCACATGCACCCCCATCGAGCCCCGTGTATCCAGCGTTGCAAGTGCAGTCTGTTTGCCTGGTACTTGCTGGTGGAGAATTGGAATTCTCAGGACAGTCTTGACAGGATCCTGCTCCTGCGCTGGAGGAATACTGATCGTGTAGACAGTGGACACACACACCATCGCCCCCTGCATACTTGTGCTGCCCCAGCGGACACGCCAGACAGTTGGACGACACCATGCGCCAGTGTGCAGTGAAGCCCGAGGGGACTAGCCGTTTGGTGGGCATCCAAAATGTTACCTGGAGAATGCCAGTGGAGGAGGTGAAGTTTGTATCCTGTACCATAAAGTCAGGACCGCCATTGTAGTCCAGCTGTACGGAGGTCAGGGTGCCGTATAGAAGGGCGATTTGTGTTGTCTCCATACACGGTGGCACGCAATTGCCGAGCTGGACCTCGTCAGCCATGTAGTTGGGTCCCACATTCAAGGCGGAAAACGACAGCGAGATGTCACTGGTGGGATCATTGGTGGTGATAACCCAAACGCAAATGCCCACATCTTCCGAGGTATCCCCAAACTTGTCTGGGCGCAGGCCACCATCCGAAATATCCCCGCGTACTGCGCCCGACAGGGGCGTGCAGGCACACCCGCCATAACATGTTAGGGTTGCTGAGGTCGGCGCGAACCCGGGACTGCATGTGCACGACGCTGCGTCGCCGGAGTCATATCCACCTGGCAGACACGTGCAGTTGTCTCTGCTGGTGCTGGCTTCGGGAGCACTGGATCGCAGCGGGCAGTGATCACAGTCCACCCTCCCTGCTTGCGCCGAGTACTGCGCCACCGGACACGTGTCACACACGCTGTTGCCACGCGACACCTTGTGTTTGCCGGGCTCGCACCGCGTACAAGGCCCCCCGTGGGGTCCCGTTGCGCCAGGATCGCACTGACATGCCACGCGCTGCGAGTTCTGAAGTGTAGTGGTGGCACTCCAAGAGGGACACGCGTCGCAGAGCTGGGGGCCCGTGGTGTTTTTGTATGTTCCCAGGGCACACGGCTCGCACGCAGCGCCTTCAGCATGGCCCATACCGGAGGATATAGCAGTGAAGCCTTCCCGACACACGCACGGGCCGTTGGGTGTGGTGGTCGTTTTCCCCGCAGGACACAGCGTGCATGGCATGTTGCCTGGAATCCGTTTAAACAGCCCCAGCGCACACGCGGTGCACGGGCCAGTATCTCTGCCTGCCCACGTCCAGCCCGCTATGCATTTGCAGTCCTGGACGGATACGCTGAGCTGCGACGAGTTGGTGTTGGACGGGCAGTTGGTACACGAAGCCGAGCCGATGGTGTCCTTGTATTTGCCGATACCACATCCCACACACACATGGCCTGCCGCGAGGGTCCACCCTGCGTTGCAACGGCACGCCTCGATGGTGAGGCTTGCAACTGGGGACACGGAATTGACACAGTCGAGACAGTACTTGGCCCCAGCGGTGTCGCAGTCTGTGCACCTGTACTGGTTCGCTGCGCATCCCACACACTCGCGATAGATCCGGCGCTCGTCGTAGCGGTCGCTGTCGTCGAAATAGCCGGTGTTGCACTTGCAATCCTTGATGCTTGTGGCCGCTGTTAGGAGCGAGTCAGAGTTTGGTGGGCATGCTTTGCACAAGAGCGACGCGATTTCAGTTTTATACGTTGCGGGCGGACACGGCGAACACGGGCCTCCACCCGCCCCGACATACCCAGGCTTGCACAGACACTCTTGTCTGGACAGAGCCGCTGGCTTCGGTATTGGCACGATGGGGGATATGTACAGTGGCTCAGGGTCCTTTGTGGTGGTGTTGACTGGACACGCCAGACACTCACTCGAGTTCATATCCTTGTAAGTGTCGAGCCCGCACGACAGACAGACCCATTCCGCTGCGTCCGAGCGAAAGTACCCGGCGGCACAGGTACAGTTATCCCGGGCCGTACTCCTGGAGTACGAGTACGAGTGCGGGGGGCAGGCGGTGCAGTCGTGCTGCGTGTTTGTGATGGTGCCATTGAGTTCCCCCGCGCGTCTGTAGCTGTTGGGTGCACAGGCGCGGCACACGAAGGTGTGCACCGGGGCATACGCGTCTACGATATCGTCAAAGAATCCAGCGTTGCACCAACACACAGAGCCGACACGGGGCCGGCAGTCACAGACGCGCTCGTATGCGGAAAGGTGTGGCGGGACCGCCGCTGCGCAGTCTTTACAAACCGTGGCGCCTCCCACGTCGGCGTATTTCCCTGGCCCGCAAAACACGCACGCGGCAGAGGTGTTTTCCCAGGTTCCTGTCGCATAAAACCCAATGTTGCAGTAGCAGAACGGGTTGATGCCAAATGCGTAGGAGTTTGCTGGACAGTCTACGCAAGCACTGTTGATGCCTCCGTTTTTGTAGGTGTCGGGTGGACACGACGCACACGGGCCGCCTGCGGGTCCTGTTGTCATGTGCGAGCAAATGCAATCCGTTTTCACGGTAGACCCGACTACGCTCACGGAATTCGTTGGGCATGCTGTACAAGCCGCCCAGGCCACGCTGCCCTTGTAAGAATCGCGGCGACAAGGCGCGCACGATGCATTGGTCACCGGCTCATACCCAGGCCAACACTCGCAGTCGTGGAGGGACACGCTTCCCATGCCCGACGTAGACCACTGCGGACACGCTGCACAGAAGTTGTCGCGTACCCAATACGTTGCAAGCGGACACGCAAGGCATCCCGAATAGTCCGGCGATTCGTACGAGTACTCGCCCACTGGGCACGCCTCGCAGCTTGCGCTACCGGCGGCACGCTTGTACTTCCCAGCAACACACTCCGTGCAGGGCCCACCGTCAGCTCCTGAAGTTTCAGGTATGCATATACAGTCACTGCGTTGGGTTGAGCCCGTGGCGTTCAGGGACGACCACTGCGGACACGGGAGGCATGCAGCTTTGCCAGTGTCGTTCTTGTATGTGTTGAGCCGACACAATGTACACGCCTCGAAAAGTGCACTGTAGTACTTTCCAGCCGCGCAGGGCACGCATACAGCCTCACCACCAGCGGGGACAACCGATCTCACATCCCCATACTTGCATACGCACACCCGCCCCTCCGGAGAATACCACAGATGTTCGCCTACGGGACACGGCTGGCACGAACTCGCCCCTGCGTCTATCGCCAAGGTGTTTTCTGGACACGCCAGACAGATGGAAGTCCCCACGGACGCCTTGTACGTGTGCGGTGCACATGGCTCGCACGCTGGTGTGATTGGTTTCTCCTGGTACCAGGACGACTGAAAGAATCCAGGTGCGCAATCGCACACGGCACTTCCCATTTGCGAGCTGGTGCGCACAGCACAGGGCGTACACGGGGAATCCCCCTTGACGAATTTATATTTCCCAGCGGGGCATTGCTCGCAAATGGGCATGCTGGCGTTGTTGCCAGTTTGCATCTCCGCAGTATTGAACAGAAACATCCCGGAGCTGCAAAAGCAATCCCCCACTTGCAAAGCCCCCTGCAAGCTCTCTGTGTTCCCTGGACATTCCGTGCACCCCGTAGCACCGACCACGTTGGAGAATTTTCCGGCGGCACAGCGTGTGCACATCTCGAGTCCGCCCCCGTGAAATCGTCCTGGCCCGCACAGACACTCTGCCTGTTCAGTGGCACCAAGCCCATAGGTAGTGGAGTGCGGTGGGCATACTCCGCACAATGCCAGCCCCGAGAAGTTCTTGAACGTCCCGAGTTCACACGGCAAGCATTCGGTCAGACCGCCCGCCACACGATGTGCTGGGAGGTGATACTCGCCGGCGGAACACGTTTCGCACAAGACATTAAAGTCATCAAATGTAAATGCTTCGAAATATCCAGCATTACACGTGCACCCTGTACGCGGCGCAGTACTCTGTGTATTCGCATGGCACTGCCTACACACCGCCATGCCCGCGTAATATTGATACTTGCCCGCGACACAGTCAGTGCACACCGCAGGGGCTCCGCTCGCGCCACCGATCCCGTACGATCCGGCTTCGCACGCTTCACATGCCCCGCTGACCGATGGGCCCTTGAATCCGGCGTTGCACGCACAGGCCCCCGTGGACTCCCGTGGTGCGTCCGAGTTTTCAGCGCATGGCACGCACTGCCCATCCAGTTGTCGAGAGGACCCGGCCAAGCAAATGCAGGTTTTCCTGGAAGTAGACGAAACAGTGTTGGTCGGACACACATTGCACGTTGCAGGTCCTTGCGTATCCTTATACGTTCCAAGAAGGCATTTTTCGCAGGTGATCCGTCCAGTCCAGTCCGCGCTCTGCGTCTGCGTGCTTCCAAAATCACACATGCAGCTAGCTATGGACTCGCCGTTGCTGGGGGCTGTCTGGTACATCCCACAGAACAGACACGAATTCTCGTGCATACCACCATCGTACCAATACTTGCCCGTCTCACATGCTTCACAGGATGTGCTGGTGCTGGAGCGAGCCAAGGCATGCTTGCATTTGCACAGGTTGTAGTCGGGGGGGGTGGATATTTCGTCTGGGCCACAGGAGACACATTCGCTGCTGCCACCAGACCCAATCCACCCTGGTTTGCAGCGGCAGTCTGCGATGGTATAGCTGCCGCTGGGCGAATTCGTGTTTGCCGGACACGCTGTACAGGCCGCATTCGGAGACTGCAATGTGGACTGGTTTTTATAAGTCCCGCCTTCGCATCGAATGCAGGGCCCGCCTGGTGGGCCAGCCATGCCTGCGTTACAGAAGCAGTCGTGTGCGGTCAAACTGACATCTCGCAGTAATCTCACGAGAACCCCGCCCTGAAACAGCAACTCATAGTGAGTGTGTGTGCCGTGTGGACATGATACGCACAGATTCGTTCCTGCACTGTGGTATGTGTCTGGTGGGCATATTGCACAAAAGTCTCCGTTGACGACGCCGGACACATAGCCGGGCTGGCACAAGCAGTCGTTTCGCGACGTGCTACCGGGCGGGGATCGTGAGTTTGTTGGGCACACGGCGCATATAGCATTCTCCTTGTAGGTACCTGCCATGCAGTCGCCGCCGCATTCTCCGGTGGGTGTTGTCAAAATCCCGAAATTGCACAGGCATTGGGCGACGGAGACGCTGCCCTCGGATGTCGTGTGCGAGTACGGGGGGCACGGGCTGCACGGCTCCTGCGCAGTGGAATTCTTGTGCGTGTCTCGCAGACATGGCACGCACCTGAAATTACCCTGGTTGTCGAAATTCAGTGGAGAGTGTCCGGGCTCGCACAGACAGTCCCTGTACGATATGGCTCCCTGGAGCGAGACAGAGTTGGATGCACACTGCCGGCATCGGGCCGCGTGTCGATCAAAGAATTGATAGGCGGGGCAGCGTTCGCACACAATGCCGCCGGTATCTTCCGTGTATCCCGCGCGGCACTGACAATCACCGTGTGATACGCTGCCCGCAAGCGAGACGTAATTATCGCGACACGGCTGGCATTCGCTGGACGCAATGTCAAAGAACTGACTTGCGTTGCATCTCCCGCACACCGAAGCATCAGCACTCCGGGTGTATCCGGCGTTGCAGACACAATCCCACGCACTGTAAGTGTCTACCGCGGTATGACTATGCGCTATGCAGTCGGAACACGCGGTCTTGGCTGCGAATGGATTATACTTTCCCGAGGGACAGGAAACGCACAGTTGCGTCCCATTCGCATCGTTGGCATCCATGGAATCCCTGGCATACGTGCCGTACGGGCAGGGGTGACAGTCGACGTACTCCAGCAAGGTAGAGGCGACATACCCCGCATTGCATTTGCAATCGTACCTCGACACACTCCCCGTCACGGTGGAGGATGAATGCGGAGGACAACTCCAACAATCTACAGTCCTCTGGTACTCTTCGTGGTATGTCCCGGGAAGGCATATTTCACAGGGCCCCCCGTCTGGTCCGCCCGCTCCTGGCACGCACCAGCAGCCCAACACTGATGTTCGTCCCAGGCCCTCCGTCGTCGAACGCACTGGACACGCCTTGCAGGGGAGCTGCGCGGGCGTGCTGTAAGTGCCTTTTGCGCACTGGGTACACCCCCCCCCGCTATCTCCATATCCAACGGCGCAGATACAACTACCGGCGGACACGCTGTTTGCAAGAGAAGTCTTGCCCCTGGCACATTCTTCACAAAAGTAATGGAGTTTGTTGTGGTCCCAATCCGGGTCACTGTAGCAACTCTGCCACATTCGACAAATAGGAATATAGGATAGGAGGTACTTCCCGGCGACACAACCCTTGCAGACGCCAGCTTGGTCGAATGCCCAGTCTTTGCAGAGACACTCTGTCATGCCCAAGGAGGCTGCATTGTAGTTCGGGGGGCAGCTGGTGCAATTCCCTGGGCCAGGCGAAGCTTTGTGTGTTGCAGCGGGACACGCAGAGCATGCCCCTGAACTGCCCGTGTATCCTGCATTGCACACACAGGCCGCTATCGCGGTGCTGTCGTACGGCGAGTTTGAATTGTCCGGACAGCGCACGCAAGAAGGACAAGCCCCGGATACTGCAAGACTGCCGCTTCCACATCCACCATACGCTCCACTCACACACCTACACGAAGTACTGTCGTGGCTCTCTGAAAACAGGCTGCACATGCACGCGGATGCTGTGGATGTACACGGTGTGCATATGCCCGTCGCCGCGTCCAGTATGAACCCTGCTCCACACACGCACTGCGTTATACCAGTACTGCCCGCCCAAGAATCCGACCTATGTGGACAGACCGAACAGGTATTCGGTACCGTACACGCAGATGCTGTAGGTGTGATGTCGAAGGGACCGATAACGCTTCTCCGGTCTTCCGTCACGAGTCCTCCCGTGAAATCACTGTTAAAGTCGTGCAGTAGTACCCATGCATTCGTGTCCAGTGTTTGGGTCTCCAATGTCCACGAGATTGGATCGCCATAGTTGTTTTCGTCGGAGGTTACCCACTCGTATTCGCTTACCACAGCAACAGTACATAACTCCAATACAATAGCTCTTGGTCCATAATCACGAATGCCGCTCCACATTGCGTGGCTTGTCGTAATGTCGTCGTCTGTCAGCGTGGCGCAAGAGAATGATTCGTGATCTCTGCAACTACAGACGTTGAGCAAAGTGCGGCCTTCGCCTGATGCTTGGAAAAATCGCATTTCTGCTAGATGTATATACAACTCCCAATCATTACGCGTCTGCCGCACTGTAAAGCGGAATGTCTTACTTTGGACCGCTGAACACGAACTGTAGTTGCCTGCTCTACACAGACAAGGTCCGGTGGCATGGATACATGAATGACACTGCGCGACGAAACTATTGACAAGACACAAAAAAAAAATCAATCGTTTCGTTCTAGTCGAGCGTAGCACCAGGTGAGCCTGCATGCGTCCTTTTAGCGATTGTACTGAATGCATTTATATACGTATCCAAATCCGCACCACAATTCCTCCTATGACGCACTCTAAAAGCACTACGCGGACCGTATCCAAACACACACCCGAGCACACAAGGGGACCCGTTTGAAATGCCCCGGACAGGCATGCCTACCTCTAGAGGGAATATTTTATTGGAAACCAGTAAACAAAATCGCTGCTGTCACGTGGTCTCGACTGCACTGTGTATTGTTCTGGCGATATGCCGTGCGCATAATTAGACCACAGGTACCTTCAAAACACACAGTGCTTCGCAAGCGCCTGACACTGCAAAAACTACGGCATGCGCACCTGCATAGACCGAGTCCAGAAACAATTCGTGGCTATGCTAGATATGTCCTGGGGATACTGGATAAAGCAGATGTCCACAGCTTCCATCTTCTTGGGCATTCGATGGGTGGCATGATCGCACAAGAAATCGTATCCTGTGCACCTGACAGAGTGGAAAAATTGATTCTGTACGGCACTGGGGCTTGTGGGACAATGCCAGGCCGTTTTGAAACCATACAAGCCTCCAAGGCACGTTTAAATGCACATGGTGTGACACACTGTGCTCGCCGTATTTGTGCCAGTTGGTTTGTACAGGGGGTTGACTCTTCTGCATACTATGAAACTGTGAGAATGGCTGAACAGACACGTAGCTGAATTCTCGCAGACTGCATGTTTACGGGGGACCGTTGTTGCCAAACAATTTGGCATTCCTGAAGATAAGGCACCCTATGCGTCTACACCAGCCTGTATGGGACACGAGCACTTTCAAACGTAGCTGAATTCTCGCAGACTGCATGTTTACGGGGGACCGTTGCTGCCAAACAATTTGGCATTCCTGAAGATAAGACACCCTATGCGTCTACACCAGCCTGTATGGGACACGAGCACTTTCAAACGTAGGTAGCTGAATTCTCGCAGACTGCATGTTTACGGGGGACCGTTGTTGCCAAACAATTTGGCATTCCGCAGCATTCTCTCTTCATTTTTGACGGGGTCTGCGTACTGTTCTTCATTTCGTATCATCTGCGACAGAGTCTTGCTCTGCTGTACATTTTTGAGGTACCTGTCTTGAGCTTCTGTGCTGTGGAAAATTTTCATCTCTTCGATTTCGCGCATAGTCAAACCCGACGACATGTGGCGCTCAACGCGCATTCGCTCGATTTCTCGCAAGTATTGTAACTTCTGAGTGTGTGTCACGATTTCGTCGGAAATTCCTGTTGCTGGCTCTAAGAATAAATGCCTCGTTACCTGTCCGTCACCAGTTTCAACCACAATTTTCGTCTTTAGCCCGCACGCCCTACAGCTCGACTCTGTAACTCGCCAAGGCATGTGCGCTGCCACAACGATGCCCCGTGCCTTTATATACAAGATCGGGTAGACACAACCGAGAACCCAATTCTGAGGCTGTGCACAGCCTCGCGATGCTTTTCGACTCATTCCCCAACTATTAAAGTCACTCACGATACCTAAAGCTGCGAGCCCCTGGGATGTGTTTCTCTGCTATCATTAGCAGTAGTTAGGCCTTTGGTCTCCATGGCAAGATGCACAAAAAGTTGCGAATCTGTGGGTCAAGGAGATAGTGACTCAGAATTTGCAATTCTGGCAGTTTACAAACCTCGGGCATCATAACAGGGTACCTCGGGCATCATAACAGGGTTTTCTGAGAGCATACAGATTGACTGACACTGCCAGGACAGCAGAGCAGCGGCCAGGCCGTTGGAGAGCAGAACTCGCCAGTCAGTCAAGCAGTCAAAGACAGAGAGAGAACGGGTGCAGCAGACAAAACAAGACCCACGACAACGACTATTTGCAGGCCGCCGGGAGGCCCGACACAAGCCTCAGAAAACGTCAAGATTGGCAAATTTAGAAATAAATATCGTCAAATCGTTTTCGTTCCCGCATACTCTGACCTCGACCTCCTGGTCCCGCTCTCCCTTCTCAGAAGTCGTCAAAGAACTGCATTTTAAACACTCTTTGGCCAGCGCCATTCCACATCTTATCCATGTACCACCCAGACCACACCAACCCCACCTTCATTACCCATTCTTTATATCCACACTACTGCAAGAGGTAAAGCAATTTGACTATCTTGGTCTCCGACTCGACCCCATGGTGAATATGAAAGCTGCTGTGTCATCCATCCAAGAAAAGGATGTGTCAAGTGTGTAGTAGAGAGAGAGTCCTAAACGGTGGGTCGATTGCCAAGAAGAAGAAGAGAGTAAAGAGCAGCAGACGGAATCGACCGGCTAAAAACGCGAATCTGACTTGAAGTGAAACGGTAGAAACACGCCATCATCTGTGACAAGATGATCATCGTCTGCGACTGTCCAAACGCCGTTTTGCATGTAAAATACAAGAATGTCTTCTACGCGTTCTTTTGTTTGTTCAGATATGAATGTTTTGACAGATTTAATATCGATTGAATTGAAAAAATTCACATACTGTTGACTGCCATACACACGTCCAATCTCCAAGTTCCATCTTCCTACATTATCCGGAATATCCCACCCCTTCCTCGGCCGAAGCGAAAATCTCTGTATAGTAAGCATTTTGTGTACACACGGTTGGTACATATTTTCGAGCTGAAGAGTGTTCGTTCCCCTTCTTATATACAGAACTTGCGCATCCGCGGGAAGGAATAGTTTTATGAGATTTGGAGCACATCCGTGCGCGTGTAAAATACATACCGATATATAATAAGAAAATCATGCCCATGATTTCAACACATGGATCCGCTTGACAAATTTTGCTCGTCTTGTATTGTACTTTCACTATCTACACTCTAATGCGATAGACCCATAGAGATGCATACACCATAGGTGTGGTGTCGACCCATAGAGATGCGTGCGTAGACCCATAGAGATACATAGACCCATACATGTAGTGTGGACACATAAAATGGGTAGACCCATGGATGTGGTGTAGACACATAGAGATGCATAGACCCATTCATGTAGTGTGGACACATAAAATGGGTAGACCCATGATGTGGTGTAGACACATAGAGTTGCATAGACGCATGGGTGTGGTGTAGGCACCTAGAGATGCGTAGACCATAGAGATGCGTAGACCATAGAGATGCGTAGACCATAGAGATGCGTAGACCATAGAGATGCGTAGTCCCATACAGATGCGTAGACCCATAGAGATGCGTAGACCCATAGAGATGCGTAGACCCATAGAGATGCATAGACCCATAGATGTGGTGTAGACACATAGAGATGCATAGACCCATACATGTAGTGTGGACACATAAAATGGGTAGACTCGTGCATGTGGTGTAGACACATAGAGATGCATAGACCATACATGTAGTGTGGACACATAAAATGGGTAGACTCATGAATGTGGTGTAGACACATAGAGATGCATAGACGCATAGATGTAGGGTATACCCATAGAGATGCGTATTTTTGACCAGATGTCTTTGTAGTGATAACAATGTACAGAGATACTTGGATGAGAGCAAACAGGGCTTCAAGCAAAAAAGCTGCTAAACTATTTCTTAGCAAGTAATAAAAGCAGCAACAATCAAAACCTGTTTTAACACTCGAATGTGGTCTCTGTGCAAGTGAGAATCTTTTTTTTCAAAATACAAAATTATCTCATCGCTATCCCTATCCCTCCTGCCCCTGGACCAATAAGGACCCGCTGTGGGCAGGGGGCGTCTGTGGGCTTGTTGAATTCC
>Ga0209390_10008196_pt1 | contig 13047 bp, 16 predicted proteins | sample BON01_FD_187212 | JGI IMG/M metagenome (GOLD analysis project Ga0209390, IMG submission 187212) | Freshwater microbial communities from Lake Bonney liftoff mats and glacier meltwater in Antarctica - BON-01 (SPAdes) (version 2) | ecosystem: Environmental > Aquatic > Freshwater > Ice > Glacier... | reverse complement strand
CACCAACTTGCAAACGAAAACAAGCTAAATGCCGCCGTGTTTGCGCTGCGTCAGACGATGAATGATGCGGTTGAGGATTTTATAGTTGAAGAGTCAAAAACGCTCGCCTCCGCGCTGGCAAGCCCACATGGTATAACCGCTTGGAAAATTGATTCAAATGCCGTGCGCCGCTACCTGAAGACCGGGTACGACGACTTTGCGCTCTCATGTCAAAGGGCAATAGAACGGGTATATATTGCGGCGGCAAAAGACGTGTAGGCGCTTTATGTTGTGCTGACCGAAAATGAAGCGCTACAAATTGAACCGCCAGAATTACCCGCCTTCCCTGCCCCTATTGTTATCGGCCGAACACTTTCAATTGACCTAGGTCGCGGCTGGTGGTCACGTTGGTTTAGCGCCACGCGAAAGCCAGACACAATTATAAAGGAAATGCGCGGGGCAATGGCGCGTGAAATGGCACCTTTGCTGCGTGAAATTGAATTGGAACACGCGACCGCTATTTTGGCCGGTTCAAAGGCCAAGCTTGCGGAGTTTTTTAGTGAGCATGGCGAAACACTTCACAACCTGTGCTCGCTTGATGATATTTCCAACGCAGCACAAACACGCGAACAACTTGGCCTTGCTGGGCAAGGGCTGCGTGGACTGGCGGCCATTGCACGGCTTGGCGGGTTGATCACCCGGCTGAGCCTGACAGAAACGCGCATATCTGTTCAGAAAAGTGGCGTGTAAATGCGTATTCGCCGATTAGATGAACATACTGAAACCCGCTTGAAACGTTGGACATCGCGCAGGCCCAAATTTGCCGTAATGGGTGAATTTAGTGCCGGAAAATCAACGCTTTTGAATTTTATTCTTGGCGATGATTACTTTCCTACAAAAATAACCGCCACGCATTTACCGGCGATTTGGCTTACCAATGCTGATGAGCCTTCAGATGCGCTGGCGATTAGTGTCGACAGATCCCGCAAACAAATAGAAAACCCGATTTTGGATGCCGAACAACTCGCCGGGCTTGCATTGCTGTGCATAAAGCTTAACCGCCCGGGCCTTTCTCAGTTTGATATTATTGATACGCCGGGAATTTCAGACCCTAGCCTGTTAACCGACAATTTGGCACTGGTTGCGGGGTATTGTGATTTTGTATTGTGGTGCACCCACGCCACCCAAGCTTGGCGGCAATCGGAACATGCCGCGTGGAGCAGGCTGCCAAAGCGCTTGCGCAAAAACAGTATTTTGGTCGTAACCCGGACTGACAAACTTAACAGCGAAAATGATGTTCTGCGGGTTAAACGCCGTTTGTTTAAAGAAACCAAGGGGTTATTCCGCGCTATTGTGATGTTAAGCACCCGCAAGCGGCAATGGCGCACCGCAATCCGGGCCACCCGGACCATGACCGCCTATGGGTTACAAGCGGCGGTGAAGCCTTCGTTGCCGCGATGAGCAAGTCCTTATTGAATGTGCGCCAGCGCCGCGAAACTAAGCTGATGGAAAAAATCTCGACCATGTTGCCAGCCGCCGATTCGCGTGGGATGCGTAAATTCTTTTCAATGCGCAAACAGCCTAGCCCCGCTACACCATCTCCAAAACCAGCGTCAGTTGTGAAGGCATTTGTTGAACCTAGCATAACCCCACAACAATCAGAGTTAGTTTTGCAAGAGGGGACAGTATCCGATGTCGCGGTTGACTTGCTCAAACTATGGGATCAGGCTGTTACAGAAACAAATGCATTGAAATCGGTTGCAACCGAACCCGCAAAACTGCACCACTATTTGGACGCCACTAGTCGTTTACTTGACAAATTAAAAAACATTAACGATATTGATGAAGCGTTGTTTGCGTACTGGCAGCGCTTATTAAATGTGCCTTTGCAAGAAAACGCCCGTGTCGAGAAAGCTTTAAACCAGATACGGGCTGAATTAGTGGATTTTAAATATGACAGCTGGTGCAATTTGGGCTGATACACCCAGACAAACCCAACAAGTTCTGCCGAACGCCCTGTAAAACCTATTCTTTTGACAAATCCTGGCGAACCTCAAAAGATGAGTTTGGATTTAACCGCGCTGAGTAAGCTTGGCGGGTTCATGGGCGGCTGTATCATTGATCGTGATACGGGCATGATGCTCTCCTCGATTGATCGTGATACGGGCATGATGCTCTCCTCGATTGGTGGCGATACTGGACTGGATTTGGAGCTCGCTGGCGCGCTTAGCGCGGATATCGTCAATGCACAGCAGGCCTCAATTGACATGCTTGAACTGCATGAGGCGATTGAGGACGTACTGGTTTCACTTGCAGAGCAATATCATTTGATGCGCCCATTGCATGATGACCCTGCCCTATTCATTTATGTGGTGTTGGATAGGACGCGGGCGAACCTTGCCGTTGCCCGCATCAAACTCAAAGCGGTTGAGGCCAAAGTTTCAATCTAGTGTGGCGATTGGTAGGCCCGGAGGGATTTGAACCCCCAACCAAAGCGTTATGAGCGCTCTGCTCTAACCGTTGAGCTACAGGCCCGCCGCCGCCTTGCTAGCAGCTTATGCAGCATCGTCAAGCATATCAGCCAAAATTATGTGCCGTGCATTGCATTTTACATTGTTTTGCGTCTGAGACTGCCTAGTCTAAATCATCAATATTTTGAGGATTTATCATGGCAAAACTTAATGATGCACTCATGCATGAAATTTTATCGCAAGACCTTCCTGAAGGCGAAACGATTACGCATTGCGCGTATGGCATCAAGCAACCCAATATGTTGTTAATGCTGCCTGCATTTGCGCTGGCTGTTTTGCCCGGCGTTATTTTGACACAGGTCTTAACCAAGCATTACGTTATTGGGCTTTCGCAAAGCCGTGTCATTGTGGTGCAGGTTAAACCCAAATGGTCTACATTGTCCGTTGCAGTTGATGCAGTCGTAACATCTACGTACCAAGATTTGGCGGCGCTCAAGGGGACCGAGGTTAAAAACAAAACCGGGGCGCTGTTTACGAATCTGGCTTTTTCCACATTGGCCGGGCCATTCAAGGCCAAGTCCCATCGGGCGTTTTCAAAATCAAACCGGCCATCGGCTATGGCCATTGGCGAAGCGGTTGCCGCCGCTGCGTGATATTTCGCTAAGCCACATTGAACCCCGTCGCGCGATAGGATAATTGAGCGTCAATCAAAGCGATGGGGTGAAAATGACCAAAGCAAACGGGCTAACCTATGCAGAGGCAGGCGTTGATATTGACGCGGGCAATGCACTGGTTGAGCGAATCAAACCGGCCGCAAAATCAACCGATCGTGCTGGTACCATGTCGGGGCTTGGCGGCTTTGGCGCGCTGTTTGATTTGAAGGCAGCGGGTTATAATGACCCTATTTTGGTTGCTGCTACCGACGGCGTTGGCACAAAACTGCGCATCGCGATTGATACCGATATCGTTGACAGCGTTGGCATAGATCTGGTGGCCATGTGCGTGAATGACCTTGTGTGCCAAGGCGCTGAACCCTTGTTTTTTCTTGATTATTTTGCCACGGGCAAGCTTTCGGTTGATCAAGCTGCGCGGGTGATTGAGGGCATTGCCGCTGGCTGTAAAACCGCAGGTGCCGCCCTAATCGGCGGGGAAACCGCCGAAATGCCGGGCATGTATCATGGTGGTGATTTTGATTTGGCTGGCTTTGCCGTGGGCGCGATGGAACGCGGAAACGCGCTGCCCGCAGGTGTTGTTGAGGGCGATGTTCTTTTGGGGCTCGCCAGCAATGGCGTGCATTCCAATGGTTATTCACTTGTGCGCCGCATAGTTGAAGGCACAGGCCTAGGCTGGGACGCCCCCTGCCCGTTTGAACATGAGGCCGACACGCTTGGCGCCGCCCTGCTGGCCCCAACTCGCATTTATGTAGCCTCTGCTTTGGCGGCCATTCGCGCAGGTGGTGTGCATGGTTTGGCGCATATAACGGGTGGCGGGCTAACCGAAAACCTGCCCCGCGTGTTGCCCGATGAATTGGGTGCTGAAATTGATCTGACTGGTTGGCAACTTCCCCCAGTATTTGCTTGGCTGAATGAAAATGCCGGGCTGGCGCAATCTGAGCTGCTCAAAACTTTCAACTGCGGTATCGGGATGATTGTTGTTGTGTCGCCAGATCGCGCCGGTGATTTGCGGGCAATATTTGAAGCTGAAGGTGAAATGGTGGTTGAACTTGGCCATGTCAATAAGGGCGCGGGCATCAGCTATAGTGGCATATTGAAATGAACCGAAAACGCGTCGCCATTCTGATTTCGGGTGGCGGTTCAAACATGGTGGCTTTGGCACATGACATGGCAACCGATGACCACCCTGCCAAGCCAGTGCTGGTTTTTTCAAATGATGCTGAGGCGGCAGGGCTAAAGCGTGCGGCTGAGTTGGGTATTGAAACGACAGTTCTTGACCATCGCCGCTTTGGTAAAGACCGCGCGGCATTTGAAACAGCGCTGACTGCCCTATTAGAACGTGCCGCACCTGACATTATTTGTCTTGCCGGGTTTATGCGTATCCTCAGCCCAGTTTTTATAAATCATTGGGCGGGCCGGATTATAAACATTCACCCCTCAATCCTGCCGCTTTTCCCCGGCTTGGACACACATGAGCGCGCGTTGGAAGCCGGAATGGCCGTGCATGGCTGCTCGGTCCATGAGGTGACGGTGGCCCTAGATGCGGGGCCGATTCTTGGGCAGGCCGTTATGAAAATTGATGTTGATGACACCGCCCACACCCTTGCCGCACGCCTATTAAAGCGCGAACACAAGCTTTATCCGGCCGTTTTACGGGCCTTTGCCAGCGGGCAGCGAGGCCCGATCGCGCAAATCGGATGAGCGCAATTACAACAATCCGCAACCTAGGCCCGGCCAGCGAGGCTGCCTTTGCCCGTGCTGGCATTACAACCGCCGAGGAAATTCACGCACTTGGCGCGGAAAGCGCCTATGGTGCGTTGCTGCAATCAGGGTCGCGCCCACATTTCATTGGCTATTATGTTTTGGTTATGGGCTTGCAAGGCCGCGCGTGGAACGACCTTGACCTTAATGAAAAAGCCAAACTGCGCATCAAATTTGATGCCATCGTTGCCGCCAACAAACAAAAAAGCCGCCCCGATTCGGAAATCGAGGCGGCTTTGAATAAGCTTGGGGTTGGTCCGCGGCGTTAGCCGACCAGTTCAAGACCCGAGAAATAGAAGGCAATTTCTTCTGCCGCTGTTTCAGCCGCGTCCGAACCGTGAACCGAGTTTTCGCCGATCGACAGTGCATAATCTTTGCGAACTGTGCCTTCAGCGGCATCGGCTGGGTTGGTGGCGCCCATCACTTCGCGGTTTTTGGCAATGGCGTTTTCGCCTTCCAAAACCTGCACAACAATCGGCTCCGACGCCATAAATTCGCACAATTCGCCATAAAATGGGCGTGCTTTGTGGACTTCGTAGAATTTGCCAGCCTGGGCCATGCTCAAATGAATGCGCTTTTGGGCAACAATGCGCAGGCCAGCGGCCTCAAATTTCGCGTTGATTGCGCCGGTCAGGTTGCGCCGGGTTGCGTCGGGTTTGATCATCGACAAGGTGCGTTCGATCGCCATGTTCGTCTCCTGCTATTGGCCATACCCTCAAAATTCGGGTGGCCCTATGAATTTGGCCGGGCAATAGCATGGGGCTTGCCCGCATTAAAGGCCCAAATGAGAGGATGTTGACTTCGCCACAGCCCCGCGCAATACCCCGCGCATGCTTCATATCCGCGATATAACATTTTTGATGAACGGCAATCCGCTAATGGTGGGTGCCAATGCAACAATTCCAACGGGCCATAAAGTTGGCCTAGTGGGTAAAAACGGCACGGGCAAAACAACGCTGTTTCGTCTGATCCGTAACGAACTTGCGCTTGATGATGGGAGTATTGATTTCCCGTCACGCGCCCGCATTGGTGGCGTCGCACAGGAGGTGCCGAGTTCATCCACCAGCTTGCTGGATACCGTTTTGGCCGCCGATACTGAGCGCGCCGCGCTGCTGGCTGAGGCGGAAACCGCAACCGATCCACATCGTATTGCTGAAATTCAAACCCGCCTTGCCGATATTGAAAGCCATTCCGCCGAAGCCCGCGCGGCCGCAATCCTCAGCGGGTTGGGTTTTGATTCCGAAGCCCAAGCCCGCCCGTGTTCTGATTTTTCGGGCGGTTGGCGCATGCGGGTGGCCTTGGCCGCTGTGCTGTTTTCAAAGCCCGATTACTTGTTGCTCGACGAACCGACAAACTATTTAGACCTTGAAGGCGCGATCTGGTTGGAAAGCTATCTTGCCCGCTATCCGCATACCGTCATTATCATCAGCCATGACCGTGGGCTGCTGAACCGCGCCGTGACGCATATCCTGCATCTCGACCAGAAAAAGCTGACGCTTTACACTGGCAATTACGACACGTTTGAGGCGACGCGCCGCGCACGGCTTGAAGGCCAAATTGCCGAGAAAAGTAAACAAGACGCGGCGCGCGCACATATGCAATCTTTTGTGGATCGGTTCCGCGCCAAGGCCAGCAAGGCCCGCCAAGCACAATCACGCCTTAAGGCGATTGAACGGATGGGCCCGCCGATTGAGATTTATGGCGATACGGTTGCGCCCTTCAACTTTCCTAACCCAGAAGAACTGTCACCCCCGATCATCCGCCTTGAAGGTGTCGATGTCGGCTATGGTGGCACGCCCATTTTGCGCGGGTTGGATTTGCGAATAGACCAAGATGACCGGATCGCGCTGCTTGGAGCTAACGGGCAGGGAAAATCGACCCTAGCCAAACTGTTATGTGAAAGACTTCAACCTGATAAAGGCCAGGTATTTCGGGCCAGTAAGCTGCGCATCGGCTATTTTGCCCAGCATCAGATTGATGAACTTTACCCCGATGAAACCCCGGTGCAACATCTGCGCCGGCACCGCCCAACAGAAACGCCAGCTAAGCTGCGGTCACGCCTAGCGGCAGGTGGCATCATGGCCGAACAGGCCGAAACGCCGGTTATTAAGCTTTCAGGTGGGCAAAAAGCGCGGCTGTCCATGTTGCTTGTCACAATTGATGCACCGCATCTTATTGTGCTGGATGAACCGACGAACCACCTTGATATCCAATCTCGCGAAGCGCTGGTGACAGCCCTGACCGAGTATAACGGCGCCGTTATTCTGGTGAGCCACGACCCGCATTTGGTTGAACTGGTCGCGGACCGGCTTTGGCTGGTAAAAGGCGGCGAAGTTAAACCGTTTGAAGATGATATGGACGCTTATCGCGCGCTATTGCTTGGCCAACGTGGTGGTGCGGCTGATCGCCCCGCACCCCCTGCCGCCAAACCCAAAACTGCGACGCGCAACCTGCTGACACCCCTCAAAACTGAGGTGAGCAAGGCTGAAGGGCGAATCACAAAGCTTGATGAAATGCGCACGAGCATCGATCTTCGTCTTTCAGACCCGGTATTATACGCAAGCAATGATATGGAAGAGATTGATAAATTGCAAAAAAAGCGCGCCGAGATTGATAAGGCCATGTCCCGCGCTGAAAGCTTGTGGGAACACGCCCTTGCGGCGCTAGAAGCCGCGCAAGCATGATTGAAATCGAACTCGCCTTCGCGGTTTTTATTACACTGATTGTGGTGGTTGACCCAATCGGCCTTGCGCCGTTGTTTGTAGCACTAACCGGTGGGATGGAGCCGCATGAACGCCGCCGAATCGCATTCCGTGCCTGCATTATCGCCTTCATTATATTGGCTATTTTCGGCCTTTTCGGTGAAAATTTCCTGTCTGCCGTAGGTATATCAATGCCCGCATTTCGCATTTCCGGTGGCGTTTTATTGTTCATAACTGCGCTTGATATGCTGTTTGAACGCCGCACCCAACGGCGTGAGAACAATGCCTCATCAGAAAACGACCCCTCGGTGTTCCCGCTGGCTATGCCGCTCATCGCGGGGCCGGGCGCGATGACTTCGATGATTCTGCTGACAGGCGAACACCCTGATGTCCTTGGGCAATCCGTTGTTTTTGCGGTGATGTTTGGCGTGATCGTAATTGTTTTTGCCATGTTCATGGTATCGGGTATACTTGCGCGCGTAATGGGTCGCACCGGTATCGTCGTCACAACCCGCCTTTTTGGCATTTTTCTGTCGGCGTTATCCGTGCAATTCATTCTTGATGGCTTGTCAGATTTTGGATTGGTGCCTGGTTAATGTTTGGACTTGATGCAGATGGCCAAGCGCGCTTGGCATATTTGGTTTTGCTGTTGCTCGTCATCGGTGGCACAGTCTTGTTCAGCAATCACCGCCAGTTAAACCGCAGTTTGCAGCATATGGCTGTGTGGGCGCTTATTTTCGTGGGCATGGTTGCGGCCTATGGTTTGCGTGATCAGGTATCACTTACTCTGCGCAATGTTCCGGCAGCCGTTGCGGAACCGGGCCGCGTAACATTGCATCGTGCGTATGACGGCCATTTTTATGCAACACTGATTATTGATGGCGCAAATATTGATTTTGCAATTGATACAGGGGCCAGCGGCATTGTGCTTTCGCGTGAAGATGCCGTTAAAATTGGTCTTGATGTCAACGACTTACGCTATTTTGGCAGCGCGCTTACCGCCAATGGCCCTGTGCAAACCGCACCTATTCGCCTTGGCAGAACAGAATTTGGCCCTTTTGTAGATACGAATTTGCTGGCCGAAGTTAATGGCGGCGCGTTGGATATTTCGCTACTTGGCATGCGCTATTTGACACTATTTTCCCATATTGAAATTCGCGATGATCGCATGATTTTATCGCGCGACTGATCCAGATCAACGCCTACCCCATCGGATTCGGTTCACATGACCGTAATCTTAGCAAAGGGGTTCGATCATGAGCTTTCAAAACATTCTACTGGCCTATAATGGCACCGATTCTGCGCGGTCAGCATTTGCATTGGCAACAAAAATTGCCGGCGAAACTGGGGCGCATGTAACAGGCGTGCTTACCCATGGCATGCCAGCATCGTTTTATAGCTACGCTTCACAAATGCCAGTGGCCGTTATGGCCGAGGCTGAATCGGTCGACAATTTGCACCGTGAAGAAGTACGGGTCGCTTTTTTTGCTCAGGTAACCGACATCCCAGCCGATCGACTGCATTATCTGGATCTGCGCGGCGAGGCTGATCTACGGCTCATCGAAACCGCCCGCACCTATGACCTTGTGGTCATGGGGCCAAGTCAAACCAAATCGGACTTTCCACATATGGAAGCGCATCCCGATGTCGTCGCGCGTGATTCTGGCCGCCCCGTTTTGCTAGCCCCGGTTGTGCCACATGCCGATAGCCTAAATGGCCATGTGCTTATCGCCTGGGATGGTCGCAATGCTGCCGCACGTGCCTTGGCGGACGCGATGCCACTGATCAAGGCGGCCAATAAGGTCACTGTGCTTTCGGTTGGCGTGCATGAACAAGACGCGCAGCCGCTTGACCGCCTGCTGACCCATCTCGAACGCCATGGTATAAAAGCTGAGCTGATTACCCGGCCCAAAAGCATGTCACGGATTGGCGATATTATTTTGGAAACCGCCGCAGAAATAGGTGCAGGCTTGGTGGTTATGGGGGCCTATGAACATTCAAAATTCGCAGAAGACCTGTTTGGCGGTGCCACAAACCGTGTTCTGGGCCGCGCAAATATTCCGATATTAATGTCGCACTAGGCCCCGGCGCTGGCGGCTTTTTGTTTCCAGCGCCCATCTTCACGCGCCCAATAATTTGCCTTCATACCCGCCCCTGTAAAGGTGCGCCATTGGCTGCGCGCCGCGTTAAGCATTTGTGCATCATTGCCGTCAAACACCACGCAAACGCGTTCATAGGCCTCCAAATTCGCGGCAGGTTGGTCGGCCCCATCAACCATTATTAGCATTTGCGCGGCATTGGCTGCGGGGCCAACTGGGCCAAGCAATACCGGTTGGATGGCATCATAGGCACCACCCGCAACGGCATGGGGCAAAAATGAAACGTCCTTATATGTCCAAAGTTGGTTATCGAGAAACGCCAGCCGCGCGGCGATTGGCCCCTGAATGGCAACACGCCAATCACGTTCGCGCGCTTTTTCAACCAGCACTGGCAGCAATCTTTCAAGCGGCGAGTCGCTGAGTTGATAAAATGTAAGTTCGGGCATCATTTTGCCTCGTAATGATCCCGGATCAAGCGATCCAGCGCCATTACACCCCAACCGCTGGCCCCTTTGGGGGATAAAGTCGTTTCACCCGGCGGCAACGCCACCCCGGCAATATCCAAGTGAATCCAAGGTGTTTCAGGCTTTACGAACCGCCCCAAAAATTGCGCCGCGGTAATGGAACCCGCAGGCCGCCCGCAGGAATTGCGCATATCGGCGATATGGCTATCAACTATTTTGTTATAGGCAGGTGACATCGGCATCCGCCAAGCTCCCTCGCCCGCGTTTTTTGCGGCTTTCAAGAATGTATCGGCCAGCGCATCATTGTTAGAGAACACCCCTGCATTTTCATGCCCAAGCGCAATGACGATGGCACCGGTTAACGTTGCAAGGTTAATCATGCCAACCGGGGCAAACCGTTCCTGCACATACCAAAGCACATCGGCCAGCACGAGACGGCCTTCGGCATCGGTATTGATCACCTCAATCGTGTCACCCTTCATAGATTTCACGATATCGCCGGGCCGTTGCGCGTTGCCATCGGGCATATTTTCAACCAAGCCCACAACACCCACAACATTTGCCTTAGCTTTGCGCAGCGCCAAACTGCGCATGACCCCCGCCACAACGCCAGCGCCGCCCATGTCACAGGTCATTTCTTGCATGCCAAGCGGCGGTTTAAGCGAAATGCCACCGGTATCAAACACCACACCCTTGCCGACCAAGGCGAAAGGCTCGGCCTTGCCACCACCATTCCAGCGCATAACAACAACCTTTGACGGGCTAACCGAACCTTGGCCCACCCCAAGCAGCGCGCGCATTCCCAATTTTTCAAGCGCTGGCTCATCCAACACCTCAACCTCAACCCCAATGTCAGCCAATGCTAACAGACGATTGGCAAAATCGGTCGTGGTCAGCACATTGGCAGGCTCATTCACCAAATCGCGGGTAAAAAACACACCCTCAGCCAGCGCAGAACACTCAAACCACGCCGCTTTTGCAGCTTCCGGATCTTTACACAACACAACCAGGCCTGCGCGATAATCTTCGTATTTGGTTTTATAGTGCGAGAATGCGTATCCGCGCAGCACGAGCCCAAGCAATATTTCATTCAGCGCCTTGTGTAGGCCAAGCAGGTGGAACGCGCCGCGCTTATGCGCCTTGGCGAACCCAGCACCGGCTTTACGGCAATCAGCCTGGCTGGCCTTATCATCAAGTTTGGCGACCAATACGGTTTGTGCGGCCAGCCTTTCAGGAAAGTTAAGTGCAAATATGTCACCTTGGCCACCCTTTTCCCAATCAGCCGAGGCGACAAGCCGCGCCAGCGCCCCGCGCATCAGGCTGTTTAATCGGCGCGCCGCAGCGTGCATCCGGCCATCAGATGGCAGGCTCAGGCCGATATTGCCTTCAACAAGTGCCAGATTCGCCAGATCAAGTGGTTCAAATACAGTTGAGATAACATGTGTCATGGGGTCTACCTTCGGCAAAAATATGTCTTACACCCAGACCTAGCCCGGATTTCAACGCTTGACCAGTTGAGGGCGCAGCCAATCCCCTGTAGGACAGGCTATAGCTATTTACCGAGGCCATTGGGTGAACCGACTCGACAGATATTTCCTGATGCAATTGCTCGGCCCGCTGGGTTTTTTTGCTTTGGCGCTGGTCGGTATTTTATGGCTTGCCCAAGCCATGCCGCTAATTGACCGTGTTATTGAAAACGGCCAATCCGCCAGTGTGTTTGCCGAAATTACCGCGCTGCTTTTACCACGCGTAGTTTCAGTTGTGCTGCCAATTGCAGGCTTTGCCGCCACGCTTTATGCGCTGAATAAACTTTATACTGAATCAGAACTTGTGGTGATGATGAGCGCGGGCCATTCGCCGTGGCGCCTTGCCCGCCCGGTGCTGATGTTTGGCGTTCTTGTTATGCTGATGATGTATGTCGTCACGCTTTACCTTGTGCCCAGCAGCGCCACCCGGATGAGCGAACGTCTGCGCGATATTGAAACACAAATCACCTCAACCATTTTGCGCGAAGGGCAGTTTTTGCATCTGGATGAGCGGCTGACGCTTTACGTGCGTAACACGTCGAAGGAAGGCGAAATGGCCGGCGTGTTCTTGCAAGATTCCCGCAACCCCGACATTCCCGTTACCTATTCAGCCGAACGTGCCTTGTTTTTGGCGGACCAATTTGGCGCGCGCATTGTGCTAATTTCCGGGATGATCCAGCGGTATCAGCCCGAAGGCCGCGCGCTATCCTCTATCTTTTTTGATCGGCTATCGCTTAACCTTGATAAGTTGATGCCCGAAACCCTGCCCTATCAGCGCTCACCATACCAAATGTATTTGGGTGAACTTTTATTCCCAGATGCAGAGATGATAAATTCTGCTGCCTACAAACCCGCACTGATGATCGCTGAGGCCGCCGATAAACTGGCCCAACCGCTCAGCGCTTTGGTGCTACCGCTTATCGCTCTGGGTGCGGTTCTGGCGGGTGGTTTTCGGCGTGGTGGCTTTGCGGGGCGGGTTGTTGTGGCCGTCGTTATCGGTATTGCGCTGCAATCTGGTGTTAGCGCGATGCGGCCAAATATTGAAGGCAACCCTGCCATATTTCCCATCGCAGCCCTGCCCGCATTTGTGGGGCTTTGTCTTTCGGCGTTCTTATTGCACTTAGCGGGCCGAACCCGGCGAAAAAGGCGGATGCGACCATGATTCTGTCGCTTTATTTCATTCGTCGATTCTTGTGGAACTTGCTGCGTGTGCAAATCGCCCTGCTTTTTCTTATCCTGCTCATTGATACAGTTGAAATTGCTCGGGTGTTCCCCGAACTTGATGGTGCATTTCTACCGGCCTTTCAGCTTGCCCTTTTACGCGCCCCGGCCATCGTTATCCAAATCATCCCACTTGTGTTTTTGCTTGCC
>Ga0209390_10008194_pt1 | contig 13049 bp, 10 predicted proteins | sample BON01_FD_187212 | JGI IMG/M metagenome (GOLD analysis project Ga0209390, IMG submission 187212) | Freshwater microbial communities from Lake Bonney liftoff mats and glacier meltwater in Antarctica - BON-01 (SPAdes) (version 2) | ecosystem: Environmental > Aquatic > Freshwater > Ice > Glacier... | reverse complement strand
GGGGGGGGGGGGGTGGGGGGGGGGGGGGGGGGGGGGGGGGGGGGCAGCAGTGCTGGTAATAACAACACGGGCTTTCCGGAGGTGAAAATCAATGCGAAGATCAAGCGGAAGGAGAAGAGCAGCAGCAAGGAGGGGAAGGAAGGGAAGGAGGGGAAGGACAGCAGCAGCAACCACCACAAGAAGCATAAGAAGGAGGTGAAGGCTAGTAAGATGGAGGCGGCAGCGGCAGCAGCAACAGCAGTAGCAGCAGCAAAGCCAGCAGCAGCAAAGATAGCAGCAGCGAATCCGTTGGCCATGTTGGCGGCGTACGACAGCGACGAAGGAGAAGAAGAAGAGAATTTGGAAAGACGGCAAGAGAACAACGATTGAAAGGAAAAAGACGATTGTACAGAGCATATATCGAAGGAGGAAGAGCAAGTGAACATTTTGTCGTTTGTTTGTGTGTGTATATACGTATTTATTTACCTTGAGTCTTTCTATTTATGTGTGTGCTCTTTTCCCCCCCTTCCTATTTGTATTTGCTGTTAAAAATCTCTCCCTCTCCTTTCCTTCTCCTTTTCCCAACCTTTTGTCTGTGGATTCGTGCGACGCATTCCGAGTCCAGCCAATGCCATCTTGCAATGTCATCGTCGCTGCTCTTGCCTGCATGCCTCTTCTGGTTCCGTCTTTTCTTCGTTTTCTTCGAATCTTCTTCTTTTTACTATTCAACCTACGCTCTTTTCTTGTGTGTGCGTGTGTGCGCTGTCTGTCTGTTGTCTTCTCCTTCCTATACATGATCACAAGCATTCCTTCTATCTATCCGTACATTCACAAAAGCTGTGCTTTGCCTGTTCTATGTTCTGCGCTTCCCCCCCCTAGTCTTCCGTCTCATTTTCCTTTCGTCGATGTATTTCTTGGTGTTTCGCCTCCCCTTTCTAGCCCTAGGCCCTTTATCACTCTCCTCCTCCTTCTCCTCCTCCTTCTCCTTCCTTCCCTCCCTCCCTCCCTCCCTCCCTTCCCTCCCTAGTAATAATTGGTCAAAATCACATGCTTGCTCGTACTCCTCGAATGGACCACCTCATAAGGCACCCGTTGCCTCGCCCACACCTTCCTCAGCGCCTCCAACCTCCTCTCATCCAAGAACAACGGCCGCCCCCTAAACTGTTTATGCCTCTCCCCATAAGCATCCACATAGGGACTCGCAAAATAACACGCCCGATCCCCATAGATCAACAACACCGAACAATCCTGCAATAGAAAGAACACCCCCACCCCCCTCCCACACTCCTGTGCATGCCTCGTACATCGCCCTTGTCCCGCTTCTAATGCTGCATTACACACCAAACAAATTACCGGGTTCTCCACCGCTACTCCTCCTCCTCCACCAGCAGCAGCAGCAGCAGTACCTGCAGTGCCAGCAGCAGGAGGAGGAGGAGGAGAAATAGCTGACGTCCCTCCTCCTCCTCCTCTTCCTCCTCCACCAACAGAAGCACTCCCTTGAAAGACAGGAGGGCTAGCAGCAGCAGCAGCAGCAGCAGCAACAGCGCGGGCTTTTGCCTCTACCACGCGCGTGGTCAGTTCTGAGTGTAATTCGGTATAAGATTTCTTGAGGAGGACAAAACGAGGGGCGGCCCACACAGGGAAATCAAGGGAGCGACGGCTGGAGGAAGAGGTGGAGGAGGCGGGGGAGAAGGAGGAAAGGGTGGTGGAGGAGGAGAAGAAGGAGAAGGAGCGTTGGCCCCATTCTGAGAGCCAGGTAGTAGCGAGGCGTGTCCACCCTCCGCCTTGTTCTTGGAGCAGCGTCGCAACCGAAGGAATACCCAAAGCAGCCTTCAACTCAGCAGCAGTAGCATCAGCCGCCGGCGGACGCCATCCCACCGGCACACGTCGTACCCCCCTCCCTCCCTCCCTCCCTCCCTCCTCCTTCCCTCCCTCCTCCTCCTCCTCCTCGGCATGCAAGGCCAACAAACGTAAAAACAACGTAATACACTCTAAGAAAGCCCTCCCTGCTTCCGAAACCAGTTCTAGCCTCTCCCTCAATTGCTTCCTACTCAGCCTCTCCTTTGCTTTTGCCACTGTCAACGTAACCACAGCACGGGACTCCATCATCCTCCCTAACGCTAACCCCCAAGCACTCATCTCGATCAATTCCTCCACTTCTCCTACTTGTCCTCCAGGAAGGAAGGAGGGAGGGAGGAAGGAGGAGGAGGAGGAGGAGGAGGGGTGAGTGTCGTCCTTGTTCTCTCCAGCAGACAAAGCCTCTCGAACCCCCTGCAAGAGAGAAGCTTCCTCTTCTTCCCTCCTGCCACTACTACTACTGCTGCTGCTGCTGCTGCTGCTGCTGCTGCTCAGCTTGAAAATTCCCCCAGTGTCCCAAAGCACCTGCAAAACCCTCGCCACATACAACGCCCGAATCAACCCCCCCATCACATCCTCCCTCCCTCCCTTCTTCCCTTCCTCCCTCCCTCCCCGCTGGGAGGAAGCGAGGGAGGGCAAGGGCAAGGGCAGGGAGAAAAAGGTCTGGTCCACTGCAGCTGCCACGAAGAAACACCACACATTCTGAGAGAGCAAGGGTTCGCTCAAACACAATAGAGAAGAAGACCCTCTCCCTGCATTCAACCTACTCCCTCCTCCCAACAATAAGCGAGCCAATGGCCCCGCCAACTTCACTCGAGGACTCACATCCTTTCTCCCCCTCCTCCCTCCCCTCCTGCTACTGCTGCTGCTGCTGCTGCTGCTACTACTGCCGCCGGTAGCCAGCCTTGCCCCTCCCCCTCCCCCCCGACGACGACGCTTCCGCTGCTGCTGCGGCGGTAACCGTCCCTCACCCTCTCCCTTCCCCCCTCCCTCTTCCTCCTCCCCTCCCTGCCCCGAAGTGGTCGAACAAGGAGGAGGGGGTGGGAGGGGAGGGAGGGAGGGAGGACGGGATATATGCCCTAACACCCGAATTAAGGCCTCCAATCTTGCCACCATGGCCGCATCACTATTACTACTGCTGCTACCCCTTCCACTACCAGTACTGCTCGTACCCCCCCCCAACCCTCCCTCCCTCCCTCCCCCTCCCAAAGCATGCCCCATCTCCGCCTGTGCCGCCGCTATTGTGTAAGCCAACGTTTCACACACACCCAAATAAGACCCAACCGGCAACGCCCCCCCTCCCTCCCTCCCTCCCCCTACACCAGGAGGTGGCGTGCTCGTGCCAGGATAACTCATATCCGCCAAAAACAAGGCACAACACCGCGTCAACGCCTCGTCCTCCCTCGCTTCCTCCTCCTCCACCTCCATAGCCTCACGTCTGGCTTCCCTCCGTGCTGCTCGCCGTTGCTGTCGCCGAGCCACCTGCTGCTGAATAGTGCCTGCAGCAAAGTCATACCTTCCCCCTTCCTCTCCCCCCCCCTCGTCCTCCTCCTCCTCCTCCTCGTCCTCACTCCCTCCTTCCTCTACTCGTGGTACTGCCACTGCTGCCGTCGAGCTCATCTCCTCCCCTTCCTCCCCCTCCTCCTCCTCCTCCTCCTCTTCTTCCTCCTCCTCCTCTACCTCCTCCTCCCTCTCCTCCCGATCCAACTCCTCATCATCCGCCTCCACCAACGCCTGCAAATGCCCTTCCAACATCCGTACCGCCACATCCCCCCCTCCTCCCTCCTTCCTTCCCCCTCCTCCCCCTCCTCCCCCTCCTCCTTGGGCAGACACCTTCGCATCCCCAGCGGAAGGAGGGAGGGAGGGAGGGACCGAAGGAGGGCCCTGTGGTACATGCGGGACCAAGGCATTATTAATCGCCTTGCAGTACGGACAGGGAAACTCCCCACTTTGCACGTCATAGATCAGATTCCCCATTGCTTCACTCGACTCGATCACCGAAGCATAGTACGCATCGAAGCACCCATAGTGCATCGCATGCCCACACAACTGCACCACCGTCCCCTCCCTCCTTCCCTGCCTCCCTCCCTCCCTCCCCTCCTCCTCCTCCTTCTTCTGCTTCTGCTTCAGCGGAGAGGAAGACGAGAAAAAGGCGTGTAATTGCTCTAAATGAGGAGGGGCTTGACTCAACACCTTCGACCTCTGACAAAACGCAGCATATCCTAACGGCCCCGCCCCCTCCGCCGACGGTGACCCACGACACGCCATACACTCAGGAGCAACAGGCAACCCCAACACCATCCCAATCCCTCCATCCCTCCCTCCCTCCCCCCCCGACCCAGACAAGTCCATACTCTCTCCTCTTGTTGCTCTCCAAGTCACTCCTCCTTCCTCTTCCCCTCCTCCTCCACTTCCACCACCTGCAACTGCCATTCCTCCTCCCCCTCCACCCTCCTCCTCCTCCCTCCCCTCGTCCTTCTCCTCCTCCTTCAAGAAACTCGCCGCGCTTTTCTGCATCTTCGCTAATAGCTTTTCCCTCGCATTCTTCTTCCTTGCGTCCGCCGAAAGGGCCTTCTTCTCTGCTCCTGCTCTCGCTAGTGCTCCTTTCTCTATTGCTGCTTGACAGGCCGGATCAAGCTCGCCCAAGGAAAATAGTAACCATTGGGTGGCATGTGAGAGGTGGGTGTCCGAAGAGGAGGCCACGAGGGAGGAAGATGGGAGGGCGAGGAGGAGAGAGAGAATCGATGGGGTAGGGGAGGGAGGGAGGGAGGAAGGGGTGTCGTCACGGATGGCGGCGAGGAGGGAGAGGGTAGTGGGGGAGGACGGGGCTTCTTTCATGGCGTGCACGGCGAGGGTGAGGAGGTGGAGGCAGCGGGGGAGGAGGGAGTCGCTGAACCTCGCAGAAGAAGAAGGAGAGGAAGAAGATGGAGGAGAAGGAGCAGCAAAAGCATCAGTAGCAGTGGACGTGCTACTGCTACTGCTGCTGCTGCTGCTGCTGCTGCTGCTGCTGCTGCTCGGCTTCTGCAACGCATTCAATAGCACCGTACGGACCACCTGCAGCAACGTCCTTGATGACAGCAGTCCCAATCGTAGAGGAGCGAACAAAGGATGCGCCGGCAAAGGCGGACACACAAAAGGCCTCGGCTCCTTAATCCCTCCCTCCCTCCCTCCCTTCCCCCCTTTCCCTCCTTTGAGGGTCGGTCGCATTTCCGACGCCTGCTGGTGCGCTTGGTTCGTAACATGAAAAAAAGCCGGGTCATACTCCCTCCACGCCTCTTCTTTCAACACAAATCTCTCTGGTTCTAAATCTCTTGCTTCCCTCCGTACAGCTACGGAGGAGAGGATTGATTCAAGCAGGGGCTCGGGCATTGCATCTGACCCTTCGGAAAATTGATGGCAGCAGTCATGAATTTCACTGTGCGTACACGGGCCAGAAGCGAGCCTGTGCACGACTTCCCTTCGCAGGGTATGCCGGTGCCGATCGAGGGAGGGCATGGGAGGTAGGGGCAGTTCGGTCACAAGGAGGATGAGGAGGTGAAGGCATTCTACAGCGAGTGGTAAAAGTCGATCACGGATCTCCTCTTCTTGTCGGCGGTTACGCTGCAGCTGCTGCTGCGGCTGCTGCTCCCACTCCAAATTTGCTGCCGTCTCTTCCATCTCCCATATGAGTGATGAAGGCGAAGCAGCAGCAACGCGTGCAGCCTCCTCCTCTTCCTTCCTTTTCCTCGCCTCCTCCGGCAATAGCCAATTCCAGACCTGAAAACGATGTAAGAGCAAATTAACCACTTCCTCCCAATGATCTCCCGAGGAGGCGGAGCCGGAGGAGAAGGAGGAGGAAGAGGAGGAGGAAGCTACTGCTGCGACTTGCAAGAGCAACAAGTCCATGTCCCGAAACACCCGACAAAAAGGCGGCTCCATGTAATTGATCACCTGATCCATCATCACTTGTCCATTCCGACGCCACAACCCCGAACGAATCTCCGCCGAGAAGACCAACACGGATAAGGGCATTTCAAACAGACCTAGGGCTAAATGAGGGTTGCACCCAATGAAAGTCAGGAGAAGCTGGAGCTCTCCTTCCCTACCGCCCTCCCCTTGGGTGGTGGTGATGGTAAAAGCAGGGTTTTTGACGGCCTCTCTGATGAGGAAGGCGAGGGCCCGATGGAGGATGATGTGGAAGGAACGCCGTTCGGGCAAACGGAGGACGGAGAGGCTGCCTTGAGGGTAGAGGGGGAGGGAGACGGTGCTACTACTCCTGCTGCTGGTGGTGGTGGTGGTGGTGGTGGCGGTGGTGATAGGTGGAGGAGGATTGGGAGAGGAGGGAGGGGAGACGTAAAAAGTTCCTCCCTCATTCAAAACTGCCGCTATCTCTTCCTCGTTCTCCTCCTCCTCGTCTTCTTCCATCTCTTCCTCCTCCCCCCTTCTCCCTACGGGCTTTAGAGGCTCCACGGACGCAAACAAAGCCTCTTGCCACTCCTCAATGGCCTCCAGCATCTGCACCCCAATCCTCAACGCAGACGCCGGCGCGCCCAACCCCTCCTTCTCCAGCCCTCCCTCCTTCTCTCCCTCCTTCCCCTTCCCAGGCGACACCACCATCGCTGCCTCCCCCTCCTTCATCTCCTCCTCCTCCTCCTCCTTCTCCTCCTCCTCCTCCCACTGCTGCTGCTGCTGCTGCTGCTGCTGCAACTGCAGGCTAGCTTCCGCCGTCCTCACCCAATTCAACAAGCAATCCAAGACATGACACAGGGAAATTTGGACATTAAACGCGAACATCCACTCTCGTGATTCATACGCCACATGCTTCCTTAGCTCCCTCTTTTGGGAGTGCAAATATTGGAGGGGGAGGAGTAAACGGGCCAGCCACACGTCCATGCAGGCGTTGGCAAAATGAGCAGAGACCCCAGAAATGTTAAGAACGAATTTAAGGTCAGCGACGACAGGACTATAGCGACGGTAGCGTAGCACGGGGTGCGAAACGAGGATGGAGCCATAGATCTCTTGTTCGCGCAGGGGGAGGAAGGAGAAGGGCGAGATGGAAGGAGGAGGCGAAGCCCCGTCGGAGGAGGAGGGAGGGAGGGAGGAAGGGATGGGCAGGACGGCTCTGTTGACCATATCCCCTAGGGCTTGCACTAAGACTTCTAAAAACCTCCTCTGTCCCACCAACTCATTGACAAAGGCCGAACGATTCAAAAACTGCACACTAAGAGTATACAAGCTATATTCCGCCACTCCTATCCCCGCGCCATAATAAGAACTAACCGCCAAATACGTATCAGCATAAGCCCGTGCCACCGCACTCTTAAAACTCTGATCCGCCATCAAAAACAAATAAAGCATATGCAACGCTGCGGCCAAGGGCTTGGGTAAATGCCCATGAGCCACCATCAACCGCGACAACACCGGCGGGCTCAACTGCTCAACCACCAACCGGCATATCCCCCCACTCACCCCCGCCAGGCCATATAACCACTGGACCTGCATCAACCCCACCGTCCCAATCTTATACAACCTCCTCGTCACCAGAGAAACCAACAACGACTGCCCCCTCAACTTCTGTGCCTTGGCCCTCACATCCTCAAAACTTCCAATATGCAACCTCGCCTCCCCCTGCTCATGAACCAAGTCCGCTAAAACACGCGCCATCTGATTATTCAAGCCCAAGTCAGACTGCAACAAATCAGTCACCTCCCTCTTACTATGCACATCATCATTATGCAACGTCAAGTAATACTCCGCCTCCTCCCCCGGGCCCGCCGCCGCTGCCTCAACCGCCCACACCGCATCTTCTACATGCTCCAAATCAAAACTTTCCTGCAACGCCTCCGCAGCCTGCTTCAAAAATCCAACAGATTGAGCGATCATCCAGCTCCCAGCAGCTTTAAACGAAGAAGGGAGATGCGAGAGAGGGTCATCGCCATCCTGTCCATGTCGGTGGCAAAACCCTCGTTTATCCCACGCGTCTTCGTCGCCGCAATCACAGCAGCCCCCCGCCTGGGTATGATAAAAATAAACCTCGTGACCCTCATGCTGACTGTGTCGAAAACACTCATTGCACAACACGCACGTCTCGTCCTTCTGGCAGTCCTTACAGATCCAGACGATATCATTCCGCTTAAACGCAAACTGACAAATTTTATGCGGGGCCATATCACCCAACCGACGGATCAACACCGCCGGGTCCCGAGGCACCATCTCTTCCTCCCTCCCTCCCTCCTTCCCCCCCTCCTGTTGCTGGCGCTGTGCATGCTTCTGCTGCAGCTGCGTGGCATAGTCCAAGACCAACAACCATTGCATCGCTCGAATCCGCACCGGCTCCTTCAAGGACACCCCCTCCCGATGCGGCACGGGGAAACGAAACAAAAACATCGCCAATTCCCCCTTCGCTGCCCGTAAGCGCGCCAACAGCTCCGCGACTGGCATTGTCTCCTCATGTCGCAACACACGCAACGCCTCGCGCACAGCTTCCGAAGGCCCGTTCTTCGACCCCTCCGTGCTGATGGTGCTGGTAGTAGCAGCAGTCATGGTAGCACTCGTCATCATCCCTCCTCCCCCTAAGCTGCTGCTGCTGCTGCTGCGTTGCCGGGCCGCGAGAGAGGACGCAGACCCTGGCCCTCCATGTGCCAAGGCTAGTGCTTGATGCCGTCGTTGCTCCGCCGCCCCTGCATCGTCGTCCTCCTCGTCCTCCGTCTCGGCGTCCAAGGCTTCCTGCTGCCGCTGCACGTGGTAGCGGGGGTGCGCCCGTTGGGCTGCCTGGTCTGTCTGCAAGCCACGCACCAACGCCCTCTCCTCATCGTCGCTCCCTAGCGCGTCCACCTCCAACTCTCCCCCTTCGAGTTCTGCCAGGGGCGGCGGCGGAGGGTGCTCGGGGACGGGCCCGCTCCAAAGCTCCTCATGCTCGAAGGGGTCCTGCTGCTGCTCCTGCTGCTCCTGCTGCTGCTGCTGCTGCTGGTCTTGGTCCATAGACACCACCCCCTCCTCGTCCGCGTCCATCCGTGCGAGGAGTGTGTCTGCCGGCCGACTGTGTGGTACTGGGTGTGCTGGTTGTTGCCTGTGTTGTGTGTTTGTGATTGCGTTGTGTAAGCGTAAGTGCCTAGCTAGATCATGATCATGCCCGCTGCAGCAGAAGCAACCGGGCCCTCGTGCACGCCTACACAACGCAAAGAAGGACGCACCGCATCCGAGACGTGCATGAGGACGGCTTCGTCCTGCTTGTGGGCATGCACGGACTTGGTGAGTCTCGTGGTAGAAATGGTGCCGGGACGCAAAAGGCATGGAAGCATTGCAGCAGAAAGCTCACAAGCAGCCTCGCCCTCATGTTCAACTTGGAGAATGGGTAAAAGGGGCCGTGGCTTCGACCACCACCACAAACCCAGAAGTAAAAAGTGGCATGCGGCATAGCTCTAAAAGAGTTTCCTAAATTTCTGGTTTTTTTCCTTCTTTGTTTTTTGCGCTTCAAATTTCAATGGTTTTGGTTGTTGGACTTTGGTGCTGCCCTCTCACTCACGCTCGAGCCCTCCACACCGTACGTACAGCACTCCTCTCTCTCCTTCCAACCACCCCACCCCGCCCCATGGAAAACTCTCTACGTGTACAAAATGAGGTAGATGCCGGGCAAGGCAATGGACGCCACGGCCCCAAAGTAAGCGAAGCCAAACAAGCGGGGAAACTTGCGCTGCACGACGATGGCAATCAAGTAGCCCAAGCCCCCCGTAAAAGGTCCGATCTAGATGTTCATAAAGAAGAAGAGAATTGATTAGAAATATGTTAGAATTACTGTAAAATTCGCCTGCATTTCAAACCAAAAACGTACCTTGAGCAAAGGAATCAGCTCGATGACATGAAACGGGTTGACCGCCCGGCGAATCACCCCCCCGTAATAACTCGTCTCGGCATCCCACAAATCTGGTCGTGCCGCCTGCAGCTCTTTCAGCTCCGTGTTGATCGCCCGCCGGCTCCCATCGTCAAAGGCCAGCTCGTCCAAGCCCGGGGTTTCCGACAGGGCCTTGGCGGCGTCGCGGAGGCTGATGGGGAGGACGGCCTCGCGCATGTTCATCACGGCGGTCTTAAACTCAGCGGGCAACGGGGTCAGGTCCCCGGCCTGCGCAGGAGCAAGGGAAGGACTTAGGAGCTGGCCAGTGGCGCTGCCGAGGAGAAGGGTGGCGGTGCCGGTGGCGAGCTTGCTGTTCTTGTGGAGGGTGTGCAGGAAGGAGGCTGGTCTGGAGAGGCTGTCGGTTGTTGTTGCTGCTTCTTCAACGCCGGGCAGCTTCATTCTCAGGGAGGTGGAGGGGCTCGATAGCGTGCGGGCCGACAAGGAGGAGGACGGCAGGACAAAGGCATGGAGGACGTAGGGGCAGGCAAGGAGGAGGACGAGGGCGAGGGCTAGTAGGAGGGAGGGTCTTATCATGATGCGATGCTGAGGAGGAGGATGAAGAAGCCAGGAGGACGCCTGTGCTTTGTATTTTGGGTGAAGAAGGAGACGGAGCAGGGTGAGAACAGGTGTTGTGGTCGCCTAAGATGGTATTGCTTGCATTGTGGGTGTATGGTTTGTGTGTTGCGTGGAGTGCACACGGCAGCAAGCAAGAAGCACCCCTCGTTGCCCACCGATGCTGCCCACAACTCGCAGAATATCAATATATCCTACGCTGGACCATCATTCGCGCAATGGGCCGCTGCTGTGGAGACACCCACACGCCAACAAGACCACAACTTATCCATTTCCACAAGCAAAGCACTCTCTTAAGCTCTTGTTTTGAATACTTTGCAGCTCGTGGGTGCTCCCTTTTCCTTTCCTTTGCCACACGTATCCGGGGCAAGGAGCGTTCCATAGTTCCATAGGACAAGCCCCCCAAAAGCCCCCAAGGTTCCATGCCAGGTTCCAAGTCACAGCGCCTAAAAGCTTTTCTAGGCAATGTTAGTTGCATAGACCTTTCAAAAAACTTTTTTGGCTCCTATCCATGGAAGTAGAGTGGCCATTACCAAAAGCACAGAAAATGCGCGAAGGGAAGGAAGCAAGCATGCAGGCATGTACAGGTGTACAGGTTGAGTGAAAAATAAAACCAGCAAGGCATGCACAAAACTCTTAAAAGCAAAAGACAATGACATGCTATTCTACTCCCTGTTTCTGTCGAGTGCTCATAGCTCGATCGCTCGACCGGACGCTTGGATCGAGGAGGCCAGGACCCCTTCAACCCTCGACGACGACGACGACGACGCCGACGACCACGATCACTCCGGACGATAACCAAGCACGACACACATTTCGGTACGTGATTGCGTGCAGCCATGCTACTGGTCGTTTCCCGCAACCGTTTCCTGCAATCTGCAAATGGCATTCCTTACAGAGTCTTGGCGTGGGAAATATTGCGCGGATAACGCGCCCTGCGCGTCCGGCCCATGCCCTCTTCAACCACAGGTTTAATAGGAACAAGCTTCACATCAAGGTTTTCCGGGCATACTCCCCACTATTTATCCTGTTGATGCTAGTTTCCACTTGAGACTTTTACCTTTAAAAATGGAGAAAAGGGCCTCACGACGACCCCAAGGCTCGCTCAGGGAGAAAGGCTCGAGGGCTAGGCGAGCAGGGCCAGGCATGGTGCGTGTGTTGTTGAGTCGTGAAGAGTGACATATTGCTCCAATAGAAGCGCCATCATTTTCTTTAATTTATCATAACACCATCTGATTTGACCACAGGCGCACACGCGGCACGGTTCCCTCGATAAGAAATTACTCATTTTTAGCTTTTGCTGCCCTCGACCCCCGCAGGCGTGTGTGTGTGTGTGTATGTGTGTGTGCAGCTGACTACCACACAGACGGCCACCACAAAAGTCACTTATCCACAGAGCCTTGCATTCATTACGACATTACCAGTGTGTCGCAAGCCACAAATCCCTGCAAAAAAATATGGGTGCGTCACTATGAAAAGAGTGCGAAAAGGAGGCGATAGTGCCTGTGTTCCTTCTCTTTGTCGTATACGTCCGTCTTATTCCATAGAAGTGCTTACGTTGCTTTGCCAAAACCCTCCGCTTGCGGACCAAAAGGTCGGCCAGCTAAATATTATGCAGCGCATCACAACCACGTGTGACATCACTCACGCCAGGTGCTCGCACGCACTCCCGACAAGTCAATGAGGTGGCATGGCCCATCTTTTAAAACCGCTGCTTTCCGCCCGTTGAGAAGAGAAGATGTCGCTTGCATTTGCTTGGGCTGGGACACGATCGGGTCTCTCCAAACTTTTGGGTGTGGCACGCGGTGCATGACTTTGGTGCACGCTGGGAAATGCAAAAGTGTGTTTGCGCACTTGTGGTTGCAAGGACTTTGTACGCTGGAGGACTGCCCGAGCGCTGGCCGGTGATGCGCACGCGTCGATCAGGGTTTTCTTGAAAGGAGAGAAGGAAGAGACCAGGAGTGCAGGATAGAAGTTGAGCCTTGCTTGCTTGGTATTATGCGCACCCACCCAACCTTTCCACGCGCACAGGCTCTGGGCAGTGTGCATATGCTTTTGCGGTAGGGTACACTGAGGCCCCAAGGCGCTGTGGGACTCGCTCCGAGCCACGTGCAACCACCTTGTCGCTTCGCTGCTGTGACAGCTTGACCCCGCCCGCGCCGGTTTTGCCGAGGAACGACTCTCCCATCTAGAGCGTACGCACATGCTATATCTCTGGGTCGGCAGTGGAGAGCACACACCGAGCCGAAGCCTTGTCTTACGCTATCGCGTGCGCGTCCTTTCGCTCGCATGCCACACCGGTGGACAATCGATGCGTTCAATGCACTCATCTAACTTCGACGCTCTCCCGTTCTCTCTTCCCCCCCCGCCACATACACCACAGCACACGGACACGCCTCTTCGTCGTCCCTTCCACGCACGGAGAGCTCAGCCATGGCGCCGCGCCTCGTCTAAGGGCCGCCCACGACCCCAAGTAGAGGCAGGCCTACTCGTCCTTCCCTCGTCGAGCCACGTCCAGTAGCGGAGAGAAAGCGAGGACACACAGACCAAGGGCCTGGCAGGGAGAGCAGACAGGGGAGAGCAACCACAAGCAACCGGAAATAAGCAAGCAGCAGCACCAAGTCACACAATGGAATCAGGGGAAGGAGCAGGATGCTCGACGGTGGTGCGGACGCCGGAGTTTAGCCAGTGCTTTGGGGATAAGGCGGCGTTGGAGGAGCTAACAGATGGTATGTCCGTCGGGCGGGTCGGCAGGGAGAGGGGGAGGGTT
>Ga0209390_10008190_pt1 | contig 13054 bp, 17 predicted proteins | sample BON01_FD_187212 | JGI IMG/M metagenome (GOLD analysis project Ga0209390, IMG submission 187212) | Freshwater microbial communities from Lake Bonney liftoff mats and glacier meltwater in Antarctica - BON-01 (SPAdes) (version 2) | ecosystem: Environmental > Aquatic > Freshwater > Ice > Glacier... | reverse complement strand
GGGGGGGGGGGGGGGGGGGGGGGGGGGGGGGGGGGCGGGGGGGGGGGGGGGGGGGGGGGGGGGGGGGGGGGGGGGGGGGGGGGGGGGGGGGGGGGGGGGGGGGGGGGGGGTGGCTGCGCGGAGACCGGCGCCGGCTGCGCGGAGGGGCGCGATGCGCCGGCGGAGGGGGATGTGGCAGCGCGGAGGCAGGCGCTGGCTGCGCGGATGGGCGCGAGGCGCTGGCGGAGGGGGAGGTGGCTGCGCGGAGGCAGGAGGTGGCTGCGCGGAGGGCCGCGAGGCGCTGGCGGCGGAGGGGCGCGAGGCGCTGGCTTCGCGGAGGGGCGCGGGGGTGGCGCTGGCTTCGCGGAGGGGAGCAAGGCGCTGGCTTCGCGGAGGGGCGCGAGGCGCTGGCCGCGGAGGGGCTGCGCGAGGCAGGCGCTGGCTTTGCAGAAGGGCGCGAGGCGCTGGCTACGCGGAGGGGCGCGAGGCACTGGCTTCGTGGAGGGCGTACCACTTCGCCGAGCAAACACTTTCTCAGGGACGGAGCGTCACCCCCGAAACTACTTTCTGCCGGGCGTACCACTTCGCCGAGCAAACACTTTCTCAGGGACGGAGCGTCACCCCCAAGACTACTTTCTGTCGGGCGTACCACTTCTCCGAGCAAACAATTATTCAGGGACGGAGCGTCACCCCCGAAACTACTATCTGCCGGACGTACCACTTCTCCGAGCAAACATGTTCTCAGGGAAGGAGCGTTCAGGGAGGCGCGCGTCCGTGAGGCGCGCGCCTTTGTCGCCTGCGGGTGAAAGGGTATTAGGAGCTGCGAGGGAGATGCTTGCGCGCGCCGTGGACCTGCTCTGCGGCTGCGGCGGCTTCTCCGAGGGCGCGAGGCTGGCGGGGGTCGACGTCGCGGGTGGAGTGGACGCCGACTCCGATGCCGCGAGCGCATACGCGCTCAACTTTGGCAACGCCATGCTCGGTGACGTCCAAGAACCGTCCGTCCGCGCCCGCGTCGCAGCGCTCCGCCTGCGCGTGCTCCTGGGTTCGCCCCCCTGTACCAACTTCTATGGGTGCGGCCTGGGGCGCGAGGGCGAGGTCACCGACCTCACCGTGATCTTTGCGAGCATCGCGTGCGAGTGTCGCCCCAAGGCCTTCCTCATGGAGAACGCGCCACGCGTGCTCAGCAGCCGCGCCTATGAGACCGCGCGCGTGGTGCTCAACGCGGGAGGCTACAGCACCGTCGCCGCGGTCCTCAGCGCGTACAACCACGGCGTCGCGCAGACCCGCCGACGCGCCTTCGTCTTCAGTGCCCGAGACCCGACGGTGGCGCACCGCGTGGCGGCCGCCCTGCGCGCGGCGCGGCCCGCGCCGCCCGTCTGCGTGCGCGACGTCGTGCCGCACGCCGGCGACCACGTCTTCTGCCTGCCGCGCAACCACTCCCAGCCCGGGGACGGAGCGTCAGCCCCGGAACTACTTTCTGCAGGACGTGCCACAACTCCGAGCAAATACTCTGTCAGGGATGGAGCGTCAGCCCCGGAACTACATTCTGCGAAAACGTGCCACATCTCCGAGCAAATACTCTTTCTGGGACGGAGCGTCAGCCCCGGAACTACTTTCTGCAGGACGTGCCACATCCCCGAGCAAATACTCTTTCAGGGACGGAGCGTCAGCCCCGGAACTACTTTCTGCGGGACGTGTCACATCTCCGAGCAAATACTCTTTCGGGGATGGAGCGTCAGCCCCCGAACTACTTTCTGCGGGACATGCCACATCTCCGAGTAAATACTCATTCGGGGATGGAGCGTCAGCCCCCGAATTACTTTTGGCAGGACGTGCCACATCTCCGAGCGAATACTTTCTAGGGGATGGAGCGTCACCACCTGAACTACTTTCTGCAGGACTTGCCACCTCTCCGAGCAAACACTTTCTCAGGGACGGAGCGTCAGCCCCAAACTACTTCCTGCAGGACGTGCCACCTCTCCGAGCAAACACTTTCGCAGGGATGGAACGTCAGCCCCGAAACTACCTTCTGCAGGACCTGCCACCTCTCTGAGCAAACACTTTCTCAGGGATGGAGCGTCAGCCCTGAAACTACCTTCTGCCGGACATGCCACCTCTTCGAGCAAATACTTTCTCAGGGATGGAGCGTCAGCCCCGAAACTACATTCTGCCGGACATGCCACCTCTCCGAGCAAACACATTCCGAGAGATGGAGCGTCAACCCCAAAACTACTGTCCGCAGGACGAGCCACCTCTTCGAGCAAACACGTTCCCAGAGATGGAGCGTCACCCCCGAAATAACTTTCTGCAGGACGTGCCACATCTCCGAGCAAATATGTTGTCGGGGACGGAGCGTCAGCCCCGAAACTACTTTCTGCAGGACGTGCCAACTCTCCAAGAAAACACTTTTTCAGAGATGGAGCGCCACCCCCGAAACTACTTTCGGCAGGACGAGCCACTTCCCCGAGCAAACACTTTCTCAGAGATGGAGCATCACCTCGGAAACTACTTTCTGCAGGACGTGCCACCTCTCCGAGCAAACACTTTCTCAGGGATGGAGCGTCAGCCCTGAAACTCCTTTCTGCAGGACGTGCCATCTCTCCCAGCAAACACTTTCTCGGGGATGGAGCATCAGCCCTGAAACTACTTTCCGCAGGACGTGCCACCTCTCCGAGCAAACACTTTCTCAGGGATGGAGCGTCAGCCCCGAAACTACTTTCTGCAGGACGTGCCACCTCTCCGAGCAAAAACTTTCTCAGGGATGGAGCGTCAGCCCTGAAACTACTTTCTGCAGGACGTGCCACCTCTCCGAGCAAACACTTTCTCAGGGATGGAGCGTCAGCCCTGAAACTAATTTCTGCAGGACGTGCCACCTCTCTGAGCAAACACTTTCTCAGGGATGGAGCGTCAGCCCTGAAACTACTTTCTGCAGGACATGCTACCTCTCCGAGCAAACACTTTCTCAGGGATGGAGCGTCAGCCCTGAAACTACTTTCTGCAGGACGTGCCACTCCTTCGAGCAAACACTTTCTCGGGGATGGAGCATCAGCCCTGAAACTACTTTCCGCAGGACGTGCCACCTCTCCAAGCAAACACTTTCTCAGGGATGGAGCGTCAGCCCTGAAACTACTTTCTGCAGGACGTGCCACCTGTCCGAGCAAACACTTTCTCAGGGATGGAGCGTCAGCCCTGAAACTACTTTCTGCAGGACGTGCCACCTCTCCGAGCAAACACTTTCTCAGGGATGGAGCGTCAGCCCTGAAACTACTTTCTGCAGGACATGCCACCTCTCCGAGCAAACACTTTCTCAGGGATGGAGCGTCAGCCCCGAAACTACTTTCTGCAGGACGTGACACCTCTCCGAGCAAACACTTTTTCAGGGATGGAGCATCAGCCCTGAAACAACATTCGGCAAGACATGCGACCTCTCGGGGCAAACACTTTCTCAGGGATGGAGCGTCACCCCCGAAACTATGTTCTGCAGGACGTGCCACATCTCCGAGCAGACACTTTCTTAGGGATGGAGCGTCAGCCCCGAAACTACTTTCTGCAGGACGTGCTACCTCTCCGAGCAAACACTTTCTCAGGGATGGAGCGTCAGCCCCGAAACTACTTTCTGCAAGACGAGCCACCTTTCCGAGCAAACACTTATTCAGGGGATGGAGCGTCAGCCCCGAAACTACTTTCTTCAGGACGTGCCACATCTCCGAGCAAACACTTTCCCAGAGATGGAGCGTCACCCTCGGAACTACTTTCTGCATGACGCGCCACCTCTCACGGATGAAGCGTCAGCGGAGGTATGCCATGGCCGCTTCAGGGGCGTGCAGTGGCCGCTTCCGGAGGTGTGCCGTGGCCGCTTTCGGGGGTGTGCCGTCGCCGCTTCCGGGGGTGTGCCATGGCCGCTTCAGGCTGTGTGTCGTGGGCTGCTTGCCACCGCCGTTGTCAGATTTCACCCATCCGCGCGCGGTGCGTACCCCCCCCCCAGGCGATGCCGCACCCGCATGGCACATGTGCGGGGGCGACGCGCATCGCCGGTGGCATTCTGGTGATGCGCGGCCTCCTGCTACCGGCTGCTGCGGCACGGCTACAGCGATTCCTGGGGGCCGAGTGTGCACGCCACGTGCGCCGGGGGTCAATCAAACAAGCATTGGGGTCGGAGCGCTCCTTCCCAGTGGGGGCCTCGCAGCCGGCCGTGCAGCCCATCACAGAGGCGCTGCGCGACTGGGGCCTGCTGGACGAGCGCGTGCTCGGCGCCCTCACCGGGCTCGCATCCCACCGACGCTGGGCGCAAGGTGCTCATGGACGCCAACTGGGACTGCCACTGGGACCGACCCGAGTGGAGTTCCACCGCGACTACGCCTCCACGGCCGCGGCCGCGACCGCGTGGCCCGGGGTGACACCGCCACTCAGTGTGCTCGTGGCGGTCCAAGATGGCACGCGCGTCGGGTTCCCTCCGCACCTCGAGGCGGCCACGGACGTGATCCTGGGGTTGGGCGACGCGTTGGCCTGGGGGGGCCATGTGCTGCACGCGGGCTGCGGGTACGACACACCCAACCTCCGCTTGCACCTCTACCTTTACACCGCGCAGGCGGCGGCCTGCGCAGCGCAACCCCACCTACTGGCATCGGCACAGTTGCAACGGGAGTGGACGGCCTCGTTGACCGACCGGCGCCCCGCCGCGGTGAGCGATGGGGTCAACTCCTGAGGTTAAACCGAGCAGGCCCGATCGTGGTCTTGTTGCCAATTGGAGGAGTCGGAAAGCGCGGACCGTAGAGCGCGCTGCCCGTTTTCATGTCGCGACGTGGCAACTCGGTTATGTGATATGCACGCGAAGCTTTGCCGCAGGCCGCCAATTGGGTCCGCGTTGTCATACCGAGGATCGTGTGGAGTGGGTCCAACGCACCATGCTCCAACAGTGTGACCATGACACGTGACACGCCACTCAAAATAAGACGTGCCACGCCACCCAGCAAACACATTTTCTGGGATGGAGCGTCAGCCACGCCACCGAGCAAACACATTCTCTGGGATGTAGCTTCAGCCACGCCACCGAGCAAACACATTCTCTGGGATGGAGCGTCAGCCCCGCAACTACTTGACCCAAACGGTATGCACACGATTGCAACGGCAATTTGGGTGACAAGTCGAGTGTCCGCCAGCGTCAGTCTCGACCTGGGTCCTGAGCGCGCGCCCACCACAGGAGCTCGGGGTGCCCGCCGCGCACGGCAGCAGGCTCGGGGTGCCCGCCGCGCACGGCAGCAGCCACTGTCCACTTGCTCCACGGGGCGCCCTGGGCGCGCGCCCACTGCAGCACCTCAAGGTGGCCGGCCTCGGCCGCGTAATTGCACGTGGCCTCGTCCCAAGGGGCGCCCTGGGCGCGCGCCCATTGCAGCACCTCGAGGTGTCTGCCAAAGGCCGCCGCGCTGCACGTGCCCGCGTCCCAGGGGGCGGGCGGGCGCTCTCTGCGCACCCACTGCAGCAGCTCGAGGTGACCCCCCCGAGCAGCATCAAAGCAGGACCACGGGCACCACAGTGCGGCGTGGGCGCGCGCCCACTGCAACACCTTGAGGTGCCTGCCGAGCGCCGCCGAGCTGCACGTGGCTTCATCCCAGGGGGCGACATGGGCGCGCGCCCACCCCAGCAACTCGAGGTGGCCGCCACCGGCTGCGCCGCTGCAGGTCCTCGTGTCCCATGGCGCGGGCACGCTCTGGGCGCGCGCCCACTGCAGCAGCTCGAGGTGGCTGCCGAGCGCAGCGGTGCTGCACGTCGTGTGGTCCCATGGCGCGGGCGGGCTCCGGGCGCGCGCCCACTTCAGCAGCTCGGGGTGGCCACCCTCGGCCGCCCCGCAGCGTGCAGCCACCTCGCCGCCCCGCAGCGTGCAGCAACCTCGCCGTCCCGCAGCGTGCAGCAACCTCGCTGCCCCGGCGCCCACAGCGGCCACATGGGCCGTGGCGAGGCCGAGCAGCCCCAGCAGGGTGTGCATTTCCGTGGATGGTTACAACCACAAGCACGCGCGCATTTGACACTGATCCACTTGTCTGGCACACTGCCCGCCATGGACATTGCGCCCCCGCGCAGGCCAGCCGCAGCCAGCGCGACCCGCGGCCCAAGCTCACACGATGAAGTGGTCCATCGAATGCACATGGGCGTCGTCCCCGGGCGCAAACTCGTCGAAAAATAGCTGAATCACGCCGAGGACCGGCCAGTCGGCACAGGTCGCCGGCGTCGCATGGAACGCCCACATCAGCACCCGGCGCAGGGTGGCGAGGCGGGCGGCTGTCTTGACATGCCCGCCCGAGCTGGTGTACTTGTCTGGGTTGTACCGGATCCACAGCGTGCGCGGCGCGTGCAAAACTTGCGAGATGTTGACCATGCGTGTCTGTTCGCATTCACAGGGTCGCCCCGTGTGCTGCCCTTTGTCCACCTCCAAGATGACCACCAAGTGCCCGCGGTCCCACAGAAAGTCGGGCCGCTCGCGGTCGCCGCAGGACAGAAGTTCGGGCGGGGTGCGGTCGATTGAATCGGGCGGGTGGTCCGGGAGTTTGATCGCCAGGAAGTGCTTCACAGCGTCCTGCTTGACGAGGCGCCGTTGCTTGTTGTGCGCAGGCCCGCCGCGCAGCCTACGCGAGGCCTGCGCGAAGCCGCGCAGCGCACGCAAGGCCCACGTGAAGCCGCGACACCCACGCGAGGCCCACGCGAGGGGGCACCCCCCCCTTGCGCGGTTCGCCGTCTCCCCTCGCTGCTGCGTCACCGCGTCCAGTACGTCGCGGCTCAGATCCGCGAGCGCCATCTCGCACGCTCGGCCGCGCGTCCAAGTCTGATGCATCCTACACGGGGGGTGCGCGGGTGCGCGGGTGCGCGGTGTAGGTGCGCGGTGCGTTGCATGTGTGGCCCGTGGTCGCTAGGGGCGTGAAACCGAACATAATGGTGGAGGGTCGGTTTCCATTTTGCAAGTTCCGAGCACGACGTTGCCGCGGAGTTGCCACGTTTCATGGGGGTCAACTGCTCTATGGTGGAGATCGCCATGGACTGAAACCCCGCAGATGCCGCTGCGGAGCATGAGGGTCGCGGCGTCAAGAGCAACGTGGGCGAGCGCAAGTGTGGTCGGGCTTCGAGTGCCGCCCCTCGCCGCGTTGCTGCGACCACCGGCACGCGCGCCGTGGCAACCCAGACGGGCACGCCGGCCAAAGCCAAGGAACCCAAGGCGTGCGTGGAGGAGGTTGACCTCACGAGCTTGCCCGACGACGTCTTTGTACTGGTGCTGACTGCGATCGACCAACCGCAGGCCGCAGCGCGCATGCTCGCCGCGTGCCGGCGCGTTCGCGTGGCGGTTCCGGTTCCACCCGATTCAGCGAGCGTGGGACCCAACGCGCCGATGGTGGTCCAAGTCTGAGCCATGTCGGCCTTCCTGCGCTCGCCCGTGGCAAGGTTGCACCGCAGCGGCCGCCCAGGCCCAGGCGGCAGTCTTGGACTGGCCGCCGCGCGCGGCTGGGTGCATCTGCTTCCGTGCCTGGTCGAGCGCGGGGAGCGCTGGAGCAACGAGACGCGCCTGCAGGCCGTGCGGCACAACCAGCTCAAGGTCGTTGAATGGGGGTGCTTGCACGCTCCCGCGTTTTTTGGGGGTTGGACCTGCAGCGACGCGGCCGGTGCCGGCCACCTCGAGTTGCTGCAGTGGGCGCGCGCCCAGAGCCGGCCCGCCCCATGGAATGAGACCACCTGCAGCGCCGCGGCCTACGGCGGCCATCTCGAGCTGCTGCAGTGGGCGCGTGCCCAGACCCCGCCCGCCCCGTGGGATGAGCGTACATGCGGCGCCGCGGCCCGTGGCGGCCACCTCGAGCTGCTGCAGTGGGCGCGCGCCCAGACCCCGCTCGCCCCATGGGACGCGTGGACCTGCTGGGGCGCGGACTACGGCGGCCACACCGAGCTGCTGCAGTGGGTGCGCGCCCAGGATGAGTACGGCAAACTCATGGTCTGTCCGTAAATTTGTTTTTATCCGCAGCGGTCTGTCTGTAAACTATTCTAACGATTTGGAAACGTACGTCCCTCGGGGTTGAATCCCCGTGCCTTTATTTGATAATGTGAATCGGTCAAGTCGCGATGAGCGCGAACCTTCTTCGCGACCGCCTTCAATCGGCACCCCTCGTTGAAGCACGCCTGGATGGGCTCCGTCGCAGCGGTCAAGCCGACGTCCGTTTCCTCGTACCGCCCCTCCTCGAGTGCCCCGTCGGCCTCGGCGAGCGTTTCCATTTAATGGGGGAGCCAATCGGCGAAGAATGAGCAGAGCGCAGTCCCCTGAAACTTCACCGACTTCACCGAGCGCGACTGCAGGCGCTGAACGGGTAGGAGCCGGGGTGCAGCTCGGGTTAACCCGAGGTGCGACAATGAGCGGTGCTTTGTGCATATTTTTACCGTGTCACGTGTAACCCCCCGGTTACTTCTGCTGCACCTCGCCTCACTCGCGCTGGCCGACCAGTCGCCATCTGCGCTCCTATGCGGCGCGGTCACGCGCGCGGTGCTCGAGGGCGGCCTACCCCGTGGGGTCCCGCGTGTCGGGGACGACTGCGTCGACCTCTCCGCCTCGCAATCGCTGCGCAGCCTGCTGCGTGGCGCGGCCGTCCTGCTAACACTGCGCGTGGTCGCGCCGCTCGCGGTCGATGCGACGGAGCTATTCGCGAACGCGTCCTTTGCGGACGGGGCGCGCGTCGAGCTGCACGCGCCGTTCCTCGTGCTCGCCGATGGCATGTTCGACAATGCCACCAGTTTCTCACAGGACGTGAGTGACTGGAATGTGAGTGCGTTCATAACATTTGGCGAAATGTTTTGAGGTACACCTATCGCTACGCAGACAGAGGTAGGGTCAGTCGCTTGTCGCGTCCACGCGGCATGGGGTCAGCTCGCTACCCCTGGGCTATGGAGCCCCGGGGCGGCCGGACTAGTAGCCTCGGACGAGACGTGCGGACTCGCGCGCCCCGGGTTCGTGACGCGCACACCGGGGCAGCACGGGTTAGCCCAGCTGGGATCCGGTAGAACCGAGCTCTCCTTCCTTGTTGACTCGGTATTTAACCAGCGCGTGGATATGGTGGGGCTTGACGATGTATGGAGCACCTCCGACATGTTCAACGGAGCCAGCGCATTCAACTCGCCCCTCTCGCTTGGCGGGCTTTGTTCCACTGGCAAGTGGACCACCGCTGAACGAATGTTTAAGAAGGCCTCCGCGTTCAACCAGCCGGTCAGCGGCCTTAGCACGAGGATGGTCACATCATTTGCGGAGATGTTCATGTATGCCAGCTCGTTCAACCAACCCATCGGGGGGGTCGTGCACCTGGCGCTCCGCGCGTTCTTGCCATCAAACTCTGGTTGACTTTGCACGATCTGATCACGCAAACAATTAGAAATACCGAAGGGGCTCCGCGGTGGTGTGTAACCAACTACGAGCAGCAAAAGCTGCCGGCGGCTGGCCGGCAGTACGCGGAAACGCGCTGACCGCAGATGGCCATCGCCGCGCCAGCGGGCGGGGGGGTCGTGTGCCTGGCGCTCCGCGCGTTTTTGCCATCGAACTCTGGTCTTGATTTCGCACAGCAAGTACCGGATCGGATCCCATTGTGATTTTTTTTGATATTCACACTGGTGTATCATACATGTATAGTATAGACACAATATTCACATTCGCTACAACACTTGATACGCTCGGCTTGGTGTTTCAGTTTCACGGTTCCAGGCCCACGCTTCACAGCTGCTTGTTCACCGCAACGCCACACCGGCTGTTACTGCCTGGTACCAGTGGCAGCAGTGGTTAACTTGGCCCGTACCAGAGCTTGCCACCCTTGGATTGCAGTAAAGGGGGACCGTATATTGCACACTAGGGGTATCGCACACTCCCATTTCCGTGCCGAGAACAAATGGGTTGAGCCACCTCGCCCACCCCTACTGGTCTGCAGCCTAGTGTCGGTTTGACCCCCGCGGGCATTGCAGCGCTACGCAGTTGCACACCGGCCCGAGAAGGCGCACCCTAGGGCTCGGTCCACTCGATGCGCGGTCCGTCGGGCGCGTCGTAGATCGCGGTGACGGCCATGTGCAGCGCTTGGAGGGCGGGTAGGTCGCCCCCCCCTAGAGCGACGCGGGCCTCCTTGTCGAGGAAGTAGGCGCGGCGGGGGGCGAGCGCATGGAAGAGCGCGATCGCGGCCTCGGCCGCGTCCCTGGTCTTGAACGCGCCGAGCAGGTACTCGTCGAGCAGGTCGTAGGGCCGATCGGGCCTGAATACGACAAGCGGCAGGCGGTGGGCCCCCCCTGGGCTGACGACGCGCCGCCAGATGGCATCGCCCGCGAGGCCGCGCTGCTCGGCGGTGGCGGCCTCCGCGAAGCGGACCGAGAACCAGGTGAGCGACGCCGAGGGGTAGACGTCGATGGGGGAGGCGCGGGCGGGCAGACGTTGTCGTCGACATTCAACCCCGCGACCCTTGGGTCCCAGTAGACTGGGTTCTGCGACTTATAGGATTGGTGGATCCTACAGGCAAGCCCGATGTTGCCAACCAGGGTGTCCGCTGCGAGTTTGGATGAGTAGAACATGTTATTGAATTTGGTCCCTTTTGACACATCCCACTGGCTGACATCTTGTGCGAACGAAGTTGCACTCTGAAATACAGTTTCAAAGTCAATCACGTTCCTGGTATCGATCATGCGGCGCGGCCGTCCCCGTGGAACCTCTGCTGGATGTGGTTGCGGATGTTCTGGTTCTGCATGTGCGTGTAGGTGTAGATGCGCCTGAAGAGCAACTTGTTGCGCCGGTTACGTAGGACACGAGCAGCCGGCGGAAACATGGCAGAACGAGGGTGTTGTTTGCCGCAGTGTCCAAGATAGATGTACCTACTACCGTATTTGCCTGCAGTAGTTAGTACTCCCTGCGGTATCCCGAGAGATGCCCGCCGATATTCCTAAGTACACTCTTCGGCCACATTCCTTTGAACGACTTGCACATCCCGTTCAACACATTGCGGGCGCCCGCCGGGCGCCCGCCCATTTTGCATGTTGTGTTTGTTGTGCCAAGATTCATTGCGAGGACAGTCCTTGATGAATCTCGATTGTCGTTTCGTGGTTGTTTGGCCTCAGAGGCAAACATTCGTAAGAATTCTCTTACAAACTCCAGAATTGGAGTCTGCTCGAGCAGACGTCCGACGCGCAGGCTCAGCGATCTGCACGTCTCCTCCAGCATCGAGACCCATGCGCGTCTCGTTGAGGTCGTGACCGTCCCCGGTCTCCTGGATGGCGGACAACACGACCGAGAACGCGCGCTGGAAGATGCTGAAGGCGATGCCGCACTCCCCGCTGAAGGTCGGGCATAAGTGCAGTTTGTGGTTGAACGTCTCGTCGTCCACCGCGCGCTGGGAAGACCTGCTCAGGGCTGGGGCTGATTTTTCTCATTTTTATAAAAAAGTCGCGCTCATCGCCGCGAAAACGGCGCTTAACCCGGCGTCATGCCGCGCGGCAACCCGGGCTGGAGCCCTCAACGGTCACAGTGGGCCGGCGGCCGGCGAGGCGACCCGTATGCGGCGGCGCTGGCCGTTGACCTGGTCAGCGGCCGGTCGTATGCTGAGCTCCTTGAAGAAGCTCGTGCGGCGCGGCGCATTTCCTTGAACGAGCGCAACGCGGAGGTGGTTCGCGGCAACGTGCAGGCGGCTCGCGCCAACGAGCTGTCCGCCGAGCTTGTTGCGTTGCAGCGCAAGATGGCGTCCGAGATCATTCTCTGCACCGGCACGGGCAACACCCAGATCAAAGAGCACGGCAAGACGCTCTTCGAGTATTTGCTGCCGCGGTTTACCCGAGCGCGCTCCAGCTCGAGCTGAGACGTCTCGAGCTCGATCCGCATCTCGTCAGAGTGCGCGCGCTCTACGCGCAGCTCCTCGGTGAGCTGCCAAACGCGCCCTTGGGCGACACGCTCGCCGGGGCGGCGACGGGCGCGCTCACCCGCTTGTCATCTGGCGGAGCAAACCAGCCAGCGCCGAGCACCGCGAGTTCGGTCACAACGGCCTCTTGCACCATGCGCCACAGCCCAGCTGCGCACCAGCGCGAAGCTGCTCCGCACCCGCCAGGTGCAACTTGCGCAGCGCGACAGCGGCCTGCGCCCACCGCGCGCGCTCCTTCGCTGCAGCCGCAGCGCTCGTCTTGACGCGAGTCAGCAGGCGCTTGCTGTACGTGCCATTTTCCAGCTCACAGGTGCCTCGAGGCCAGACGCCTCCCCGCCGAGGAGGTGGTACAGCTAGGCCTGCAACGCCGCGCCCTTGTCGCGCGGGCCGACGTAGTTGCCAAAGTGCCTGGTCCACGCCGCGTCCCTGCCCTTGTTGCCGAGCAGCGCGGCGAGGGCATGAAGGTGCCCAGTCGAGAAGCGAGCCGGGGTGAATGACACCGACGCGGTAGGAGAAGTCGGCGATGGCTTGTCAGGCTCCAGGATTTTGTGCAGGTACTGCAGGAAGCCTGCGGAAGGTGCCCCTGATGGACCCCAGGCGGACTCGTGCCAGAGAGGCATGCCTCTACGCTTGTCGTACGGTTAGCTTGCTCGGACGCTCGTTGCTCCCCCTGTGGTATCTGCCAGCCCTGACTAAAGTTCACAGGCCACTTTTGAAAATTTTGCTAAGTTCACAGCAGTTGAAAAAATGTCGTCGAAAATGTTTTCGGGGCAGTACCCGTTTACGCCGCTAAACGCCGCTACCTGCCGGCGGCCCGTAGCTACGACTGTTCGCTCCACAGAACCACCAGGTGAGCCGCTGCCGCGGCGCCTTGGAGCGGCGGTTGTCAGTGTTGTAGGAGGGCCGCGCGACGTGGATATGGCGTGCTGAGCTGGGCAGAGCACCTGCCCGAGCCATGCCAGGCTGTGCATTTGCGCTCAGAGTTGAGGTGGGAACCTTCGAAGGTCGGTCTTGACATGCTGCCGCTTGTGGCACGCGCAGGTGGCCTTACGGCACGACATGCTCCTCTTCGACGAGCCCGCCTGGGGTCCACCAGGGGCACCTTCCACAGACCTCCTGCAGTACCTGCACAAAATCCTGGAGCCCAACGTGCCATCGGCGACTTCTCCTATCTA
>Ga0209390_10008186_pt1 | contig 13060 bp, 12 predicted proteins | sample BON01_FD_187212 | JGI IMG/M metagenome (GOLD analysis project Ga0209390, IMG submission 187212) | Freshwater microbial communities from Lake Bonney liftoff mats and glacier meltwater in Antarctica - BON-01 (SPAdes) (version 2) | ecosystem: Environmental > Aquatic > Freshwater > Ice > Glacier... | reverse complement strand
CATTTGGTGCGGAAACCCTGCGACTGCCTGCCAAATTCTGGCTCGAAAAAACCCCGCGCGGTCCTTCTGCGCGACGATACCGACGTTAGCGCCACCAGACACGTGCTGGTGTTGATCTCCCCTTTGCCTCCTTTTTTTTTTTAATTTAAGAGTGTTTATTAAGGAGTAACCTCAGCGAGAGGAGTAAGCAACATTAAAATCGAAAGACACCCAGTTCGCAGCTGTTAAACTCCCCAAATGTCTAGAGGAGCCCTACAACTAAAGAGAGATAGAAAAGTTTATTACAAGACAACCACCAAAAGGGGGAAAAGATGATTATGATAGTGAAAACTCCTGGATCTCAGATGGGCTCCCCAGCAGCAACCTCCTAAAAAAAGTCAACTCCCGATGCAAGAATTTTTTTTTTAATCGAAATTTTGCCTCGACCCCCGAGGCCAGCGTCTTGCCTCGGGGGGTGAAACGCGCGGTACCCTCGCCGCCGGCGGTCAGGCGATGCTGTGTAAAAAGTTACTAAAAAACAGTGAAAAAACAGTGATGACTCCAAATTTACTGCTAAGTTTACCACGGGTTTTCCTTTCGTTTTTCGACCAGGGGTTTCGACTAACTTTTGTTTCTTGCTCCTCTTGCTGAGGTTACTCCTTAATAAACACTCTTAAATTAAAAAAAAAAAAAAAACCAACTTTTCCGACACCAGGGAGGTCGCAAATGCTCATCGGGGTGTTCGGTGATCGTCAAAAGCGTCTCTTTAAGGCCGGGGCCTTTCAAACACGATCTTGGGGCCTTCGACAGCAATTTTTCGACTGAAAAGATGTTGAGACGGGGTGTTTGTGTGGCACTTCAAAGGCGCTGCTGATACTGGGCGAGGCGCAAATACCAGGTCGAAAAAGCAGCGCCCATGCACGCGCGTGCTTGGATGGAGCGCCAGCCCGCTCTGTTTTGCGTGTGCAGCGACACAACTGCCGCCGGCGGTCTGGCGCCACTTTGTTCCGCATGCCTGCAGATAGCTCCTCTATTGCAAATTGCCAAGCCAGACTTTGCTTCGCTGCTCACGCAAAACGGCGTGGATTCCTCTTTCGACCGGGCAGCAGCACCCACCGACGCGTGCGCCATCAAATTTGCGACCTGCAGCGCCACGCCAGCAAGCGCTACGCCAGCAAGCACGCAGGGTGCAAAGACGATGGCGTCCATCGAGGTCCAAGAAGGGGCTCCTTGAAGGGGCAACTTGGCACAGACTCCCATGGTCTCGCCATGTGGCCGGACAAGTGGCACCTGGTCCAACAATCCACGGGCGCTCTGGAAGTGGACGTAGACCCAAGCTCAGACTCGGACTCCGACTCGGACAATGAGCACGCGCTCAACTTCAGAACACGGACCCTGCCAGGTTCGGTGCGGAACATTTTCCAAGAACTTCGGGAAGAGCAAGCTCAGCGTGCGAAATCGTCGCTGAAATCTTGTGATTTGCACGCTGAAAATGGTGTTGTGAGCATCTGTAGCGCGTTTTGCGAGAAGTGTTACCAGTGATCCGTCTTGTTGCAAGTCTGTAGCGAATGATGATGGCAAAGTTGATTCAAGTAGCTGAAGTAAGAGGAAACAAGAATCGAAAGAAAGAGCGAAGATTTTTTGATATAATTTGACTCAAATAAAATTCTGTACGATACTTCAAGCTTTTCCTTGTGAAGTGAAGATTGCTTTTATTATTGCTCATACAAGAAATAATGTAGTAGTTTTGTTTGGAACTCTCAAGGTGCAGTCTTTTATGCTCACCGAAGTGAGAGACTGTGATTTGCTGATTGTCGTCACATCTTCTACTTTTCTGAAAAGAAAAGACATGTTAAAAGAAAAAAGCAGTTAGCCCAGATCATCAAAACCCGCAGCCCAGCATATATACAGACAAATGTACTTTGTACACCTATACAGTCTACATGTATACTGCGCTTTAGTCGATCTGGGTTCTTCTGGCTCTCCAGGTGTCCGTCCCACACCTGGGCTCACATCAAGTACCTAAGTAGTTTGTGTATGTGTACGCGCGTATACAAGCACACACACACACCCACCACCCTAACACCCGCAAAAATAGAGAAATATACAAGACAAAACCCCTATCTCTACCCCTGCAAAAACATAGCCTCCCCCACCAGCAACAAGCGCTAACAATGAACAAGCTGGAAAAAACCCCACTTCCAATCCCCCCCCACACACTTATGCAGGTGTTAAGAAACACCTGTGATACACGCGCATGTAACAGAGAGATTGGACAGTACAAATAATCAAAATGCGCCTACACGAGTGCATATGTACACCAACACGCGCGTGTATATAAATGTGTATGAATACATACGCACAGACATACACATATACATATACATACATATACACATGCACCTATACACGCATACATGCACACACATATACATACGCATGCATATGCACACGTATGCACAGATAGAAAATCTTAGTAACAACGCCTCAACGTGTCAAGTAATATCATAGACGCACATACGCATCCATATACATATGCATGCATATACACAAATGTATCAATATACACATATGTGCACAACCTGCAGCGAGTGTGTTTGCAGATGTGTACGTTGGCGTACAAACACACCTGTGTAGCGTACACACCTGCCCATGCACTAGTGTCCAAAACACCTTTTCCAAAGTGCATGCAACACTCACTGCAAAAAAATGCACATATATATACATACCCACACCCATATGCATATGCATACATATGTACACGAACACACATGCGCATGCATTACACCGTCCACACGCTGAAGCACTGATACTGAGACCCACAATCTATGCACAAATATGCATACACATACACATACACACGTGTATAAACGCATACATATACATGTACATACACACATGCACATATATATATATATATACATGTCCGCACACATACACACATACACATATATACACACACACATACAAATTGTATATATGCACGCACGCAAGCACGTCTGAAACGATGGCGCGGCAGCGACTGCGCGGGAAGCCCGACTTGACGCCAAGAAGATCCGCCCTTCTCCCTGTCCGCTACAATCCGGAGGGGGATTACCCTTCGTGGCCAGCAGCCCAATTGCCGTCCACGAGGAACGACGGATAAGCGCAGAACAACCACAACCAACAGCAGCTCATCACACCATCACGACAGCGCGCCGTCCAGACCACATCCTCTTATCTGCACTGGTGCGGAGCCGATCCACCCAGTTCATAGCCCACCCAAGCTGGCAGCTTGGCTGTGGACTAGGCTTCTTCGTCTCTGTGTACGCTCGCTCAGCGGCGTTTCTAACTTCACACCACCTTTGGATCACGCGAAAAATCTTACCCACGTTTGAACACTCTTGGGAAAAATGGAACAAAAGTGAATGCACCTGAGTCCGGTCATAAAGGTGGTCTTCAATTCAGTGTTCCAGTGTGTTGCAGGTGTGCTGCAGGCACACACACACACACACAACACACCAACACATACCAGCACACACTCGCATTCACACACGCATACAAATGTTGCAGTGTGTTTGATTTCATTGGCTTTTGTTACTGGAAACAATAGTTTAGAACCCTTGCTTGAGGGTCTTTTTGCTCAAATCCATAATCATGTGAGTTGACGGGGTTTCGGCCGGAATCGAACCGGGGACCTGCGGATAACCCAAATTTGTTAAGTCCCGCGCTCTTTTCCACTGAGCTGTGGTGACAAATGCATCACTGAAGATCCTTCAGGACCCTCACTGCAGTGTGTTGCAGTGTATTGTAGTTTTTTGCAGTGCATTAGTTAATGGAATCCAGCTGTATACCACGTGTGTTGCAGTGTGTTACAGTGTGTTACTGCAAATTATGTAGTACGTTGTATTTGCGCTAGTCTATATACATCTGCTACAAATTATGTGTGTTGCAGTGTGTTGTAGTGTGTGGCAGTTCAGCGTGCACACTGCACTGCAACAAACTGCAACACATATGATAGGCAGATGATGGTATTGACTAGCGCACTGAAGACATTCGAGACACTGCAAGACAAATGAATGCAGCTGATGTCTATTAAATGGCGCATTGCAACACACCTTAAACACTGTAACATGCTGCAACACACATAATATGTATCTGATGTCTATTGACCAGCGCAATACAACACACTGCAACACACTGCAACACACATGATATGCAGCTGATGTCTCTTGACTACACTGTAGCGCGCTGCAACACACTGCAACACACTGCAACACTCTGCAACACACTGCGTGGCTCGTTGGATTGAAAAAAGGGTTCTTTCGATCGAGGACAGGTCTTTTGGGGCTCTTTTGATCGGCGATAAGGGCTCTTTTGACCGAACATAAGGTTTTAGGGTTCTATGAGACGCACCTTTTCGATTTTAATCCACTTTGCTGTACAGAATACACGAAGACGCCTATCGTCTATCTAAAGAGCCATGTAGTCCACCGAAAGAGACTTCTGGTCTATCAAAAAAAAACCACCTTCTATCAAAAGAGACCTATTTTCCATCAAAAGAGACCCATGTTCCATCAAAAGAGACTTATCTCCCATCAAGAAAGCCCTATCGTCCATCAAAAGAGCCCTATCGTCTATCAAAAGAGGCCTGTTGTCAATCAAGAGACCCATTTTCCATCAAAAGTGACCTGTCTTCTATAGAAATAAACCTATGTTCCATCAAAAGAGGCCTGTCATGTATCCAAATGGCTTGTTGTCTATCAAAGAAGAGACCCATGTTGCATTAAAAAGAGACCTGTTTTCTATGGAAAGAGACCCATGTTCCATCAACAGAGCCCTATCGTCTGTCAAAAAAGGCCTGTTGTCAATCAAAAAACCCCTAGCTTCAAACAGAAGAGCCTTATCTTCTATTTAAAAAGGTCTATCGTCTATCAAAAGAGTCCTGTCTTGTAACAAAAGAGCCTTATATCGACCTATTGTGCGCTTCTTATCCGTGGGAGTGTAGACGTGTGTGATGTGTGAAGGTGATCTACACAGTGCTGCAGTGTGTTACAGTGTGTTGCAGTGTGTTGTAGTGTGTTGCAGTGAATGTGTGGAGCGTAGACGTGGGTAATCTGTAATCTACATGGTGTTGCAGTGTGTTGCAGTGTGTTGCAGTGTGTTGCAGTGTGTTGCAGTGTGTTGCAGTGTGTTGCAGTGTGTTGCAGTGTGTTGCAGTGAATATGTGGAGTGTAGACGTGTGATGTGTCATCTGCACATCACAAACTCAATGAGCAACGCAGTGCGGTGCAGTGTGCTGCAGTGCCGTGCAGTGTGTTGCAGTGTGTTGCAGTGTGATGCAGTGTGCTGCAGTGTGTGGTAGTGTGTTGCAGTGTGTTGCAGCATGTTGCAGTGTGTTGCAGCGTGCTGCAGTGTTTTGCAGCGTGTTGCAGCATGTTGCAGCGTGTTGCAGCGTGTTGCAGCGTGTTGAAGCGTGTTGCACGTGTTACAGTGAATTTGTAGAGTATCGACTTGTTTAATGCGTCACGTACATATCACGAACTCAATCCACGGACGGAGGAGATCGGACTTAAATAAGTACGACTGCCAAAATTTCCAACAAGTTTTCACGGGAGTCCCCGTACATGTCAAACACATTTTCTCGGGATCCACAAAATTTCAAACAGGGTTTCATATGAGTAAACAGACTTTCCGTCACTCTAAAGATCTAATCGAAAATATGGTAGATCTGGAGATCCAAATATTCGAAGTCGGATCTCCTCGGTGAGCGAGAGTAATCCAACCATCGCGAACTCCATGAGTGACGCAATGCGCTGCAGTGTGTTGCAGTGTGTTGCAGCGTGTTGCAGTGTGTTGCAATGTGTTGCAGCGTGTTGCAGCGTGTTGCAGCGTGTTGCAGTCTGTTGCAGTGACTGTTTAGAGTGCACACGTGTTGCTGTGTACTACCCTTCCTTTACTGCACGGAACACATAGAACGTGGTGTGTACTAAAGTGTGTTGCAGGGTGTTGCAGTGTGTAGTAGTGTGTTGCAGTGTGTTGCAGCGTGTGGCAGTGTGTTGCAGTGAATGTATGGAGTCCCGGGCTCTTCCTTACTGCACGGAGCACATAGAACGTGGTGCGCCGCTTGCCTGCGCGTGCGTTGTGGAATGGTGTGGTGTTAACGTTGGGTGTTCTTTTCATAGAAGGTAGCGCTCTTTGGATTTACGATAGGGCTCTTTTGATAGAAGATAGGGCTCTTTTGAAGATAGGGCTTTCTTGACAAAAGATAGGGCGTTTTTTTGATAAAAGATAGGGCTCATTTGACAGAAGGCAGGGCTCTTTTGACATACGATCAGTTTTGTTTAATTAAAGATGGGTCTCTTTTCATGCAAAATATTACTCTTTTGTCACACGCTCCCGTGCGAACTCAATGTGTGATCTATATGTCATGAACTCAATGTGTGATCTATATGTCACGAACTCAATGGCAGATATGTAGATGACTCATTGAGTTCGTTATGTTTAGATAACGCATTGAGTTCGTGCCATTTCTATGACGCAGTGAGTTTGTGCAAGACACACTTGGAGACGGTGCACAGCAACCATCGCTCTAGGGATGGTGACAATTGAGGACACTTCAATGGGAAATAGGGCTCTTTTGACAGAAAATAGCACTTCAACGATAGAAAATAGGGCTCTTTTGATTAAAAATGAGGCTCCTTCAATCGAAATAGGGCGACTTTAAAACATATGGCTCTTTTGAAAGACCATATGGCTCTTTTGATAGGCGATTGGGCTCTTTCGATAGGCAATAGGCCTATTTTGATAGGAATTGGGTCTTTTTTGATAGAAAATAGGGCTCTTTTGATGGAAAATAGGGCCTTTCTCATAGGTGATGGGGCTCTTTTGAAAGAAAGTGGGTCTCTTTTGATAGAATATAGGGTTTTTTATACAGGCGATATGACTCGCTTCAAATGCACACCTAGAGACGGTGCAAAGTAGCCATTGACTGGTGATATGTAGATGACTCATTGAGTTCGTGATATGTAGATGACTCATTGAGTTCGTGATCTATAGATGACTCATTGAGTTCGTGGTCTTTCTTTCGAAGACTCATTGAGTTCGTGGAAATTGGAGTGCACAGTAGCTATAGAGCGGTGATATTTGAATGAGTCTATGTTCGTGATATGTAGATGATTCATTGAGTTCGTGACATATAGATGACTGTTTGAGATCGTGGAATTTGAATGACTCCTTAAGTTCGTGATATGTAGATGACTCATTGAGTTCGTGATCTGTAGATGACTCATTGAGTTCGTGGAACTTAGATAACTGATTGGGTTCGTGAAACAGACACCTGGAGACGGTGCACAGCAGCCACCAATTTGGGGATGGTGACACTTGAAGAGCCTTTGATGAAGACATCTGCCTGGCTTCTTCCCGACTGCAATCATGCGGGACATGACTCATTTATATCTGAGACATGATTTATTCATATGTGGGACATGAATCATTCCAAGAATTAAAAAACCTTTGATGATGACATCTGCCTGGCTTCTTTCCGACTCTTAAGTGGAGAGGGGGTGGGGGAGGGGAGAAGGAGAGAGAGAGAGGGAGGGGGAGAGGGGGAGAGGGAGAGAGAGTGTGTGTGTGAGAGAGAGAGCGAGAGAGAGAGAAAGACAGAGCGAAAGAGAAAAAGATAGAGAGAGAGCGAGAGCGAGAGAGGGAGAGAGAGGGAGAGAGAAGAAGAGAGAGAGGGAGAGAGAGAGAGAGAGAGAGAGTGTGTGTGTGTGAGAGAGAGAGAAAGAGAGAGAGAGAGAGAGAGAGAATGAGAGTGTGTGCGTGTGTGTAAAAGAGAGAGAAAGAGAGAGAGAGAGGGTGTGCACAAAAGAGAGAGAGAGAAAGAGCAAGTGCGAATGCAATTGCATGCACATTTGTGCAAGAAAGATGATGAGATCTGAGGTAAATAATGATTGTAATCATGTGAGACATGACTCATTCATAAATGAGACATGACATATTCATATGTGTGACATTCATATGTAGATCATGACTTATTCGTACATGTGAAAGCATTACTCATTCATGTGTGGGACATGACTTATCCACACGTGGGACATGACTGTGTCACGTGTGGGACATGACTGATTCATATGTGGGACATGGCTCATGCATATATGTGACATGCCTATATATGTGGGACATGACTCATTCATGTGTGGGACATGACTTATTCATATGTGGGACATGGCTTATGCATACATGTGACATGCCACATTCATACGCCGGACATGACTCAGTCATAAGTAAAAAGCCCCATCTTCATTCAAAAGGGCCCTATCTTTGGTGAAAAGAGACACATTTTCGATCAAAAGAGCCATTTCTTGTATACATCTAGACGCCGGACATGACCCATTCATGTGTGTGGCAGGGCTCATGCATATGTGTGACATGAAAGATTCATATGCGTGACGTGACTCATTCATATGTGTGACATGACTCATTCGTGTGTGTGACATGACTCATTCATGTATGTGGCTTGGCTCATGCTTATATATCACAAACTCAATGAGTCATGTACATGCCTAATTCATACGCCAGACATGACTCATTCATACGTGTGACGTGACCCATTTATATGTGTGACATGACTCATTCATGTATGCGCCGCAGCTCATTCTTACATGTGAATCGCATTCATTCGTATGAATTGCATCAACATTACACACAACAACTTTGTGTTTGCATGTGTGTTTGCATGTGTGTTGCAGTGTGTGTTTGTGCGTGTGGCAGAGTGTTGCAGTGTGTTGCAGTGTGCGTGTGTATGTGTGTGTGTGTGTACCTCATCAAGATTACACACAACAACTTTTCCAAATCTGGCCTTGACCATAGAAGGAACCTGTAATATATGAAAGCCACGAACTTCATAAGTCATATAAAGATCACGAACTCAATATGCATGGGCATGTCACGAACTCAATGAGTCATCGACATCCGCCCGCCCCTATGAATCATGTAAAAAAATTTAAGGGCCGGCCCCGCGATTTGCCCTTTAGGAGTTGGTACGTAACTGGTACAAAACATTTCCGCCTGACCATTTTGGTCAGGCGGAAATGAATGACTCAACACTGTTGAGTAATAAAACCAGTACCGCGTAATTTTGTGCGGAGAATCAGATCCTGGAGCATTTTGTCCTCCGGAACACATTCTTATATTGTTACTGAACAATGAGTAAAATAATACTCTGAAATCTGGCAATCACCCCCTCCACCCAATAATATTCATTCCCGATTCTGATATGCTTTTTCCTTATTCCTAAGGAAATTCCATTCCGTAAAGCCATGTAACGGCTTTACGGAATGGACTTTTGCGAACCGGGGCGAGCCCGGTTCGCAGAGAAATAGATGGAATTTCCATCTCAGGTTGTCAGCAAAACGTATTCTATTCTATTTTCAGCCAAATTCGGACCGTTTTCGAACCCGCTCAGGGGCCGTGCACGATGAACGTGCGAAATGAACCTGTTCATGTCACGGCTTGTGTAGTAAAACGTGAGACCCCCCCCGTATGGAGGTGGAAATTTTGTGAGTTTCAATATGGAAAAAGCATATTAGAATCGGGAATAAATAACATTGGGTGGAGGGGGTCGGGCAGTGATTGGGTCGGGCGGATCACAAACTTTATGAGTCTTCTAAATTCCACGAACTCAATGAGTCATCCACACAGCACGAACTCAATGCGTCATGTGCATGTCACAAGAACTCAATGAGTCATCTATGTATCACGAACTCAATGAGTCATCTACATTTCACGAACTCAATGAGTCATCTATATATCACGAAGTCAATGCGTCATGTGCATATCACGAACTCAATGAATCATGTACATATCACGAATTCAATGAGTCATCTGAATTCCACGAACTCAATGTGTCATCTATACATCACGAACTCAATGAGGAATACAGGAGATCAATGAGGAATACATAAAATCACGAGGAGATCAACGAGTCATGTATGAATCACGACGAATCACGAACTCAATCAGACAAATGAGACATCAATGAGTCATGACTGTGTCACGAACTCAATGAGAAATATCAAGAGCCAATGAGTCATGTATGAATCACGATGAATCACGAACTGAATGAGGAACATAGGAGATCAAAGAGTCATGTACATGGTTCATGTGTAAGTCAAGGATCCAATGAGGAATCTATGAGATCAATGAGTCATGTACATGTCACGAACTCAATGAGTCATGTACATGTTACGAACTCAATGACGACAATATATGTAGGAGATCAACGAGTCATGTATAGGTCGACAAATCAATGAAAAATCTATGAGACCAATGAGTCATGTACATGTCACGAACTCAATGCAGACAATATATGTAGGAGATCAACGAGTCATCTGTCATTCACGCGTGAGTGACTGTAAAATGAATCTGTCACGAACTCAATGAGTCATGTACATGTTACGAACTCAATGACGACAATATATGTAGGAGATCAACGAGTCATCTGTCATTCACGCGTGAGTGACTATCAAAGGAATCTGTCACGAACTCAATGAGGAATATGAGTCATGAACATGTCACAAACTCAATGAGAAACATAGGAGATCAACGAGTCATTTGTCAGTTACACGTGACCATCACAGGAATCTGTCACGAACTCAATGAGAAATACAGAAGGTCAATAAGTGATGCACATGCTACGAACTCAGTGAGGACTGTTGCAAATCAATGAGTTATGTACAAGTCCCGAACTCAATCAGGACTATAGGAGATTGATGAACATGTCACGAACTCATTGCGAAATGTAGGAGATCAACGAGTCCTGTACAAGTTATGAAGTCAATAAGGACTATAGGAGATCAATGAGTCATTTTTAAATCACGAGTGACTATCGAAGGCATTGAGTTCGTGACATGTAGTCATGTGTGAATCACGCACTCAGCGAGGAATATAGGACATCAACGAGTCATAGACATGTCACGAACTGATTGAGTCATATACATGTCACGAGTTACTATCGAAGACATTGAGTTCGTGACACGTGGTCATGTATGACACGCCTGGAGCGGAAAGCGCGGATAATTGTAAGGACCCACAGATACTTACGCTCCTGGCAGGGAAAAATGCTTATTTTAGGCAGATTGCAAGGTGCTTCCAAATTATCTGCACTTTACGCTCCTGGCGTGGAATCACGCACTCAGCGAGGAATGTAGGACATCAACGAGTCATAGACATGTCACGAACTCAATGAGTCATGTTTAAATCATGCGTGAGTATCGGAGGAATCTGAACACAGATGTGCATATATACATATGAATACTGATATATATATATGTATATGTATATATATATATGTATATGTATATACACACATATACACATATGTATATGTATCTGTGTACATATGAACATCAAAAGAATCTGTAATATATGAATATAGATGCACGTATACATATGTATAATGATGTACATGTATATATATATAAATACATATATATACATGTATGTATATAGAAATAGATATATATATATACATACATATGTATATATATGTATACATGAATAGATATGTATATATATACACACACATGTATATATATATGTATGCATATATTTGAATGTACATATACATATACATATACAAATATATATATACATATATACATGTACATACATATTTACCTATATACAAATGTATATATAAATACATACATGTACATATATATATATATATACATATATATAATTATTTGTATATAATTTAAGGTATATGTATATGTATATATGTATATATATATATATATATATATATATATATGTGTGTGTATATATATACACATCTATACATATGTATTTATATAATAAAACATACATATATGTATTTATATATATATACATACATATATGGATTTATATGTATTTACTCACATTTATGTATGTATGTATACATACATGTATATATTTATGTATACATACATACATTTATATATGTATGTATACATACATATGAATAAAAATATGTATATATGTATGTATTCATGACATGTATTTATGACATTCAAAGGAATCTGTACTATACGAATAAAGATATACATATACGCATGAATACTGATCTACCAATATATGCATGTACACAGATAAATATATATATCCATGGTATATATATATATATATATATATATGTATGTACATATGTATATATGTATATGACCATCAGAGGAATCTGTAATGTATAGATACTGACATAAATGTGCAAATGTATATGTGTATATACATATGTATAAATGTACACCTGCACGTATATATATACATATAAATATTCATTTATGTATACAAACACACATGCACGCACACATACACACACTTACACGTACACATACAAACACACGCGTACACGCGCACACGCACACAAATACGTATATGTATGAATAAGAAAAGGATTGACCATATTGTCTTGTAAATACAAATATAAATATATACACACGCACACATGCACGCACGCATACACACACTCACACATACACATACGAATGCAAACATACACGCACACGTGCACACACATATGTATATATATGATCAAGAAAAGGCTTGACCATATTGCCCAACACGTGGGTCTCTCTCTCTCTCTCTCTGTCTGTAAGTATGTATATATGCCCTTCAAAAGAATCTGTAATATATGAATACAGATATACACGGACCTTGTTGTCCGACACGCGGGTCTCTCTCTACATATATATGTATATGTGTATGTATTTATGACTTTCGAAAGATTTTGTAATATATGGATACAGATATACAATCAGCATATTATCCAACACGTGGGCCTCGTTTTGGGTGATACATAGCAAATGTGTGTGTGTGCGTCTATGTATGTATACATATATATATATATTTCATGTATGTTCATACATTCATATATATTTGTATATATCTTTACATATGTATATACACACACACACGCACACACATATATGTATACAGATATATATATATATATGCATATATATGTATGTATATATATATATATATACATATATATATATATATGTATATATATATACATATATATATATATATATATATATATATATATATATATATA
>Ga0209390_10008181_pt1 | contig 13062 bp, 9 predicted proteins | sample BON01_FD_187212 | JGI IMG/M metagenome (GOLD analysis project Ga0209390, IMG submission 187212) | Freshwater microbial communities from Lake Bonney liftoff mats and glacier meltwater in Antarctica - BON-01 (SPAdes) (version 2) | ecosystem: Environmental > Aquatic > Freshwater > Ice > Glacier... | reverse complement strand
GCGCCGCGCGCCGCGCCATCAAGGGCGGCGACGTGGTGGGCAGACAGTGCGGTCGATGGTGACGGTGGCGACGCGGCGGCCTCGACGTCAACCGGCCATGAAGCCTACGCAAGCGCACCTGCTCACACTGAGCCGGCTACACCAGGCTGCTACCCGCAACCCCGATGACGAATTACAGGAACCCTCTACAGCGCCCCCCACGCTCTGCGACCCGGCCAGCCCGGTGCGCGTTCTTCTGCTAAGAGCTCCTGTACAATTCGTTCTCTCGGAGAGGGTGGCCAGTTCCTCTGGTGGGCAGCAGGCTCAGCGTGAGCAGGTGCGCTTGAGTAGGCCTCATGGCCGGTTGACGTGGAGGCCGCCGCGTCGCCACCGTCACCATCGACCGCACTGTCAGCCCCACCACGTCGCCGCCCTCGGCGGCGCGGCGCGCGTCAAACCACCTACGATGATCTCGTGGGCGACGACGACGACTCTGACAACAGCTGCTAAGCCGTTGTCGCTCGTCGTTGCGTGAGTGTGTCTTGTGTGTGTGTGAGTGTTTTGGTGTTTTGCTGTTGCCTGTGTCGTCTTTGTTTTTGTCGCGTGTGTGTTGTGTGCGTGTGACCTGTTGATTGTTTAAAATATGGCATCTGAGGGCTGGGTACCCAGCTTCTAATCTTAAAAGATTTTTGAAGCAGGGTGCCACCAGGATAATTGCATGTTGCGAATTATGTTGAAAAACAATAACTTATTAATAGCTTGGCCGAGACCTATTAATAACTAACTAACAACCAGCCAAAAAACTCAACCCATTCAACAACTAACCAGTTTTTAAACACTAATACTAATAGGCAGTTTTGGAAACTCGGTTGTTAAAATGGTTCTTACTAGCCTTGCACTGTTGTATGTTGTATCCGTATCTCATTGTCCGTTGTATCCCACTGCCCACTGTCACTGTATCCATCTGTGTATCCGTACGTATCTAGCTGTAGCTCCCCAGCTGTATCTGCTGTATCCAGCTATGTATCTCATCGTATCTCACCGCCTCGAAAACGGGATATAGCCAAAAATGCACTCCAGGGGAGGGCTGGCTTAGCTCTAGCTCTAGCTCTAGATACTCGATCCTGCTGCTACACCTACACCTACACCTAAACCGGGGTAGGCAGTAGGTGCTGTTTGTAGTTGTATAGTATATTATTTTTATATAGCAGAGACAGTACTGTGGGCTGGTTGCGCTTGGGAGGGAGGATACAGAATGCTTGTGGGGGATCTCCATACAGCACCCTCTCATATCTATATCTAGGGTTAGGGTTATATCTATATCCCTATAAGTACGAGTAAAACCGGTTATTGATATCGGGGATCGGGGTAGGCAGTAGGTGCTGTTTGTTGTTGTACGGTGGGCTGGTTGCGCTTGGGAGGGAGGGGGATGCTTGTGGGCGATCTCCATACAGCACCCTCTCATATCTATATCTAGGGCCCTATAAGTACAAGTACTCAAGTACGAGTAAAACCGGTTATTGATATTGAGGTACGCGCCACACGAGATACACGATACGGCACGATGCCACGGCCACGGCGATGCCAGCAGCCAGCTCATCGGCGCACCCGCGGTGTAACGCTGGTCGCTGCCCGCCGTGCGCTGGGGCTGCAGGGGTGCCTAGGTGTAGGTGTGGTGGCCCGGTCCCAGCTCCTAGAGCAGTGAGAGTCTAAGAGATGGGCCAAGCGAAAGAAGAAAGAAAACGCCAGACTGTCTCGCGCTCAGCACAAAGCACACGCCTCTAACCCAGCGTCAGCTGCCACCACGCGCATCACCAGTTGTTGCTCTTTCCGAGCTCGCCATCGGCCGTCTTTGCCGCGGCGTCCGTTTCCTGTTTCCTGCGCCCCTCGTAGAGCCGGTTGCCGCCAAAGCACGACGCGTCGCTCTTAAAAAAGCTGTCGACCACGTCCTGCGACTCCTCCGCCGCGTCCGCCGCCGGGTCCTCGTAGTAGCGCGAGCCCAGCCCCGCCTCCTCGCCGCCGATCTGGACGGGCGCGATCCCGGAGGCTTTCCGGTACGCGTTGGAGTCACGCAGGGAGTAGGAGCAGCCGCAGTACTCCTGCTTGTAGAAGCGCTGCTGCGCGCTGATTCGGTACTTGCGCTGGGTCATCTCCTCCGTCTGCCAGTCGTAGACCCAGTAGTACGGCCGGAAGCCGTGCTTGGCCGCCGCCTGCAGCCCAGAGGCGTTGACCTGCTTGGTGTCCTTCCAGCGCGACGTGGCGTTAGTCGTCGTGAAGCAGTCGTAGCCGTGCTCCTTGGCGTAGGCGGCGGTCACGTCCATCCGCATGTCGAAGCACATGGAGCAGCGCCGGCCCCGCTCCGGCTCAAACTCGAGCCCGCGAGACCGCTTGTGGAACTCGTCGACATCGTAGTCACAGTCGATAAACGGGATGTTGAGCTCCTCGGCGTAGCGCTTGTTCTCCGCCTTGCGGATCTCGTACTCGGCGCGAGGGTGGATGTTGGGGTTGTAGAAGAAGATGGTCACATCGTGGCCGCCACTCGCCATCTCCTCGATCATCGCACCCGAGCATGGCGCGCAGCACGAGTGCAGCAGCACCTTCTTCAGGTCAGCAGCCTTCTCCGGCGCCGGCGGCGTGACGACGGAAGCGGCGCCGCAGAGCGCGCGGTCGCCAAAGGCGGACGGTACATGGAATGGCTGCTGCAGCGCACGCTGGCACAACCGTGCTGCCAATGGCCCTGCTTGGGTCTGCCGCCGCACGGCGCGAGTTAGACTGGCGCGCATGGCAGTCTTCACACACGACTGTTCACAGTCGGTTTATATGGTACGTCTCGTCCCCCCCACCGGTATTGGCCGCCAACAGCGTTTAGCCGGCACCACAGTCGCGACTGAGCTGCTTCGCCGCGCACGCCTGCGACTCTAGCCATGGACGAGCTGGTGCTGGACCCGTCGATTCGGGACTGGGTGCTCATTCCGATCTTCGTCGTCATGTTCCTTATGGGCATCCTGCGCAACAACGTGACCAAGATGATGAAGACGACGGAGCCGACCAAACGCGAGCAGGTCCAGCATAACAACCAGCTGATGCGCGCGCGCCGGCTGCGCGCCAACGCGGGGTGGGTGCCGGCCTCTGCCTTCGCCGCGAGGAAGCACTACTTCCTCGAGAAGGACAACGGCGTCCTGATGCAGAAGCACGAGGCGCCCAACCCGATGTCGATGATGCAGGACCCAAGCGTCATGACCAAGATGATGCAGGGCAACATGACGATGATGTTGCCGCAGATGGTGATGATGTCGATCATCCCTCACTTTTTCAGCGGGTTTGTCGTTGGCAAGATCCCATTCCCGCAGACGCCCTCGTTCAAGGGGATGCTGCAGCGCGGCGTCGACCTCAAGACGCTCGACACGTCCTACATCACCTCCATGTCCTGGTATGCCAATTTCCTGCTACTCCTACTACTTCTCTCCCCCCGCCCCCCGCTACGAATGTACCTGCTGCTCTCCGACTTGGTAGATGGACAACTTTAGACACCCGCGCTAAACGTTCGGACTCTGCCCCGCGCAGTATACCCGCACACTACTACACCGCAGCCACAGACGCCGACTCACCCCAGCGCTCGTTTTGCTTTTCGCGGCGCAGGTACATCCTCGCCATGTTTGGCATGCGCGGTCTCTATTCGATCGTGCTTGGCGCGGGCGCCTCGACGGACGACTCTGCGATGATGCAGCAACAGATGGGTATGGGGGCGCAGGTACGGACGGGACACATATTGTATCTAGTAGGGCAGGGGGGCCTTTTGTTACATAATTACATCGCATCACCATAGCACCGCATTCGCGCAGCCGCACCACCAACACCAGCCACAAGCACACTCCAAACACTCACGAACATAAACACAAACATACACAAAAACACAAAACGAACAACAACAGGAGGTGGAAGTGAGAGGCCGCGCAGTCTCTCAGAGGCTGCGCGCAGTGTCAACAGATAGTAAAAACAAGCGCGAAAGGGTACAGCTTTCCCAATACCAATATTTCGGCGCGCTTCACTAGGCAGGGTGGTTTGTGGCAGTGGCCGATAACGTAGTGGCCACGTGCCCTGCCAGGTGCGGACGATTGAGGTGAGCTGGCGTCAATATTCGATGTACACTTGTATGGGCTTTCCATGAACAGGCCCTAGTTTGCCTTATTAATAAGTAAAAATCGACGCAAGCAGACGTTGACCATTTCATTGCAAAATGGCGAGTAACTGTTTTTTTCTCTAATTGTTTTAGCCTAATGTATTTAGCCATTTAGCCGCCTTCAATTATAACGGCCATTGGTCAACAGACCTCCGCGTCGATGATGTTTTCTAATCTTAGTGAAACTAGGGCCTGCTCATTCAATTCGATCTTTTGTCACATCCTTGGGCGCAGGGGCAACCGGGCCAGCAGCCAGACATGAACAAGGTCTTCGGCCAGGAGGCGGAGAACCTGCAGATCACCGAGCACAACTTCATGCTCGCCACGGCCGAGGAGAAGCTACTCAAGGGGGGCGGTGCAAAGAAGAGGACCAAGCAGGCCTGGTAAAATTAAAATCAATAAGAACTCTCGCGGCGTGTGGGGGGCGCCGGCTGTGGGTCGGCGCGTGGCAGGGGCGTGCTCAGGCATCCCGAGAACGACAGCATAGCGGGTCAGCGACCCATCGCGACCCATCGCGCCGCGCGCGGTGGCCAGTGGCCCGTGATCGTGACGGTCTATTTTTTGGTTTGGCGTGTTGCCATGCTGCACCGTGCGTGCTCCGTGCTGTACCCTTTCGCGCTTGTTTTTACTATCTGTTGACACTGCGCGCAGCCTCTAGCAGACTGCGCGGCCTCTGCACTTCCACTTCCTGTAGTTGTTCGTTGTTCGTGTTGTGTTTTTATGTATGTGTATGTGTATGTGTACTGTTTATGTTCGTGAGTGTGTGGAATGTGCTGGTGGTGGTGGTGGTGTGGCTGTGCGTGGTGGTGATAGGATACAGCCTTAAAGCAGACAAGGACAAGACAACTGGCCGTTGTAACGGTGATGGGTACGCTGAGAGCAAAACTGAGACCAGGGGCCAGGGGCTATATAGTCACCACCTAGCACCTAGGCTTGAAACAAGCTCTCAACCATCATGAACTATGCACTATGCCTGCTTGGGGCTCAAGCAGTCTTCTGCGGAGGAAGTCAAGGCTTGGTTCCCACGGGGTACGTACCCGCATACCCGGCGGCCCAACATGGGTGGTCGGCTCTCCGCGTCGGCGGTTTGATTAAGAGCGAAACTAGTAGCTGTGAATGATTCGTGAATGGCTGTTCACAGCCATTTCTTTCTCCAACTCCAATCAAGCCGGCGGGCGGAGCAGGGGTCCATACTATCCATAAACCTTTTCCTTCTCACGATTGGCTCATAGCCAGACTTTATTGAGGCTTTGGAGGGTCCCTAGCAATGCTCACAAGGAGGAAGCAATAGTCATAGTCGCCGGTATAAGTTGTATCTCTGAGTCTGAGTCCTTGTGTGTGTGATGCAAAAAAAGTGCATTTGGCGGCATGGCCAAGGCCAAGGAGCCCGTCCGGATCGGCTCCGGAAGAGCGACCCGACAAGACGCTCTAGTTTTTTTTATCATGGAAATCTTGGCATCTCAGCTTATACCTTCGCCGGAGTTAGGCTCCTCTCGTCATAAGCTTTCATATGAGCCTAGAAAGTCATAGGTCATAGGCCCAGACAGAGCACAGAGCCTCTCAGAGCAAGCTGGCGTTAGAAGGAAAAGGTGTAAGCTCGTGTCTTTGCAAAACAGGTGTACACATCACCGTCGTTACACCACCCAACTGGATACAACGGGATGAGGCCAATTTTTGAGATACTGCATTGACAATGAGCAATGGCAATATGAATATGAGTTTGAGTTTAAAACGAGTTTTTGTTTTTTTTATAATAAAACGCTATTATTATAATATTTATATTTAATATTTAAGAATAAAGAGAAACGTAGAGAAAGAGCAATAGAGAATAAGTAAAGTCATTTATTTAAAACAATATGTAGACGTGTGGCGTGTAGCAGCTAAATTTTAGGTTTAGGCTAGGGCTAGGTATAGAGGTAGGTGTAGAGTTGTTGTAGTTGTAGAGTTGTAGGTGTATAGTGTTAGTGTATAGTTAGCATATACATATAGTGTATGCGTATGGCATAACGTATGGGGGGAGGCACGACAAGAACAAGACAGCACAGAGCAGTCAATCCCTCAGCTTGAGCGCACACGAACAGAAAAATACATACGATCACGGGGGACCGGAACATGACAAAAAACATCGTGAGCCCGCCGCCCGCCAGGCGCGCACCCAGCGGCGCAGCGGCGCACGCAAAATGCAATGCGAGGCAATAGAAATAGACCCCCCCAAAGTGGAGCACCTCGGCTCAGTGTCCTCCGACCCCCCTGCGCGCGGAGAGGAGCATGCCGTAGCACCCCGCCTCGTGGTTGAAGGCCTCGGCGCGCACCGAAGCCTCGACCGTCTCGGCGGCCATCCCGAGTGACTCGAGCTGGAGCAGCGTCGCCGCATCGAGGGGCACGCCGGCCGCCGGGTGGTCGCGCTCGGCCGCGGGCGGGTGCGGCAGCCGCGCCGCCGCGCCGCTGAGCCAGCGGCCGCTTCGGATCTCACGAATCTGGGCGCGCTTCTCTGGCGAGAGGGCGAGCATCGAGTGCACGAGCTCGCGCCCCGCCTCAGAGAGCGACTCCGAGAGGTGGTAGCGGCCGGCCAGCACGCGTCGCTTGAGCTCCGGCGCGGAGCTCGCCTGGAAGGGCAGCGCGCCCGTCAGCATGGTGGTGAGCGCGACGCCGAGCGACCAGACGTCCACCTGCGGGCCGTGGTAGGGCTGGCCGCCCATGATCTCTGGCGCGGTGTAGCAGGGCGTCCCGTACGACTTGAAGAGTGGCTGGGCGTCGCGCCAGATGACAGAGAGACCAAAGTCGATCAGCTGTACGCGAGCCTGCGTCCGGTCCAGAACAAAGTTCTCCAGCTTGAGGTCGCGGTGGCAGACGCGCTGCGAGTGGCAGTAGTCTACGGCGTCGATCATCTGTCGGAAGAGAGGCTGGGCTCGCTCCTCGCCGATGCGCTTGAGCGCGCGCACCAGCTGCTGCAGGTTGCCGCCCGGCGAGTACTCCATCACCATGTGGATGGCGCGCGGCGTCTCGATCACCTCAAAGAGCCGGACGACGCCGTCGTGGTTCATCCGCTTGAGGATGCGCACCTCCTGCTCGACCGTCTTCTTGAGCGCGGCGGTGAAGAGCTTGGTCCGGTCGATCGTCTTCATCGCCACGCGCTCGTTGGTCACCGACGACGTCACCAGCGCGACCGAGCCAAACGCGCCCTTGCCCAGTGTCTTCTCGCGCCGGTAGAGGTGGCTCGAGTCTGGCGGGGCGCCGCCGTAGGGCGCGAGGGAGGCGCCAAAGCCGCTGACGGGGCGAAGCCTGAAGGACGAGCCGGCGGCCAGCGCCGGCTTAAACGGCTGGCCAGCCGCGCGCGCGCGCTCGTCGACTCGCGGCGAGTCGCGCGTTGCGGTCCCAATCGCCCGCGCCGACAACGGCCGAGCGAACGGCGGGCGCTGGCTGCCGGCGAACGGCGGGCGCTGGCTGCCGGCCGGCCGTGCCGCAGCGGTGCGGGGACGGTCGCGTATCAAGCCGGTCGAAGCGGGCTTTGTTGGCGGCTCGGCAGCCGGGCTGCGCTCAATCCGCTCCGGGCGCGGAGGGAACGGCGGCGCGGGGCTGCGCTGGATCAGCTCCGGCTGAGGCACCAGGTCATGCTGCACCGGCCGGCGCTTGAGCAGCGCGGGCGACTCGGCGATGCTGCCGCCGGTGCCCGCCAACACATGCGCGCAGAAGCCCGGTGGTCTGCGGTGCGGCGGCGACGACGAGGGCCGGGCTCGGCGCTCCGACTCGGGGCCCTGGTGCGAATACGTGGCGCTGACGAAGTCGCCGCCGTGCCTGCGCTGCGACGGCCGCTGCAGCCTTCGTCCGTCGGGAGCGGGTCGCAGCCCGCGGAGCGGGCGTGCGATCACCTCGTCGTGACGGCCGGGGCCATAGACGCGAGTCTTGCGCGGGTCCGCAGTCGCGGGGCGAGCGAGCCCCACCGCAGGGCGACGCGATGAGGAGGCCAGCGCCCGGTGCGCCGCGTGCTGCTGTAGCAGGAGGGGCTCTGACCGGTCTGCCCCTGCGGCTGCAGCAGGCTGCGACGCAGCCTCTGGACGCTGCTGGTCGTGTCTGCGCAGCTCCGTCACCGGTGCCTCCAGGTCCCGAGGCGCATGCCGATGCGCCGACGGCGGCGCCGCAGCGAGGCCGCGCTGGCGCGGCGGCGGCGGCGGCGGTGCGACTGTCTGCCTGGGCGAGTGGAGTGGCCTGACGCAGTCCTGCAGCGCAGTGGAGGCGTTCTCGTCCTGCGAAAGCGCCGGCTTGAGCGCGCTGTACTTGTCGGCGAGCGCCAGCGCGCGGTTGAAGTGCGTGTCGTCGCTCAGTGACACCGACACGTGGTGCACGCCCATGGCTGACCGCAAGGCCGTCGAAATGGTGATTGAACGGTCAAGCAAGCAGGTCTAAATCGGGAATCCGCGCCGTCAAACCTAACAGCCCCGTCGCTGCATTCGAGCACGGTTCAGCCGTCATGGCCGCCTCCAGCAACGCGACTAAGCGCGGCGCCGAGCCCAAACTGGCCTCTTCCAACATTGCGACGAAGCTGGCCGAGAAGGAGGCGCAGGACGCGTCGCCGCCGTGGTCGCGGGTCCTCCCGCTGGCTATGGTCGTATGCGTGTGCGCGGTGCTGGCGTCGCCTGGTTCGGCTATTGGGCCGGACGGTCCGGTGCTGCGGTTTGCGGCGGTGACCGCCAAGCTCGCCGCGCGCGACGCCGGCGGCGCGGGGGAGGCCGAGGCGCGATCCGCGGTTGCGCCCGCTGTGGCGGCGCTGCAGGGGAGGGTACTCGTGCTGGGCGCTGGGGCCTACCCGTCGCTGCTGGCCCTGCCCGGGCTGGGCGCGAACGCCGTGCCCGTGGACGAGCGCCCTCTGCTCATGCCCGCACTCGCGTCGGCCGCGTTGGAAGCCGGCGCCGCGGCCCCGCTCAACCTGTCCGCTTCCAATTTCTCGAACCTGCCGGACGCGTCGGTCGACGCGCTGGTGTCGCTGGGCGCGCTATGCCGCGCCAACCTGACGGCGGCACTGCCCGAGCTGCGACGCGTGCTCAAGGCGGGGTCGCCGCTCATCGTCTTTGAACCTACGCTCTCGCTATCATCGACGACGACGCGGCGTCTGCAGGTCGGCTTGCCCGCGATTCGCCTCTGTATGCGACCATCATTCCCCCGCCCCCTTCCCAGGCCGCCTCTGTTTATACGACCATCATTGCCCCCCCCCCCGCTTCTCTCACCATACCCAGTGGTTGATAGTTTTTGTGTTTGTCTCGGCTGCTTGATTCATCACTCGCCCTCCTTTGTATTCAAAACATCGCCCCCTATGTATTAGACCCACAGCCCTTTCCCCCGTGCTGAACGTCCTCCTTTCTGCTCAAAGAGTCACATTCCGCGCGCTCACCAACACCTCAGGTGGTGCTATGTTTACCCACCCCACATCCGTACCACCCACCACAGGCGCTCGCTTCGCCGCTGCACGAGATCCTGACCGACGGGTGCCGCCTCGACGACGACATCGCGGGCTCCCTCGACGCGGCCGGGTGGACGCGGCGCTCCGTCGTGCGACTCCAGGCCGCCGAGGCGCGACTCTGGCTGGTCGGGAGCTACGTTCTGGGCGTCTTTGAATGAGGGGACTGCCTTCCCCCGCGGCGTGCTGCAACGGCAGGTGGAGCACCTGCACGTGCGGTGGAAGAGGTGTCTAGGGCCGGGAGCAGTCGTGTCAAGCTGAAGCTATAAGTTGCTTTGCAGGTAGCAGTGAGGCATGCGCCAGGTGCAGGAGGAGACACGAGAGCACGTGCAGCATGCAGCTCCTTGGCCTTTACACGATATTGCCATTACCAATATTGTATGGTGTATGGCATACAAAGGGGGTGTTGGAGGGATGTCGTATATTGCGCAATAGACGTGCAATCGTATTGAACTATTTATATGGTATGCTTTACAGGTGGGGAGGCTTAATAAAAGAGGATGATTGACTCCGACGATAAGGCTTTATCGTGAAACAATATCAATATCTTGAATCTTGTAAAGGCTAAGCAGCTCCCTTGTTTCGTGTGTGTCATTTACTACTCTCTTATATATATATATATTTTTTAAAGTAAACTACAAACTACAAACTACGTACAACTACAACTAGCCGTAGCCGCTGGTAATCATTATTATATCATATATCATATTATATCATTATATTATCAGTCACAGAGATAGGAGATAGTCAGGAAACTGAAACTGCAGACTTATTACTGCTTTCGATGGGTCCGCGAGGGTAGAGGGTAGGCCTCTCTGTCAGTTCAGGAGCTCGTGCGAGGCAACGAGCTGAATGAGGGGAGAGAGAGTAGAGAACAGAGACAGTATAGCTCTTAGTTGGATAATATGTACGTGGATAAAGGCGGGGGTGTGAGCGATCCATTCACATGAACAAGAGAAATTGGGCGGCCGGTTCTGAGAACTGCGAGAACACGGCCATGCTGCAAGTCAGTCAGGCTAGCCGTAGCGGCCTAGGCCCGGCGATGCGATACAATCGCGCCTTCCGGATCATGGCGAGCGACCGCGTGCCTGGCGTCAAGACGACAGCCGGAGCGCCGGTGACGCACACCGTCTCCAAGGAGGCGGCGACGGCTGCTGCCAAGATGGAGGCGGTGGTGCGCGCGCAGCGAGTGAAGCGCGAGCTATCGAAAGCCGATGCCATCACCGAGGCGAAGCTTGCTTCGGCCGCGGCGCCGGCCCTCCTTGAGGGCAGCCATTTGCGCACCCTGTCAGCGGCGCTCAACTCTCGCATCGACGGCCAAGCGTCCGGTAAGGACGTTGTCGTGCGTGCGCTTCGCCGCCGTATGCTCGGCCTCTCGGATGCCGACCGTCCGCTGCGGATGCTCTTTGCTGGCCCATCGGGCGTCGGCAAGACTGAGCTGGGCATGGCCTGCTGCGAGGCGCTCCTCGGCTCCTGCGTGCCGGATAAGAACTTCCGCCGATGGAACCTCTCCGAGTTCTCGCACCCGTCCAAGTTCAACCGGCTGACTGGCGGCGACCCCAACTACGTCGGGTATAAGGAGGGCGGCGAGCTGACGAACTTCATCCGGCAGGCCGAGGACCGGCGCTCTATGAAGAAGGGCGGCGCGGGGCGCGAGCACACCTCATGCGTCATCCTGTTTGACGAAGTCGACCGCGCCGCCGACGGTCTCCTCACTTTCCTCATGAACTTCCTCGACTCGGGATCCATCGCCTCGGGCAACGGCGACACGGTCGACGCGACCAAGGCCGTCATCATCATGACCACCAACTGCGGGCGCACTGCGATCAACGCCTCCCGCGACGCCTCCGCGGCGGCGGCGGCGGCCGGCTCGACGCCCCTGGACGCATTCTCTGCGACCGACGCCACCGTCGCTGCGGGTGCAGGCACGCGAGCCGACGCCGGGATGATGGCCGCCATCAAACGGGAGGTGCTGCGGGACATCTGCGACGGTCGGTGGGAAAACTTGGGGCGTCTCGGGACGATCGTGCCCTTCATGCCGCTCGAGGGCGAGGGTCGGCGCGCAGTGGTGCAGAGACAGCTCAGCGCCGTCCGCGGCCGCCTGCGCTCGACGCGTGGCGAGGGCGCGCCGACGCTACGCATCTCAGAGCAGCTGGTGAGCCACGTGGCGACCCAGTGGGATGACGATACCGGGGGGAGGTCGACGCGCGACTACATCGAAGAGTCCGTGGTCGAGGCGCTGGCCGAGGCGCTAGACGCCGAGGGCGCCGCCTCGGCGCCGCCGCCCGAGATCACACTGCACGTGGAGCCGGCCGCGGGCGGTGCGGCCGAGCGCGTTGTTGCCAGCGTCGGCGAGCCCGCGGAGGAGTTTGGCTCGCCGCAGGTGGCGTCGTAGCGCGGAAGCCACCTGCCGACCGCGTGTGCAGATACCGTGTGGGGGGCAGGAGATCGTGCCTCAGCAGCAGCGTTGCAGCGGCGCGGCCGGCAGAGCGCCGACCGCGGGACTTAGCTCCAGCACCGCACGACCCAGCCAGTCGCGCACGATGGATGGCGGCTGGGCGTGCGAGAATCACGGGTGGATGCAGAAGCCCGGATTTATATTATTATACATGGACGGCATAGCAGCATATAAGAAGTGACGAATGAACATTTGGATCCCGGTCGGTGCTCTCTTCGGAATTCGTCTTGCCGCCTATACGCGATGTCTGTACAGTTAGAGTGCGGGGGGGGTCCAGTGACAGCCCGGTTGGTGCGCCGGGTTTGCGCACTGCGTGTGGGGTGCGCGACACAACGACAGCTATAATAGTAATAGCAATAGCAATAGCAATAGCAATAGTATTAAGCCCCTTTTCTCATGGTGGGTTGAGAAAGAACTGAAAGTGACACTTTAAAAGTGGGAGAATTTTTTTTGGAGTTTTCTGATGATTATTGGTTATTGGTGATGAGAAGTGTTTATACTGTTTAACGTGTATTGTGTAATATATAAATATAACTATTTATATTTACATTTACAAATAATTTACATTTTTTTTATTCTATATAATAAAAAAAAGACGATATGGCACCGATCTTTGGTATTTTAGGAAACAGCCCCATGTATCGCACCCGCCTTGCGCCGCGATCCCGACTTTCTACTCGCCTTTCTGCTTATTACCTCTCCACTCGCCTCTCTACTCGCCTCTCTACTCGCCTCTCTACTCGACTCTCTACTCGTCTCTCTTATCGCCTCTCTACTCGTCTCTCTACTCGATTCTCTATCTCTACTCGCCTCTCTGCTCGACTCTCCACTCGTCTCTCTACTCGCCTCTCTATTCGCCTCACTACTCGACTCTTTACTCGCCTCTCTACTCGCCTCTCTACTCGCCTCTCTACTCGCCTCTCTACTCGCCTCTATACTCGCCTCTCTACTCGCCTCTCTACTCGCCTCTCTACTCGCCTCTCTACTCGACTC
>Ga0209390_10008176_pt1 | contig 13066 bp, 8 predicted proteins | sample BON01_FD_187212 | JGI IMG/M metagenome (GOLD analysis project Ga0209390, IMG submission 187212) | Freshwater microbial communities from Lake Bonney liftoff mats and glacier meltwater in Antarctica - BON-01 (SPAdes) (version 2) | ecosystem: Environmental > Aquatic > Freshwater > Ice > Glacier... | reverse complement strand
ATCAACAATGTTAGTCGTTTCCATGGTGGTGTATCTCCTTCGGTTGGGCTGCTGTCTCACAACAACAATTCAACCAGATACGCCGCCAACCTTCAAACCGCCCAAACACCAGATTCAGTCATAACTCCTTGCCAGGATTTTCCATCCGGTGCCTGGCGCCCAGCGGAATATAGACCGATTGGTTTTCGGTAACCAGTTTCACCTCGTCATTCACAGTCACTTTGGCCGTGCCTTGAACCACGATCCAATGTTCCGACCGATGCACATGGCTTTGCAAAGAAAGTGCGGCGCCGGGATGCACATGGATGCGTTTGACCTGAAAACGATCTGCCAGAACCAAAGTTTCAAACCACCCCCAAGGGCGGTGATCCACCGGAAACTGTGTCGCCTGTTTGGCGCGCCGTGCTTTCAAAACACTGACGGCTTTTTTAACATTCTGACTGTCTGAAATATCGGCAACCATGACCGCGTCACGCATCGCAATGGCGACCACGTTCTTTAGCCCGATGCCAACCAGTTCAATTTCAGGGTTCTCCGACCGTAGCAGCGTGTTTTCACAGCCAAAACTGGTGGCCCGCGCAGATATCGCATTGCCCACAGCGTCTTTGGATGATTCCTGCCAAACCGCCTCCCAGCTTCCCAAATCAGACCATTGCCCATCAAAACGAACGACGCTGACGTTTTTAGCTTTCTCCATCACGGCAAAATCAATGGAATCCTCAGGTACTTTTGCCCAAAGGTCGGGGTCAATCCGGGTGAAAGACAGATCCTGTATCGCTGACCCAACGGCGGCTTGAACCGTGGCCAGAATTTCCGGCGCGTGGGCTTGAAAGGCGGCGATCAGGGTTCTGGCAGAGGCCAGAAAAACCCCTGCATTCCACAAATAACGATTGTCGGCAAACAAAGCCTCTGCCCGCACAGAGTCGGGCTTTTCGATAAAGCGCGCCAAATGATGTACGCCGGGATGGGTTTGTTCGCCCGTTTCTAGCCAGCCATACCCGATTTCCGGACGGGTCGGTGCGATGCCAAAGGTGACAATCTGGCCTTCGGCTGCGGCTGCGGCACCTTGCAAAACCGCTTGGCGAAACGCTTGCGCATCGGCAATGGCGTGGTCCGACGGAACCAAAAGGATTATGGCATCGGGGTCAGTTTTTGCCGCCAGAATAGCCGCCGCAATTGCCGCAGGGGCCGTATTGCGGCCGTCGGGTTCAATCATGATGCCCAAGGGTCTCACACCAATTTTATCAAGCTGTTCGGTGACAATAAACCGAAAACCATCGCCCGTGATCACCAGCGGCGCGTTGAACCCTGTGCCGACAAATCGGCGCGCCGAGGCTTGAAAAAGGCTTTCGTCGCCCACCAAGTTGGTGAATTGTTTGGGATAGCTTTGGCGGGAAAGCGGCCAAAGCCGGGTGCCAGAACCGCCACAAAGCAGAATAGGTGTAATGTTCATCAAGGAACCTCCGTCAATCTTTGGGCAGCGATTTATTTACCAATAAACGCTTTCTAGCCTGAACAATAAAATCCGACCATGGCAAGGACGTCTGTTTCGCAATTTTAATGATCTCCGCCAGATCGGCTCCATAGACAGCGTTTATCTGTTTGGGCGCCAGAGTGGGATAGTGTTTTTGGTCCACCCTCCCGCTGACAGCCGGTTTGGCCAAGGTTAACGCTTCGGGTTTGCATTTTTTATAAAAGTCTTGCGCGCCAACCATGACATCGTTGGCGATCCATAAAAACAAAGCAAACGGATCGCGCAAGAAGCGCGCACCGGCCAGCTCAAAATCCACCAATCGCAAATTGCCATCCGAAACGCAGATGAAATTATGGCAAGAAAAGTCGTTTTGGCACAACTTGTTCTCAGCAAGCGTTGCACCAATGCGAATGATCTCGCGGAGAACGGATTGCTTGTTCGAGGGTGTCAGATCAGGCAGTTTGTCGCTGAGCATTGGGCCATAAAGGCGCTCAAGCACCACGCGGCCTGCGGTTGCATCGTCGTCCCAACTGCGAATGGCCGGCGAGACATTTTGGCCTGCCAAGAGGCGCAGCCCCTGCAGCTCTGACTGCAGTTTATGGCGTGATTGCAGGCTGGTGTAGCGGATGACTTTGGTAAAGCTATCGCTCCCGAAATAGTACTTTCGGTTGACGCGGGCTTTGTCATGCAGGCTGAAATTTACTTTGCTATACGGCACCGTTAGGCCATCAATCGCCAATGCTCGGCGGCGAATTGTGTAGACGGGCCGCTTGCCATCTTTGATCAGGGTGATGGTCGCGTCCTGACATTCCTCCAGTATTTCAGCAGGATCAAGCGGCAGCAAATGGTCTTTGCCAAAGGGGATGTATTCGGCGGGCCGACTGAGTTCGACCACGATCAAATCGACATGGCGTGACAGTTGGCCCAGCATCGTTTTCACATACGGGATGCCCCGCGCGAAAATTAGCTGGTGAATAACGTTCAAGAACAAGACCGCATCTAACCCCTCAAACGCGGCCGGTGATTTTTCGGCGATCTTCATCAGATCCGCCTCAAAGAACATCGCGGGCGAGCCTGAATGTGTTTTAAGGGCTTTGCACAGCGCGATATTGTCGGAATTTACATCAAAACCAATGGTGTTGGGAAAGGTTTCGGCCAGAACAAAAGACGCAAAACCAGCATTGCAGCCCACATCCAGAATGCGGATCTGGCTTTTGCGTTGAACATGGGCAAACTCTCGGGTCAGCAAATCACAACTTGCGCGGAGCAGTGCCTCGCGGCTACTTTTTTTGGGGTCATCAAGGCCGTAGAAGGGTTGATAGCTTTGCTGGGCGGCGATCACGGCAGACGCAGCCGCCTCTGCCTTGGCGCGCGCGGCTGCGGCATCGTTGGGCGGGATCACGGCCAAATCGCTTTCGGGGCGATCAAAGGCCGCCACAAATCCGGGAAACCCATCGGACTGATCCTCATTGGCAGGGTCGGATGCGGGTTGGTGTGGCGTTTGCCGGTTCAGATATTCCGGTGATGCCGTAAGGGTTGCACGCAAATGGCCAAGGCTTGGTTGCGTTTGCAGGCCCAGTGCCCCTTTCGGCGATGGTGTGCGGCCCAACAGATCCTGGAAAACCGCTTCCACATCATCCCGATCAAGGGCGATTGCCTCAAGTTGCTTGAACAGATTGGCATCGAAATATCGAAACGCGGTGGGGTCGGGGGCAGGATTGGCGGCTTGCCACGCCTCTAGGCGCTGCGCCGTATCGGGGGCCAGCCAATACAAAAGATAGGGCAGCCAACCCATTGGATTGGCACGCAGATCGGCAAGGGAAACGATCACGGGTTCAACTTCAGTCGCGGGGTGATCTTGTTGGAACGCCGCAAATAATTTGAAATCACGGCTTGCAAAATCAACAAAGCCGTCGGCGCTGTCCGTGGCCGACCCTGCTGTGACGGCGGCATCAAACCTATGGGTTGCGGCGACCGCGTGCGGATCAAACTCGATCAACGTCACGGGCTGCGCGGGTGCTGCCCTAGCCCCAATATCCGACAAAAGTTTTAGCACCAAACTTTCGGCGTGCGGCCAGGTTTTCAAGTCAATCAGACCTTGTGCCTCCGCCATCGAATCGTCTTTCCAATCGGCGTTGCGCCGCAAGATATTACTGCCCATCACCATGGTCCAATCCTTCAAATATTTCAGAAAGCCGCGCTTTGAACCGAAGCGCTATGGCTTGGGCTGAGAAGTTTTCACGCACATTCTTCAATGCCGCTGCGGCCCGTTTTGATCGCTCAATCGGATTGTCATAGACTGCGCGCAATTGCTGCGCTGCATGGTCCACATCCGGTGCAGCCCAATGCTGATCCTTGCGCACAAAGATATAGTCTTGCGGGTCAAGCCGGGCCTTGCGGTAATCGACCAGCCAAGCGGTTTCATCGGAACAAAAGTCCATATTGGCGGAATACCCGGTGCAAACGACAGGTAAACCGATACCCATCGCCTCAATCATGCCAAAACCCCAGCCTTCAGATTTATGCAGCGAAATATAGCAATCTGACCCTTTCTTCAGCAGCAACAGGTCACCATAACTCAGGGTTTCATTGATAAGGCGTATCCGACTGTCTTGCGCGATGATCGCATCAACCTGTCGCCAAATCTTTAATTGCAGCGGGTCCGCGACCGAATTTCGGTTTTGGGTTTTCACCACCAACCGCACATCGGGCCGGTCGGCAAAGGCCTTACGAAAGGCCTCCAGCACCGCCACGGGGTTTTTACGCTGCACAAAAGAAAAGCTGTCAAAGGCCACGAGGAAAACAAACTCATCGCCTTTCAGGCGAAAACGGCGGTTCACAAAGGCGCGGGCGCACGTGCTGTCAATCTCGCCCACATCCTCATAACACATGCCCACATTCACCACGGGCCGGTCCATATGTGGCTTGTAGATTTTCACACCATAGTCAGCGGCGACCCAAATCTCGTCGATCATCCCCATGCCAAGGTAATGGCACAGCGCCGGCGTATCCAATTCCCAATAAACATAGGCGATATTATAGGCGCCCGAAAACACATCGGGCTGGTAGGCAAAGGCCAGCGGAATAGATTCTGCGTTCAACTGAATCAGGTTCACCCGCGCGCGTTTGTAGGTGGAAAGCTCGCCCACCTGGCTAAACCCTTCGGGCGCGGGGTTATCCATACCAAAATCAACCGCATTCACGCTGTAGCCTGTCAGCTCCATAATCTTTTGCGACAAGCGCGCCGCTTGGCCCAAGCCCGACGCTTTCTGGAATGGGCCAATCATTTGCACATCTACCGTTGCAGGCCCGGTCGGGGCAGGCATCGCTGCGGCATGAAAACGGTCGCCTTGGGGGGTTATGGTCAAAAACGCCAGCGCGGTCAGATCATAGCCTTGCCTGCGCAGTAACCCTGCAAACCGCTGGCGGGTCAGCGCGGGCAACTCCTCGTCAACCGGCAAAACCGCCGCTGCAAAACGTTCCAGATCGCACAGCCCTCCGTCCCGCGGTTTCAGCAAAGCCGCTACCTGCGCGGGCGGCAAATAGCGCATAATATGCGCGCGACCTGCGGCCGCAATCAGCATCAAGCACAACACAAACAAGCGCCGATGCTCAGCTTTTCCCATATCCAAAAAGTGAAACGGCACATGGCCACGATGATATTGTTCGGTAAAATGGCACAGCCCGAAATCATCAAGCTGGCGCAGCGGGTGGATGGATTGCATCAGCTCACAATAGTGGTCCGGGACCAAACAATCCTCAATGCCCAGACTTGGCGCTTCGGAAATGCACCACCAGTAAATATACCAAGGCACCTGCTCTTGCCCAAGTGAGCCCATCAGCTTTGGCTGCGCCGCCAACCGCCACCACATCGCCCGTGTAAACGACGGCGTCAGGCTTGGCATCGTGACCAACCCGTTCAACCGTTCCAGCTCACCCCGGCCCAGTGGGATGCGCCAAGGCGAGCCCATGCGGTAGGTGCCAATATACCATGCCAAAAACCGGTCAAGATCTTCGCGGCCGGGGCGGCGATCATAGGTTTCATTCAGCCGGAAACGATAGGCGGTGAAATCGAGATAAGCGCTTTGGCCGGAGCGTTGCGCAATGTCCTCTTGCCCTTCAGGCCAAATGCCCGTGGTGGCGAACATTGCATCGTGTTTTTCCAATCGTGGCTCTTGGCTGGTTATGGCCTCGGCCTCAAAGGCGGGGGTTAACAGCAAGGCGTCCGCCAAACTTGCCAGTTCGGTTTTCAACACAACCCGGCAGCTTTGCAAATCGGCAGGTCCTGTGTCTTCAAACGGGGTCGCCAGCGACGCGGACAAGGTCACTTCGCCAATCACCGCGCGCGTTCCGTCCAGCACCCGCACGCTCAGCCGGCCACCGACCACGGCAGCGGCCTCAATAATCTCGCCAGTCAAGGTAAAGCGAAAGCCGACACCGCCATCGCCAAACCCAGCAGCCTGCACATCGCCGCGAAAGGCATCGGCGCGGCCTTCGGCAAGCTGCACATCGCCTGCAAACAGCCCCACCGGCAGCCCGCCCCGATCTCGCGGCGTGCCAATGACCCAGCCCACCACCTCGACCCCGTCAATTCGCTCAACACAGCCGGTGACCTGCGGGCCAAGCCCCGACCGCCGTATCTGGCGGCGCAAACCCGTGCGAACCCCTACGGGCAAACTCTTTGCCAATGCCCTCATCATAGCAGCGCATCGTAGTCAGATCTGGCCATCATCGCGGCCAGGGTTCGCACATCGACTTTCGGCTCCCAGCCAAGGGTTTCGCGTGCCTTGGTCGGGTCCCCGATCAGCAGGTCCACCTCAGCCGGGCGAAAGAATTTCTCATTAATCTCAACCACGCGCTTGCCGCTTTTGCGGTCGGTCGCCGTTTCCTCAATCCCTTCACCGTCCCAAATAAGGTCCATGCCAACCGCCTCGGCCGCATAGTTCACAAAGTCCCGAATCGTTGTGGTGGTGGCCGTCGCCAGCACATAATCATCGGCCACATCCTGTTGCAGCATCCGCCACATGCCCTCAACATAATCGCCGGCAAAGCCCCAGTCGCGCCGCGCATCCATATTGCCCAATTGCATCGGATCGGTGCCGCCATGCGCCAGTTTCGCCAAGGCCAGCGTGATCTTGCGGGTCACAAATTCCTTGCCGCGTAACGGGCTTTCATGGTTGAACAAAATCCCCGAAGACGCATGCATTCCAAAGCTTTCGCGGTAATTCATCGTGATGAAATGCCCGTAAACCTTGGCCACGCCATAAGGTGAGCGTGGATAAAGCCGGGTCGTTTCGCGTTGCGGCACCTCTTGCACCAGCCCAAACATCTCGGACGTGGAGGCTTGGTAAAACCGCGTTTCCGGCCGCAACGTGCGCAGCGTATCCAGCACCCGCACCACCCCCATGCCATCCACATCGGCGGTATAAATCGGCAATTCCCAGGACGCGCCGACAAAGCTTTGCGCGGCCAGATTGTAAAACTCATTCATCGCAACGTCGCGAATAACGCGGTAAATATTGTTCGGCTCGGTCAAATCGAAATCATGCAGATGCACGTCTTTGGCCACGCCCAACGCCTCTAACCGCCCCAGTTCTGGCTGCGAAATGCGGCGCACCCCGCCATGCACCTCATACCCATTTTCAACCAGAAGTTTTGCCAAATAGGCGCCGTCCTGTCCTGTAATTCCTGAGATGAAAGCGGTTTTCATGGTCACACCTGGCTTCTTTCCAATGATCAGTTCTTGAATCCTGTCGACCCGACAGCAGGCCATCCATTTCAAGATGCGCCTGTGATGAACATTTAAAAAAGACATTAAATTATTGTTAATATTGTACTATTACAAATAATTTTACCAAAATAAACCAGGCGCGCTCTTCAGGCAGTACCTTGGAAAACCAAACCCACGGCTCAAACCTCTGTACCGTTCTGCCACCCATTCCAAAGGAATTACCTGTGCTTGGTCGCATCGTTCGTATTTTCCAACGCTATGCCGATGAAAACCTAAGGTTGCAGCACCACCGCTCTGCCACAGCCATTTCCGCAGGCTTTGCGCAGGTCGATGCCATACGGTTGGAACGCAATCGCTTGATCGTTGAGGGGTGGACCCACGCAGATCGCATCGGTTTGCGGCTAAACCGAGCGACCGTTTGGGCGGTGCCAGATCTGGTCCGGCACGGGCAAACCGCCCGTGGCTTTGCCCTTGATGTACCGTTTGAACACGGCGCGCCGCAGCTTTTGGCCGGGACCAACGAAACCGAACTGGCCCAGCCACTCCCCCCCTTTTCCATGGCGCATCTGGCATGGGCGCGCTGGCGGCTTTGGGGGCCGTATCTCTATGGTTTGATTATCCTTTCCCCCGAAATCTGGCGCTGGAAACGGCACGGCGATCTGGCCGCGCGGGAGGTGGTTAAGGAACGGCTTGGCCTTGTGCCACGGTCCGATGTGGTTGAAATGTCAGATGCGGTCTTGGTGCAAGGCACGGGCGAAAACCCGCCCCCCCCCTTCAAAACCGTAACCGTGGTGATGCCGGTCTATAACGCCTTTGACACCCTGCAACAGGCGCTGGATCGGGCCGAGCGCCATGCCGACTTGCCCCTGCGGATCATCGTGGTGGAGGATTGTTCGACCGACCCGCGCGCGCGCCCGTGGTTAACAAGGTGGGCGCAGTCCTCCACACGCAACACCCAAACCGAACTGATTCTAAACGACAGCAATCTGGGCTTTATTGGCAGCGTCAATCGTGGGCTGGCCCGCGCGCGCCACTTCCCCAATGACCCGGTGGTGTTGCTCAATTCCGATGCGCTTGTGCCTGCGGGTTGGACGTCACGGCTCATCGCCCCCTTGGCGGACCCGCGTGTTGCCAGCGTCACGCCAATGTCGAACGATGCCGAAATTTTCACCAGTCCCGCCATCTGCCGCCCCCTTGAGCTGGTTCCCGGCGAGGCCGATGTGATTGATGCCGCCGCCCGCACCTTCCACCCCAGCGCAGGGCTGGCTGTGGCCCCAACAGGGGTTGGCTTTTGCATGGCGATCAGCCCCGCATTTTTGGCGCAAGTCCCTAATCTTGATAGTATTTTCGGCCGTGGCTACGGTGAAGAAACCGATTGGTGCCAAAAGACCGCAGCCCTTGGTGGCCAGCATATCTGCACCCCGCATCTGTTCGTCGAACATCGTGGTGGCGTGTCCTTTGGTACGGCTGCAAAACAGCGGTTGCTGGACCAAAACAGCGCCATCATCTCGCGCCGCTATCTGCAGTATGACGCGCAGGTCCAAGACTTTATCCGCCGCGATCCGATGGTCACGGCAAGGCTGGCGCTAGGGCTAACCTGGGCGGCTGCCCGACAAAAGGATGAGGCAATCCCCGTTTGGTTGGCCCATGCGATGGGCGGTGGTGCCGAGCATGACCTGAAACGCCGCATCGCCCAAGACACCACGTCTGGGCGGTCGGCGGTGGTCTTGCGGGTGGGCCAAGGCCATCGCTGGCGGTTGGAACTGCACACACCGGTTGGCGTTACCCAAGGCTCCAGCAATGATCTGGCCTTGATCCACCGCCTTATCGCTCGTTTGCCCTTTAGGCGCGTCATTTATTCCTGCGGCGTGGGGGACCGAGATCCGGTGCAGCTGCCCGGTCTTTTGCTCGGTCTGGCCGGGCGAGGCAAAACGCCCATTCCCGGCGGGCGGGAACGCCTAGAGGTGCTGCTGCATGATTTCTTTCCTATCAGCCCGTCCTACACGTTGCTTGGGGCAGACGGTCTCTATCACGGCCCCCCGCGCGCAGGCGGTGTGGCAAGTGCCGATCCCGCGCACAGCCACACGCGCCCCGGTCAGCCCAACGTGACGCTGGCAGATTGGCAAGACGCCTGGGGGGGACTCATGCATGCCGCTGATAAGATTACGGTTTTCTCCAACAGCAGCCGCGCCATCCTGACCAGTATCTGGCCGGAGGTGGCAACCAACACGGTGGTTGTGCCGCATCCATTACTGGCCGATGTGCCGCGCATACTCCCTGCCCAAACGAGCCGCCCCGTTATTGGCGTGCTGGGAAATATCGGCTTTCACAAAGGTGCCGCCGCCCTGCAGCAATTGTCCCGCGATTTGGCGCATAACCCCTGCGCCGGTTTGGTGGTGATTGGACAGCTTGATCCGGCCTACACGCTTGCGCCGTCGGCCATCGTTCACGGCAGTTACCAATTGCGCGATCTGCCCGGCTTGGTCGCGCGCTATGGCATTTCGGCGTGGCTTATCCCGTCCCTCTGGCCCGAAACTTTTTCGTTCACCACGCATGAGGCGATTGCCACTGGCCTGCCTGTTTTTTGCTTTGACTTGGGCGGGCAAGCCGATGCGTTGCATGCGGCCATCGCTTTGCAAGGGCCAAAGGCGGGGGCGGTTTTGCCGATAGATGGAAAATACAAAATTAACGTTGAGCGCTTAGTCTCAAAGATTAGCGCAACGCAGGGGCTACCTGTGAATCCAGACGTGGCCAAGCAGGCCCATTAGAACAGAATCGCCAATCGCCGTATGACCAAACCTGAACTTATCCTTCATATCGGCGCCCCGAAATGCGGCAGCTCAACCTTGCAAACCGCATTGACCCAGATGCCAGATTTGACAGGGCAGGATGGGCAAAAATACCGCTATGTTTCGACCTTGGTGCAAAGCAATGCCGCAGCCCTAGCGCCCTTTACCCTGACCCCGGTGTACGGGCGGACGCTGACGCAGTTGGGTCGCAGCTCGGCCTATGGCTATACCGGTTTTCCGAATATTTCCGATGCGCGTATGTACGAAAAATGTACGCATGGCATACGGATGGCATACGGCAAAGGCAGGCGAAAAAACCACATTCCGATCCTGTCGAATGAAGGTTGGATTCACCGACACGATGCGTTTGCGGGCATCTTGAAATCGCTTGGAAACCCGCCTGTGGATGTGGTTGCATTTCTGCGCCCGCCGATCGAATGGCTGAATGCGTCCTACTGGCAATGGGGTGTTTGGACGACCCCCAATTTGCAGACATGGATTCAGCGTTCTGGCATGCCCTACAGCTTTGGGATGGACCTGAAAGCATGGTCGCGCATTCCGAATGTGCGGCTCAGGGTTTACCCGTCCAAGCCTGATATTGTTGCACATTTCGCGGGTCTTTACGGGCTTTCCCTTCCATCAGGGCGGGAAAGCAACCGTTCATCCCCGCCTGTCTTGATCGATTTTTTGTTGCGCAACAGGCGGTTTCGCCCACACGCCCATCAGCCCGCGACCGAGTTCATTTTTCAACGCTGGTGTCCAAAGCTGAACACCCGCCAACCTTGGGCGGTTGGGTCGGCCCAAGTGCTTGGGTATCGACCGATTGTGCAGCAGAACATTCAGATTTTAAAAGAGATTTTGTCTTCAACGGATTGCGCGCGGCTGTTCGCCGAACCGCGCTGGTTGGCCGAAACACCCTATCACGTAGAGCTGTTGGCAGGCCCTGCAAAGCTTGACGACCCGGCGGATTTGCCGGCGCTTTTGGACTGTCTGGAACAAGGCATTCTAAACGCTGGTGGCACGCCAAAAACACGCCCAAGGCCGACGATATCAACAGACATTGCTGCTTGGGATGCCGTGCTCGCCGATGCCATGGATCAGTTGATTTTGTGTGATCAAAGGTTTCGGCAAAGCGGTCCATCCTGGTCATTTGCCGCCAATTTTCTGGATCAGATTAAGAGATTTTGCAAAGAAAAACAGGTGCTGTAGTAAGGCTTGCATCTATTTTTTCTGTTATTTATCAACGTTCAAACAAGTCCCGGTGATGGCGGCGCAAAACCAAAAGACCAAGCGCAAAGCTGGTCAATATTACCAATAAGACATAGAGTGACGATATGTAATAGCCATCATATCCATCATAAAACCCGGCCCGCACAAGTCCCGTGACATGGACTAAAGGATTCCACCACAACCCATCGCGAAACGGTTGCGGAATTGCGTCAAACATCAGCATCGTGCAGGAAATCAAGAAGAGGGGTCGGCTAAGAACTGACCAAATCTGCTGCCAAACCGGAAAGCGCAGATAGATAAAGCTGTTCAAAGTACCAACCCCAAGACCGAGTAACGCGGCCAGCAGCAAGCCTTGCAGAATGGTCATTATTTCAATCTTCATCACGCCTTCAAACAACAGCATTGTGCCGCCAAAGATGATGTAGGCGATGAGCAGTTGTGTCATGAAATTCAACAAAAATCGTGCAAACAATGCATCTAGAAATGTAACCTTTGGATAGGCTAATAGCTGCTTGGAATACATCAACGATTGCGAAACTTTGTTTTGGAGATCGTTGAACATCATAAATGGCACTATTCCGGTTGCATAAAACATCGCAAAGCTGTTGCCGATTGGCGGCGTACGAAAGAAGGCCGAGAACGCGAACGACAGAAACGCAATGGCGGCAACAGGCGCTAAAACGGCCCAAATATAACCACCGGGTGAACGGCCGTAAGTCGTCGTCATTTCACGCAACATCAAGGCAACAATTGCCCTAAAGGCACCAAAACGAGTGTTTGATCGTGCCCGATTTTGCATGTGTTTCTCATCCTTTCGTCACCGATTTTCCTAAGGTTACGCGGGCAAAGTAAAAAAAACATTTATGCCTTTTGGACCGTAAAGAATTATCAACTATCTGGCTTTAGATTGTGAATTATAACGCCGAACATGTCCGTATTTTTGGTGCCGTTTGCGAAACTTTCGACGCCCAAAATTGTTTTTTGCCACCCATTCTGTGTGAGATTTATGTGACAGGCACGACCGCTCAAAAACCGCCCAAGCCTGCGTTGGCCACCGTCGCGTTGATTGCGACGCCGCGCCCGGTTCCCCCTACTCAAATCCGCGAGACCCAGGTAATTCGCAAGCCCGTCGCGCCCGCGCGTTTTAAGCTTCGGCACCATCTGCTGCTGCTTAGTTTTGTGCTCTGTGTTTTGGCGCCACCTGGGATGGTTGCAGGATATTTGTGGACATATGCTGCCGATCAGTACCATTCGCGAATCGGTTTCGCCGTTCGGCTTGAGCAGCAGACATCAGCCCTTACTTTTCTGAGCGGTCTGACAGGCATCTCTAATTCCAGCTCGTCGGATACTGATATTTTGTTTGAGTATATCCCAAGCCAGCGTTTGGTCGCGGACATCGACGCCGCAATTGACTTGCGCAAAATTTGGTCCCGCCCGCAAAATGACCCTGTTTTCGCACTTGATCCCACAGCCACACTAGAAGAATTGGTCGATTACTGGAACAAAATGGTCACGTTATCGCGGGGCAAAGGCGGCGGTTTGTTGGAGGTGGAGGCCCGCGCCTTTGACCCAGATGACGCGCTGTTAATTGCGACAAGTCTGTTTCAACGCAGTTCTCAATTGATCAACGAGCTTAGCTCAATCGCGCGTGAGGATGCGATCAGCAATGCTTTGAACGATTTGATGGAAGCCAAGGACCGGCTGAAGGCAGCGCGCATACTACACGACAGTAGGGTGGTTTAGGGGTCCAGGTCATGATTTACAGACGGACTCTTATCGCTAAACAAGGTCCAGCTGATGTTCACCAAAGCCCTGACGACCCTCAAGGCGAGGTTATCCCCG
>Ga0209390_10008172_pt1 | contig 13070 bp, 13 predicted proteins | sample BON01_FD_187212 | JGI IMG/M metagenome (GOLD analysis project Ga0209390, IMG submission 187212) | Freshwater microbial communities from Lake Bonney liftoff mats and glacier meltwater in Antarctica - BON-01 (SPAdes) (version 2) | ecosystem: Environmental > Aquatic > Freshwater > Ice > Glacier... | reverse complement strand
AAAAAGGATAAAGCCAACTATTGGGAAGAAACGGGAGCGTCTGAAAATGGAATCCAACTTGAAAGTAATCCTGACACTTCGGGACGATATCATTCGGATTGGTTGTCGATGATGCATAGTCGACTACTAGCAGCACGGCAATTACTACATAATACTGGACTCATAGCTATCTCCATTGACGATTCAGAAGTAGAAAACTTAGGTAGATTACTTGACGAAATTTTCGGCCTTGAAGCTTTTGTTGCTAAAATTATCTGGAAGAAAAGAAATGGTCCTCCAGCAGACAAGATGGTTGGGACAATACACGACTACATACTTCTATATGCAAAGGATGCAGAATCTGCCAAAATGTATCTAAAGCCACGTTCAGAAGAGCAAATTGCACGTTTTAAGAATCCAGACAATCATCCAAAAGGCCCATGGATGCCTGGTGACCTAACTGCAAATGTCAAAGGCGGTAGATATGTTGAATCTCTTCATTTCTCTATCGAAAACCCAAACACTAAAGTCGCGAACTTCCCTGCAAACAAAGGGAACTGGAGATTCAACAGGTTAGAAATTGAGCGCATGCTCCAGAATGATGAAATCTATTTCGGTGCTGACGGGAAAGGTAAACCAGCTCGTAAGCGATTTATAAATGAAATGAAGGATGGAGTATCGTTCTCAACGATTTGGGACTCCGTTGCCTACAATGCTCACGGTGGACGAGAAATCGGTGAAGTTCTGGGCAACCCAAATATCTTCGATAATCCTAAGCCCATTGAACTAATTGGCGAAGTCTTAGAACTCTGCACTGAACCAGGTGATCTGGTTCTTGATTTTTTCGGCGGGTCCGGCACGACCTCCATTGCATGCGCAAAAAAAGACCGACGCAGTATCGTTATTCAAATCCAAGAAAAGACCGCCTCTGATTCTCCCGCATTCCAAGAAGGCTTTAATACGATATCCTCGCTCACCATCGAACGCGTCAAACGCGTGATCGAAGGCTACGGCGACAAGCCGCAACCGATTCCCGATGCGGGCTTCAAAGTTTACAAGCTGCAAAAGTCGAACTTTCCGCGCTGCGAGTTCAAGCCCGACCCCGAAGCGACGGAGACCGAAAACGTCGCCGCCCTGCGCCGCTACATCGACGATAAAGAAGGCGCGTTCTTCCTCACCCTTGACGAAAACGGAGAGCAAGCGGTCTTCGACGAAGTCTGCCTCAAGAACGGCTTCCAGCTCCACTACACCCGCACCCGATGCGACGACTTCACCGAAAACACGATCTACGAAGTGCGCGACGCCCGCCGCAGCGCCCTCGTCTGCTTGGAGTGGAACGAAGCGATCCAAGACGCCACCATCAAGCGCCTGCGCGAACTCGCCGAAACCGAAGACCGTCCCTTCTTCATCTGCCTCGAACGCGCCCTCACCACCACCACCAAGTGGAACCTCAAGCACTTCCTCGGCAACCACTTCAACGCGTTTTAGAAATAATAGATGGCAAAGCTATTTTTCTCATACTGCCACGCTGATGAAGCGCTGCGCAACGAACTCCAAAAGCACTTGGAGATGCTTAGACGATCCGGAACTATCGAGACTTGGCATGATCGTATGATCTTAGCAGGTGATAGTTTTGACGGTGCGATAGACCAGAACATTGAGGATGCAGATGTAATCCTACTTTTAGTCAGCTCAGATTTTCTAGCATCTGACTATTGTTATGGCGTAGAAGTCCACAGAGCGATGGAACGGCACAACGATAAGACTGCCCGCGTAATCCCCGTCATCTTGAGACCTTGCGATTGGCACGATGCTCCTTTTGGGGAAATTTTAGCCACACCTACCGATGGCCGCCCGATTACTGTTTGGCCGAATCAAGATCAAGCTCTTCTCGATGTAGTTCAACAAATCAGGAATGCCCTCCCCAAACAGCCCACGTTAGCAGAAAATCCAGCAGCTAAAATCAAAACCGCCATAGCGCCTGCAGAAATTCGGTCTAGCAACCTGAGCTTAAAGAAAGAGTTTACCGAAGTGGATCAAGACCGCTTTATAGATGCATCCTTTGAATACATCAGTAAATTCTTTGCAGGTTCTCTAAACGAACTCGAACGACGTTATGATGAAATCCAGACCACCTTCAAGCGTGTCGATGCCAACTGCTTTACATCTAGAATCTATCGCAATGGAACAGCAGTTGCTCGGTGTGCCATCTGTCATGGGAATTCCGCCTTTGGAAGTGGGATCACTTATTCGAATGACGACACGTCACGAGGCAATAGCATCAATGAGATGCTCGGAATTCATGTCGGGGACCAAGCCCTAAGCCTCACAACTGCGGGCATGTCCGCAATGAGGTTCGGTCAAAAAGAGAAAGAGCTAACTCAGCAAGGTGCCGCCGAATACTTCTGGTCATTGCTCGTTCAGCCCCTTCAATAATCTCTGCAATATGAAAGCCCAATACCTCCATCTTACAGAACTTCTCGAAGGCTCAAAGCAGTTCATCATTCCGATCTTTCGGCGAACCTACAGCTGGCAGGAATGCCACTGTCGTCAGCTCTGGGATGACCTTTCCGCAAGCGCACTCCTTCAAACTCTGAAGAATCAAAAACTCGGGCTTTTATGTGATTCCGCAGCTCTTCGGGAGTTTTCCTCGAAAGATGAGGATTTGAACTACGTAAGGTGGCCATCTGTTGATAACTTACTGATGATCTGTTGCTGGTCAATACTCCAACATAGACCAACAACTCAAAACCAAGCAGACAATGGACAATAATTCGGAAGCAAGTTCAGAAACATGTGGCCACGGAGACCACTGGACAGCTATCGGAGTCAAAGGGGAAGAGCCTTTGATTTCGCTCATTCAAACGATTGTTAAAAAGGGACAAGTCACCGGCGCATCGGAGCCCTTAACAACTGAAAGTCTCTACAAGAATTTGATATACTACGATCTAGAACTTGAAAGCATCAAGTTCACTGCAATCTGCGGGGTCAACGAGGCCGCCAAGGAATTACCCTTTCTATCCGCCTTTCCAACGATGACCAAAACCGAAGACTGGACGCTAAAGATCGAGGAGGTCAGTACGATCTACGGCGACGACGAACGCGTCATTGGAGGTTTGCTCGCCTCCGAACACTTTATCAAATGGTTTGTCCCCTACTTCGGAATGGAAGCCGCGCATTGGCAACTAGGCGAGTCGGTCGTGGTTGCACTTTCGGCACTCGCCTTAGACATCACTCCCTATAATCCAGAGCCTGTAACGATCACCGAAGGCCCTGTGCTTGAATTACACAAAAAACTTCTCCGCGACGAAGACAATGCCGCCGAGGCCGACCAACCAGATTTCTCAGTGACTGTGACACTCGATACGCTGCGAATGATTCAGTTCTCCAATCATGATCATGCCATTCTTGTAGGTGAAGTGCTAAAGGTTGAACCGCTCATCATGGCGGGGGAAGAACGCGGCTGGATACTTCAAGTCGAGTGCCTACCGGACGAACCCGAGACGGGGTATCAGATGCCGCTCTACGTCTTCGGCCATGTGCTTGAGGAGGGCATGGATCCTCCTAAAATCGGCGACACAATCCAGAGCACCGCATGGCTGCAAGGCTCGTGGAGAAATAAGCCAGAGTAAAAATAGCTAATCCATGCAAAAAGAAGATTCAGCACAACCCAGCAAAGGGCAGTTTCTAGTTTACCGCGCCGAAGATGGCGAGGTGAAGATAGACGTGCGCTTGGAGGGGGAAACCGTCTGGCTGACGCAGCAGGTTATTGCCGAGCTGTTCCAGGGCACGAAGCAAAATGTCGGTCAGCATTTGAAACATATCTTTGCCGAAGGCGAACTAAGTGAAGATTCAGTTGTAAAGGAATTCTTTACTACTGCCGCAGACGGTAAAAAATATAGGACGAAGCACTACAATCTCGATGCTATCATCTCCGTTGGCTACCGGGTGAAAAGCGCAGTGGCCACTCGCTTCCGCATCTGGGCGACGCAGCAACTCAAAGAGTTTATCGTCAAAGGCTTCCTGCTCGACGACGAGCGCCTAAAAAACCCGGACCAACCCTTCGACTACTTTGACGAGCTCATTCGTCGGATTCAGGACATCCGCACTTCGGAGCGACGATTCTACCAGAAAATCACCGACATCTACGCGACGAGCATTGATTACGACCCCACTCAAGAGGTCAGTATAGATTTCTTCAAAACTGTGCAGAACAAGCTTCATTGGGCGATCACGGGGCAGACCGCCGCCGAGATCGTGCACGAGCGAGTCGACCGCACCAAACCGAAAATGGGTTTAACTAATTGGCGCGGCAGCAAGGTGCGCAAGCAAGACGTGACGACCGCAAAGAACTACCTAAATGAGTCCGAACTCTCTGCCCTGAACAACCTCGTTGAGCAATACCTCCTCTTTGCCGAAGGACAGGCCATGCGTCGTGTGCCCATGCACATGGGAGACTGGGTCGGCAAGCTGAACGCCTTTCTTTCGGTCAATGACCGCAGCGTATTGGAGCACGCGGGTAAGATTTCACATGAGATGGCAAAGGAACTTGCCCATCAGGAATACGAAGCTTACTCTAAAGAACGCGCTTTGACAGACGACTTCTCTGGCCAAGATTTCGAACAAGCAGTGAAGCAACTGCCCAGCAAGCCAACGGAGCCACAGGACGACTCATGAATACAGCAGCACTTCCCGAAGATATTCGAAATACACGCGCCTTCCAAATTCTGGAAAAGTCTCTAAAACAGGGTCGGCTTTCGCATGCCATTCTCTTACACGGAGAAAACTTGAAAGATCTTCAATTGATCGCCGATTGTATTGCAAGCGACTTACTCCAAACTCAGACACCGGCAACACACCCCGACTATTTCGTCTGTCGCCCAAGAGGTAAAAGCCGCCAGATAACAATCGGTCGTAAAGAGGAGAGAAAGGAAGGGAAATGGCCAGAGGGCACAATCCGACGTCTAGTAACCGATCTAGCAATGACTTCCAACCAAGGCGGGCATAAAATCGGAATTCTTCATGAAGCAGACTGCATAACGACCCAAGCGACGAATGCCTTCCTCAAAACACTGGAAGAGCCACCACAGCAAACAACACTTTTCCTTCTGACGACTCGCCCATATGACCTCTTGGATACAATCCGTAGTCGATGCTTCAATTTCAGAGTTCCCACTGCCTCGGATGTAATTACACACCCCAATTGGGCGAAATGGAAAGTCGACTACAGAGAATGGCTCGGTCGCCTACTCCAAGGGCCGAACAAAAAAACCATTCCGCACATCATGATGGGTGCCTATGGCCTCAATGCCCGCTTCCAAACTATCTCCGCCGACTTGTCGGGAACAGAGTGGAAGATGATAAAAGAAACTCTGCCTGAACATCTCACAAAAGAAGAGCTCGAAGCTCAGGAAAAAGGTGTTTCGCGAACTTTCAGAGGTACTCTCTTCAGCGAGATCGAAAAGGCCACGGCAGGATTTGCCCGCGATGTGGAAGCACTGAACAAAGGCGAACTCCCCGCCAGTGCCCTGCACCGTGCGACCGAAGCGCTGGAACGATCCACAGGTCTAATGGAGATTAACTTCAACCAAGTCGCCGCACTGGAGCTGTTTTTCCTTAGTTCGCTACGTATTTGGACGACCGCTAGATAGCTCACAGATCATTCCTCTGCATCTTAATCCTACTCATAATCGTAATCTTAATCTTAATCATAATCGTAATCTTAATCTTAATCCCCAAGACTGTATATAACGCGATTAGGAGTAAGAATAAGATTATGATTAAGACTTCATCCATTATCCATTAGTTATTTCAAAATGTGTGGTCGCTATACTTTACATGCCAATAAAAAGGCGCTCGCCGAGGCCATCGCCTTGGCGTTACCGGATGCCTATGAACCGGACTATAACATCAGCCCCGGGCGCGAAGTGCTGAGCATCGCGACGCGCGACAAAGTGACACCTGTCGCCACAATGATGCACTGGGGGCTGCGCACACCACAAAATTTCCACATCAACGCACGTATCGAAACGGCGGATACGACGCCGCGCTTTCGCGACAGCTGGCACGAACATCGTTGCCTCCTCCCCGCAAACGGTTTCTACGAGTGGTATCAGGACGGTATCACCAAGCAGCCCTACTACATTTACCCGCCGCAAGAGGATGGCTTGCACTACTTCGCCGGCCTCTGGTTTCCTTCGTCGGGCAATGAATCGCCGCCCTCATTCGTTATACTAACTACCGAGGCGCAAGACTCTGTGCGTGACATCCACGAGCGCATGCCAGTCATCCTGAAACAAGACACACAAGCCGCTTGGCTGAGCGGCAAACTCGGCAATCGCGACGCACAATCGCTCGCCAACGAAATCCTACTCAAAAAGCACACCGTCTCGCGAAGAGTCAACAGCGTGCAAAATAAAGACAGTCGCCTGATAGAAGCGACCTCGCCGTTGACGGATGATCAGATGATGTTGTTTTAAAAAGGGGACAACGCTTGTCTTTCTCACAAAACCGAAGCAATCTACCAACATGGAATCCTGCGATACCCCTGCCTGCCAATCCGCCCGCAAAATTTTCGACGAGTTAGATGATTACTACGATGACCATAACCTCTACTTCCAGACCATCAGCTCGGTGCTGGAGGCGGCTAATCTACTGAAGGTGGATCGCCGCTTGAAGCTAATTTTATCGCAGCCAAAAAATGAGATCATGGTGCACTGCCCGGTCAAAATGGACGACGGCACTTGGCAACTTTTTAAAGGCTACCGCGTGCAGCACAACAATGTGCTCGGCCCCTACAAAGGCGGCATCCGCTACCACCCCGAGGTTAAACTCGACGAGGTCAAGACGCTCGCACTGCTGATGACGATGAAATGCGCACTCGCCCGTCTCCCTTTCGGTGGTGCCAAAGGTGCGCTCAAGATCGATCCGCGTGCCGTCAGTCGCACCGAACTCGAACGCGTCACCCGCCGCCTGACTGCCGCACTGGGTAACAACATCGGCCCTGATTACGACATCCCCGCCCCCGACATGGGCACCAACGCCCAGATCATGGCGTGGATGGCCGACACTTATATCAATTTCGCTGAGTCCTCGACTAAAGTCACCGCACGCGGCGTCGTCACCGGCAAACCGCTTGAATTCGGCGGCTCCGCAGGGCGCGAAAAAGCCACCGGGCAAGGGCTCGTTTATGTGCTCGATGCCCTCCTGCCAGGCATGGGGATGGACGTCTCCAAGCTCAGCTTCAGTCTCATCGGCTACGGCAACGTGGGCTCATGGACAGGCCGACTCCTGCAAGCGCGTGGCAGTCAGCTCAAGACCGTGATGGATCACACTGGCGCGATTCGTAACGAAGCTGGCATCGACGCCGAAAAGCTGGCGCAACATGTACAAGCCACTGGCGGGGTCAAAGGCTACGCCGAGGCGGATGCCATCGACGAGCCGAGCTTTTACAGCACCCCGGTCGATCTATTCATTCCCGCCGCACTAGAGCAAATGGTGGATCTCGAACACGCCGAACGCTTGCAATGTAAAGTGCTGGTTGAGGCTGCCAATGCCCCAACCACCCCACGTGCTGAGCGACATTTGCTAGAAAAAGGCGTTGAAGTGCTACCCGCCATCCTCTGCAACGCAGGTGGTGTGACCGTGAGTTATTTCGAATGGAAGCAAAACCGCCAATCCGAGACTTGGGACGAAGAACTCGTCGACGAGCGCCTGCGCAAAGTCATGACCCGCTCCGCCGAGCGCGTGCTCGCCACCGCGAAACGCCTAGACTGCGGCATGCGTTTGGCCTCCTACGCCGCCGCGATTGAACACATCGACAAAGTTTACGAAATGCGCGGCGTCTTTCCGTAGGTAATGAGCGGAGATTAGCCAATATCTGCCACCCGAGACTGACAGCCTCCGAGTGATCTTCGGGGGAGACTGCAACGTGCCCCAAGGCGACCGCGTCTTTAAGCAAATCGAGAACAGACGGATCGACAGCTTTGACGGCGGCGCACGAGGCTGGTGCAATACGATCGCAGATTCGATTCCATTACTAAGGATCGATCAAATCTGGACGAGTGAGGGCGTCCGTTGTGTGAACGCCTACGTCCGTAAAGCAGCCAAGACCGACCACAAAATGTATATCGCGGAGTTTGGCTGGACGGAATAAATCGCCCTTCCGATTGTAGCGATGCGATGCCAATCGCGTCCCCGCCGAACCAAGCAGAGACGCCGCTGGCGCGGCATCGCTACAATACGTGGCGTGTCCGCTCGCCGGACGCCTCTTCTGCTTGTAGCAATGTGATGCCAATCAGCGTCCTAGCCTATCTTTCGAGCAGCGTGTTGTGTTGTATTCAGGGTTTACAAATCAATAAGATCGTTGTGAAATGCATTAGCCCTATTTCCTGAAAATACGTCAGGCAACTGCGCCATGATTACCTTGCAACAAAAAATAAATTCCCTGAAGCTATCCCCCAGCCGGATTGCTGGCTTTTATTGTCTGATTGGAATTCTCTGGATTTAGAAACCAGTTTCCTCTTGGTTCCTAAATCGGCGCAAACGGGGTATCCATTTCTATTCGAACTAACAAAAGGGATTCTCTTCGTCGTAATTACTTCATTATTACTCTGGCGTCTCTGCACATCATTCTTAAATCAGATTGAGCAAGGGCAGAAACGCTACAAAAATTATGTCGCCCAATCACCGATCGCGATTGGAGTCTATAATTCAGAAGGCACAGCGCTGGATTTAAACCAAGCCGCGACGACCCTGACTGGATACAGCCGAGAGGATACGACTCCACCAAAGCAATTCGTCGCGCAGGCTCAAAAAACCACCAAACGCCCATCATCGCTCTGACCGCACATACTGACACTCATTCGAAAAATATTTCAGTGGAAACCGGCATGAACGGATACCTGAGCAAGCCGATCAATAAGGATGCCCTCAGAAAAGAGTTGGAGCAGTGTCTCTTACGGCAAATTTAATTGTCTAATCAGTCATCAGCTTTCTATGGTATTGGAATGACCATTAAAGAACGTCTCTCCATCTATCTCGATCAAACACCAAAAATCGACGACTCCGCCTACGTAGCCGAGGGCGCAATCGTAATCGGCGCCGTCACTCTCGGCGTTAACTCTAGCGTATGGCACAACGCGGTGCTGCGAGGTGATATTAACACGATCGAGATCGGCGAAGGCTCCAACGTACAGGACGGCACCGTCGTGCATCTAGCCGACGACTACGGCGTGAAAGTCGGCAAGTATGTCACTATCGGCCACTCGGCCATGATCCACGCCTGCGAAATTGGCGACGAGTGCCTCGTTGGCATGCAGGCGACCGTGCTCGACGGCGCAGTGATCGGTGCGCAGTCCATCGTAGGCGCGGGCGCGCTTGTGACCAAAGGCACACAGGTGCCTGAAGGTTCCCTCGTGCTCGGCGCTCCCGCCAAAGTGGTGCGTGCGCTCAGTGATGCGGAACGTGCAGGCTTAAAAGGCTTGGCCGAGAAATACGTGAGCGTCTCGCGCGGGCATAAGCAGCGCTTCGAGTAGAAGAAAAGAAAAACTCACAATTATCACAGGTCTAATCACCTGCTTAATCTTATCTGGCTGTAAAAACTGCGTAGTATCACGTGGAGGCAAGCCTTCGCCGTGCTCCTAGAGCCTGCTGGCTTCAGCTACTATGAGAATGATTCTGCCATCCATATTTTGCCGCAAGAAGAACTCGACGCACTTCCGCTGATTGAAATCAAACATCGTTGTATTTTCATCACACCGAGCGAATTCATCGAGTTTTTTTGTAGGGGCTTTCCTGTGGGCTTGCAATCAGTTGCAAATGCTTTTCTGTTTCGACTTGCTATTGAGACCTATTCTCATAGGCGACTCTCACCATGCGACTGAACGAAATCAAAAAAGGCGGACTCTTCCGTGTGAAGAACTTGAATTGCTGCAATGACTGCGTGTCGCGGCTCATGTCGATGGGCTTGCTGCCGGATCAGGAGATTCGTCTCGCGCATGAGGCTCCGCTTGGCGATCCGATTGCAGTGGAGTTTAACGGCTGCCATATCAGCGTGCGGCTCGAAGACGCCGCCCATGTTGAAGTCGAACCGATCTAATGAGCACCCCTCTCGAAGGCAGACGAATTGCCCTGATCGGAAATCCGAATACGGGCAAAACGTCCCTCTTTAATACACTCACAGGCATGCGCCAGCGGGTGGGCAACTACTCTGGCGTGACTGTCGAAAAGAAAACCGGCACATGGCTCCTACCCAATGGCCACGAAGTGGAGTTGATCGACCTGCCTGGCACCTATTCTTTAAGTGCCATTTCTTTAGATGAGCGTGTCGCGGTGGATGTGATCACGGGGCACGGCATGGGGGAAAAGGAACCCGACCTCGTCATCGTGGTAGTCGACGTGGAAAACCTGCGCCGTAATCTCTTCCTCGCTTCACAGGCTTCAGAACTGGGCGTGCCCATCGTCATCGCGCTCAACTGCTGGGATGTGGCTGAAAAAAAGGGCCTGCAAATCGATTGTAAACTACTGGAGCAACGCTTTGGCGTGCCTGTGGTGCCGACTGTCGCCAAGCGAAAGAGTGGCACGGATGGACTCGCGAAAGCAGTGGAAAAAGCGATTGAGACAAAGCCGGTGATGGCGCGCCCGCAATGGCCGGAGCCCGTGCAGAAGGCGATTCGAACACTCAAGGAGGAGTTCATTACCAAGCGCGGCGAAGCTTTACGTGAAGGCGAACTGCAACGCCTGATTTTCGACCGAAAAAGTGCTGTCTGCGAACGACTCAAGACGCCCCCACAGGAGTATCAGCCCATTATCGACGCCGTCCGTGACCAACTCTACAAAGATGGCTACCAGCCCGATGCGGCTGAATCGACACTGCGTTTCCGTTTCCTTAACCCCTTGCTGAACGATGTGCTCGAACGCCAGGCCGCGATGAAGAAGCGTAGCACCTCGGAAAGTATTGACCAACTTCTGCTACATAAGTTTTGGGGACTGCTCGTTTTCGTGAGCATGATGTATGTCGTCTTTCAGTCCGTCTATACGTGGGCGGGGCCGATCATGGATCTAATCGAAGGTGTCGTCGGCTGGGTGCAAGGCATCGCCTCGGACGCGCTGGTAGCGACGCCCATGCTACAAAGCCTAGTCGCCGACGGCATTATCGGAGGCGTGGGTGCCTTCCTGGTCTTTCTGCCTCAGATTCTGGTGCTGTTTTTCTTTATTTCCCTATTGGAGGCCTCCGGCTACATGGCGCGCGCCGCCTTCCTGATGGATAAGCTATTCCAATGGTGTGGGCTGAACGGTAAGAGCTTTGTGCCACTGCTCACGAGCTTCGCCTGCGCGATCCCCGGCATCATGGCCACGCGCACGATTAATGACAACAAAGCGCGCCTCATCACCATTCTGGTCGCCCCGCTGATGAGCTGCTCGGCTCGGCTGCCAGTTTACCTGTTGCTAATTGGTGCCTTTATCGAGCCGCAATACGGCCCTAATGTGGCTGGCGCGACGCTCTTTGCCATGCACTTCGTGGGCGCATTTGTGGCGGCTCCCTTTGCATGGGTGCTTAATAAAACAGTCAACAAGGGGCGCAAACCCACACCCTTTGTGATGGAACTGCCGCACTACCGCGTGCCCCAGGTCAAACTCGTCTTTTACCGCATGTTTGAAAGTGGTAAAGAATTCGTGGTGCGCGCAGGCACGGTCATCTTTGCTATGACGATCATCATTTGGGCGCTGCTTTATTTCCCAAGATCCGAGACGATTGAATCAGAAATCACAGAGCAGTATATACAGGAGATCACTGGTTCAGAGAATCCTGAGCCAACGGATATCCAATGGACTCCAGAAGCTGAAGCAGAACTTTCAAAGCGCATTGACGCCACCTACCTCGAACAAAGCTACATGGGTCGCTTCGGTAAATTCGTGCAGCCAGTCTTCGCGCCCGCTGGTTACGACTGGAAAATCACGGTCGGCGTGCTCGCCAGTTTCCCCGCCCGCGAGATTATCATTTCCACGCTGGGGATCACCTACGCACTGGGCGGTGAAGTGGACGAGGAGTCAGACGACCTGCGTAGCACTTTGAGCAATACCAAATGGGAATCGGGCCCACGCAAAGGCGAACCCGTGTTTAACATACCCGTGGCGCTCTCGATCATGGTATTTTTTGCCCTCTGTATGCAATGTGGTGCCACCCTCGCCGTGATAGCAAAAGAGCTCAGCTGGTGGTGGGCGACTGGTAGTTTTGTCGCATTGACCTCGCTAGCATGGATCGCGGCGGTCATCGTTTACCAAGTGGGCATGTGGTTGGTATAGCAGGGGATGGGAGTTGCGAGATCTAAGGAAGCAGACAGACTAAAATCATGAAGACTATGGAAATTGTCATCGTTACACTCATCGTGCTGGGCGCCCTGCTCTATCTGTATCGGACGTTTAAGCCGAAATCCGGAAGCGGTGGTGGCTGTGGTTGCGGCACAGTCGATTGCAAGGTGCCGAAAGCGACGATCAAGAAGCCTGAGAATCGGAACAAACATTAAACGTCCCCCAAAGACTCCACCGAAAGTTTGTCCACACTTTGAAACTCTCTCAGATTATTCGAGATCAAGATTCGATCCATGACTCGGCAATGTCCTGCAATCAAGGTATCATAGGGTCCAATTCCCATACCTCCTGCTTCAAGCTCGGCGCGAACCCGAGCACTCTCCAGCGCGGCATCCGTATCAAACTCGATAATCTCAATCGCAGTCAAAAAGTCCCACGTGGCCTCGATCGTTTTTGGAGAATTGCACTTCTCCATACCGACGCCAAGTTCATAGGCAGTCACACTTGAAATAGCGAGTCGTCGCCCTAATAAAGCTCCGTCCCACTGCCCTGGGCAGTTCATGATCTCAATTCACTAGTGTCCAGTTATAAGTCATTGAAAATCAATTGGTTAGAAACCTCCACTCCATCCCTTGTAGTGCTAAAATCTCCAAGTAGCTCATTGACAGTGACTTTCTGAAACACGTTTACGCTCAAAATTTGCAACATTCGACTCATACTTTCGTCAATTCCATGAACCTTATTGAGACAGGCGACCAGCAGATAAACCTAAAAAGATG
>Ga0209390_10008170_pt1 | contig 13072 bp, 17 predicted proteins | sample BON01_FD_187212 | JGI IMG/M metagenome (GOLD analysis project Ga0209390, IMG submission 187212) | Freshwater microbial communities from Lake Bonney liftoff mats and glacier meltwater in Antarctica - BON-01 (SPAdes) (version 2) | ecosystem: Environmental > Aquatic > Freshwater > Ice > Glacier... | reverse complement strand
GAGGAGGAGGAGGAGGAGGAGGAGGAGGAGGAGGAAGGGGAAGAGGACGGCGGGGAGGAGGACGGCGGGGAGGAGGACGCGGAAGAGGGAAGGGGAGGGAGTAGATTAAGTACAGTAGGAGGGAAAGAGTTAAGGAAGTTGTGTAGATATCCGCATATGTACCGATAATTGAGAGAAAAGGAGGAAAAAAGTGTTAGCAAAGTAAGCAAAGACAAAGCACAGCGTGTGACAAATGGTAGTCGCAAAAACGAGGAACAGCAAAGCAGAGAAGACAAGCACTGAAGAAATTAAGAAAATATATTACCCGCATTGTAATTCTTTCCTTTTTTTCCTTATTCTCCGCAGTTTCCCTATCCTTCCTAATGCTACACTCATTCATTGCATGCGTACAAATACAACTACATCTTTACCTTTTCCAGTCATGGCAGCTTTCTTTTTCTCCCTCTTTCTCCCTCTCCTTTTCACCTTTCCCCATTCACACACACTCACACCCACATATCCTCATTCTCACCCTCTCTTCTCCACTCACACCTCATGAAAAGTCATCCAAATCAAATTGCCCCAGTGCACCTTCGGGTCACCTCCCACCTTGGCAAAGTCCACAGTCAATACATGTAAGCCCTCCTCCGGTACGTCAAGCACTGCCCCCCCCTCTAAAACCTCCCAGTCATGGAAATAATCCGTCTTCGGCACATCCTTCACCACTTGCTTACTCACAAGCTCCCCACTCTCGTAGTTATTCAGACTTAAAAGTAATTCCCCAGAGTTAGGACAAGTAATGTACATATCAGCGGCGTACCGACCTGGTTGCGTGACGTTGACCGTGAGACGCAGCCACGAGCCTTGCACGAACCACCCTACGTAGAACTCATCCAAAGGCACATTTCCCCCAGCCTTGGGCGTGCCGGCGGCCCAGCGGTCGGACCAGGCCTTGTTGGACCACCAGAACCTGCAGAGTGAAGAGATGGGGAGGGGAGGGGGAATGCAGTAAGGAAGTGCGTTGAAACCTGCATGGTAGGGAGATGGGAAGGAGGAGGGGTGGGGAGGAAGCGTCACGAGGAGCTCAAACGCACACACAAACGTACCACGGCTTGGTGTAGCTGACGCTCACGGCCTCGTCGGCGCGGAAGGTGTTGAGATAAGTGGCATTTACGCCTGTGCACGGGTTGAGTTCGCAGCTGCCATGATTGACGGCGTCGACGGTGTGAAAGGCCTTGCCTTCTCCGCCTTTATCGTACCACGCAAACCAGACCTTGCCCGGCACGGCCTGCACGCTGCTGTTGTAGGGCCGAGTGCTAAAGGCAGAAAGCGGGAGCTGCTGCTGCTCTTGGGCGTGGGCGACGTCGCGGAGGAGGGCAAGGGGGAGGAGGAGGAGAAGCGTCGTGCTGCTGATGGCGGCCTTCATGCTTGCTTGGCTTCGTTTTGGAGCCGCCTGTGCGTTGTGTGTGGTGCGGGGTTGGGGAATCAGTGCATAACGAGGAAGGCGGCATGATTTTGAATCATGAGGCAGGAGGTTGAACTGCTGCCACCAAGCTAATGCCCACACCACAGCCACACCACGTACACAGGCAGATGCGGCCGGACAAGCTCCCGGTGCTCCTGCTGCTCCTGCTGGGCTGGGTTGGTTTGGGCACACACAGCTGGCAGCAGCGCCTTTACCTTCGACCATCCGCACTGCTGCGTACCCCGCCATCAGCGCCATGTGCCCCAGCCTTCCATCCGCTGTGGGCAACGACCCCTTCGACTCCCACCAACCCCAGCACCACGTCTACGCCCACCACTCCCCCTGCCTCACGCTCAGCACCTTTCGAGCTTGTAGAAGGGGACGTCGTCGAGTACCGCATCACTGAGGCCCAGCGCAGCAAAGGCAAGCTCCCGGCCCAGGACACGCGCACGCTTGGTTTGGGGGTGATCAACCAGTTTATGCACATTCATCCTTTGTGTCGACGGAGCCCCGAGTCGGAAGAACTTTTCTATGCCGAGGACCAAGACGCAATAGAAGAAGACGTGCAAGGGCTAGTCGTTCGGGTGTTGAGCCAGGTGTGGTATCAGCAGCGGTGCGTGGAGGATAGGAAGATTAATCCGCATGGCGAGGAAGCGGAGGACATGTACATACTCGAGGAGGGGTTAAGCGAGGGGTGTGGTCCAGCGGAGAGGTATTGAGATTGGTTAGGAGTGAGAGTGAGATTGTGTAGTGTAGGAGGAAGGAGAGGAGGGTCGGAAGTAGTGTTTTTACCTTTCTTTGCTGAATAGGAAGCGTTTGTGTAATTTAGGTGAGAAGCAGGAAATGACGAAAAAAAATAATGCAGATAGAAATGCCGAGTATTGATGCTTCTTGAGAAATCTGTTTTACTTTGTGTTTTTTTTTACAATTACATGTTTGATTCCTAAGAGAAGGCTAAACTTCTTAAAACCACTATCTAAGTACCTAAGGCTGCTGCGTGTGGAACGCCCCCAAGGAGCGCATCCCACGCATTCATAAGCCTTCTTATTAGCCACTCTTATCCTCCTCCGAAGACGAATCCTCAGCCAAAGCAAAGCGATTCACTTGACGCGCTGCGTGGCCCACATCCTCATCGCTGCTGCTTTCCTCCTCTTCCTCCTCTTCCTCCTCCTCCTCCTCCCCCTCATTCTCAGCTTCATCGTCCCCGCTGGAATCCACCCCGCTCTTCTCCTCCTCCTCCTCCTCCTCATTTGCCTCAGCTGCTTCTCCAACCTCCACAGCAGCCGCACCCCCCACAGCCCCCTCCTTCTCCTCCTCTCCCTCCCCCTTCTCTACCTCCCCACCCACCCCTTCCTCCTCCCCTTCCTCTTCCTTCAACCCCTCCAAGTCCTCAAACTCCGCCTGTAGCTCCTCCACCATCTTCCCATGTGCCCGACCCTGCTTATGATTGATCAGCTGCTTCTCCGACAGGAAAACCTTCGCACACACCATACACTCAAAGCCCACCACCGTCTCCTCCTCCTCCTCTTCCTCCTCGTCCTCCCCCTCCTCCTCCTTCAGCCCCTCCAAATCCCCAAACTCGGCCTGCAGCTCCTCCACCATTTTTTTATGCGCGCGGCTCTGCTTGTGATTATGTAATTGCTTTTCACTCTTAAACTTCTTATCACACACCACACACTCAAACACCCCCCCATTCTTCTTCTTCTTCTTCCCCTTCCGTGGCTTCCACCTCCTTCCCCCTTCTTCCCCCCCTTCCTCCCCCTCCTCCTCACTACTACTACTCTCCTCCTCCTCATCTGCCAGCCGAAAAGCAACCGTCCCCCCCATCCCCTCCTCCTCCCTCCGTGCCCCCTCCTCCTCCTCCCACTGCTGCGTCTGCTCCTTCAACCACCTCTCCTTCTTCTTCTTGAACTCCTTCGCCCGTACCTTGGCCCCCTCCAGCTCCGCTGCAGCCCGTGCCGCTTCCTCCCTCCCTACCTCGACCTGGCGTTGCATCACCCTCTTATCCCTCTTCTTCACAAATTCCACCAACGCCCGAATCGCATCCTGATATTTCTTCCGCACCGCCTCCCGACTCTTCCTATTCTCCTTCTCCATCGCCCGTCTCACCTGCCTCGAAGGCGCATCCTGCTCCCTATACTCATCCGCCCAGCCAAACGACAGCCTCGAGCAAAAATCCCCCCAATACCCATAAAACGCCGCCACCTCCCCCCACACCATCTCCGGCCCCCCAAATCCAGGCGCTTCCCCCTCCCCTACTGCTGCTCCTCCTCGTGCTGTGGGTGGTGCTGGCATCCCTCCCTCCCTCTCTCGAGCATCGACCTTTCCGAACACCCCTCTGTAGACGGCATAGAACCCTCCCTCTCCCTCCCCATACCCACTAAAAGCCGAACTGCTGAAAAACGGCCAGACATTCACGACATATCTACTCTTGCCCCGATTCTTCCCTCTTCCTCCTCCCCTTCGTCCTCCCCCTCCTCTTCCTCCACTGTCGTCGTCGTCCTCCCCGTCATCATCATCATTATCGTCCCCCCTCAAAATCTGATCTCGGTGCGAATCATACCAAGCCCGTTCCCGCGTGTCGCTCAACACCGAATTCGCCTCTTGCAGGCGTTGGAAAATGGCGGTGGCACCCTCGTCGCCTACGTTCTTGTCGGGGTGGTGCTTGAGGGCGAGCTGTCGGGAAGGGACGGGAGGAGGGAGGGAGGGAGGGAGGGAGGGAAGATTAGATTGACTTGCATCTGTGGTGGGGCGTATTGGGGGGAGGGAAGAACTGCTACAACCTACGCACCTTTCTGTAGGCGAGCTTGATCTCCGCTTCCGTGGCCGTCCTGTTCAAAGTGTGTGGGGGACGAGGGTGAGAGTCGCCCACCCCAGTGCATAGGATAGAGCAGGTGGCCCCCTTCTATTCCCAGCACGAAGAGAAGAGATTGAACACACGGCGCTGCCTGGTTACGCTCGCAGGGCAATGCCTGGTGCCGTCCCACCCTTCTCCTTCGTACGGCAGGGGTGGTGCTCTATTGTGAATGCTGCCGCAGCGTCAAGCACCAGCAGCTTCCGTCTCCCCTCCACCCCTGCCTTCCCTTGCCCCCCTTGCCCTTACCTCTCCACACCCAGCACGGCATAGTGGCATTCCTTCCCGGCGCCCGACATGCTTGACCTCCTCCGGCTCTGTGGGTGTGTGTGGTGTATTGTGGGTAAGTGGTGCGCGGTGTGGTTGGCATTTGCCCCTCCTTCGCCGCCTCTGCTTCAAGCCGCTCCTCCTTCTTCCCTTGCGTGTCCCCTGCTCCGCCTTCCCAGGAAGGCACAACGAGAGAATGAACGCAAACACGACGAGCAAGAAGGTGGAATCGCCATGACAGCAACCCACGCGGAGCAGTCACATCGCCGGGTCCTTCACACAAAAAGCGGCGCTGTGGCGGCACGTGCGGCAGAAGGGCTCTGCCACACCAATAACGCGGGCACGGCAGAGTGCCTCTGGCCAAGGCAATAGCGGTCATAATCTCTAGCAAAAAGGGCCCCCAAACATGTATGCGAGAACCTCCTTCTATTTCTAAAAACCTGCCTGTCCTTTTGGTGGCATTTGAGCATATTGCGAGAACCAGAAGTCCAGAGACTTTTATCTTCTTTCTTAGTGACCAAATTCTTTACTTTTCTTTGGCAATATGCGATTGAAATTCTACACATTTGCTTCTATGACGTGCATATATGTACTTTAAATCACCATACCACCAAGCGGCTTTGATTCCATACAGGCTAAATTCCGCAGATGATGACACATTACTCACACCATCATCTTTCACCAACAACCCAGACAAACACACACAAGACGACCACGCAGACCAAAGGCATGCGTAGTGGCATCCCCGGGGAAGCGGCCCACCACCATAAGTTATTTGTATTAGGGTACGAAAGAACACTATGCGATTGCCAGGTATCAATCCACGTAGTGCACGGTACCCTATCCCATTCATAATTCATTATTCAAAAGGGCAGCTTGAATAATTCAGAGAGAAATTTCGTCCGGAACAGGCCTGATGGATCTTGAGCTAGAATGATCGGCCTGACTTTATCAATTTGAGAGGCATACACTTCCTTTATGTACGGGTAGATGTCCGGGGTCCAGCGTTCATCCCATTTGGCCTAATGCGGTTTGGGGGGGCTGCCGTCTTTCTTGTTTTTGATCTGCCGCCACCTGTTAAAGACGCGTTGCGCGTACCCTTCCCATCCTGGCGTCCCGCGGGTGCTGACCACCTCTACCAAAACGAACTTGTCGCCTTTGTTGCCATACATGTGAGAAAGAGGGCAGGAGGAGGCGTCCGTCCAGCGCACGCCGGAGAAGACGCTGAGGGGATACATGCCCCGATTCCTGAGCATCCAGTCTTGCTCTTCCACCAGGACGGCGTGAGCTTCATAGATATTGGCGTAGTCATCATCTGCTCTGAACGCCAGCTCGAAATCGTTCTCGGGCGCCACGTACTCGACGTACTTGAAAAAGTGCTGGCTGGAGGCGTGCGAGGTCTTGAAAGTCACGGAGCCCGAATGAAGCCCGGTGGGAGTGCCTGTGGCCACCTCGAGGTTGCCGGTGAGATTGGCGAGGCGAGGATTAAAATTTGTGCTCTTATCCGGGCGGGTCTCGCCGAAGATATAGTTTTGCACCCAGCTGCCAATCCCCATCACTGCGTAGTCCAGGGCATAGAAAAATTCTTGTCGTAATAATATTCTGTCTGTGTGCCCATCCCCGGCACCCCCAAGCGCACGGGAGGAATAGGAATGCCCGGCGTGGCGCCCGTCGCAAGGGACCAAACCAAGTCCTTTTGACGATATAAATCGACTTTAGATGGATCTAATATATCGCCGAACTGAGGCACACTGTTGTAGGTTGCGTAGGAGATAGCGCCGCCGCTTCGTCCTGTTTGGCCGGCCGGGGGTGGGTGAATGAGTGGGTGGAAATGGTATACATTTCTGACGTCGAAAGGCTTTTGATGATGACAACCCACACAAAACACGGACAAGAAGCCATTTCTCTCCACAAATCTACCATGTTCGCTTACCAGCCACGCTTATGTGCTGCTTGAGCGGGTTGAAGGACTCATCGGGTTGAAGGACTCATTGATAGGCGTCCCCCGGGGAGGAAAGAAGTCGTGAAACGGTCGCTTGCTGGTCGTGACCAGAGCAGCACTGGTGTCCACAGCAAACCTAATGACGCGTGGGGAGAGATTATAAAACAAAGCCTGTTAGTAGACCTGAACAGTATCACTAAGCGCAGCGAATCATTCAATGGCGCGTGGGTGAGTCGGTGGGAGAAAGACAGGACCATCATCTTACCGGACTGTCACTTGAACGATGATACCGCACATCCCTAGACACGCAGCGAGGGTGGGGAGGTCGGGGTGGGTATGGTCGTATGTTTTGATGTCGCCGTCGGCATTGATCAGGGTGAGGCCGACGATACTGTCGGGGGTGGACCCGCCCACGAAGCCGCTGAGAGGGAGGGAGGGAGAAAGGAAGAAAAGGTTGGAGGGAGGGAGAGAGGTTTAGAAGCGGCGAGAAGACTTTCCGTGTGCATGCTTCTTGTGACATGACTACGCTTCCTTCGAGAACAAAAACAGCCGTGGCATGGGATGTGTCTGCTGGGTGGGCCTGGTCAAGGAGAAGGTGGAGAAGGAGGAATGGATGGAGGGCAAGGAAGACGAGGGAAGGTGAAAGGAGGGTCGTTCTATGCGGGGCTGATGCAATACCCTTTGGCCAAAGTGCCGAAAAATCAGGAAAAAGAGGAGGGAAAGGAAGACTGCACGAACGGAAGTGATAGCAGCGAAAGCAGCAGGAGGAGGAGAACCGGACAGGGCATCCCTATCCTTTCATCCACCCACCCACACACACACCCAGCAACCCACTCACCTTCCGTGCGAGGCAGTCTGACAGGCGCCAACAAAGGTAATGCCTCCAATAAGGGTGAATTGGGGGAGGTACGAAAACCGACCGTAGCCTGTAAATGCGTGGTTGGGTGGGTGGAAGAAATAGAAAAAGGTGGTGGGATGAGAAAGAGAAGAGGTGCAGTGGGTGGGGGGAAAGTAGACATACCTCGTTCGGGGCTGTCAGCCCAATGGGCTATCTCGAATTGAAGGACTCCTGCCTGGATGGTCACGAGGGTGTAGTCTTCAGGGCTTTGGGAGATGCCTTTGTTTGGGGAGGTAGGTGTGTGAGGGTAGGTGGGTGAGCGGATGGAGGATGGCGGGATGGATATTTTGCTAGTATGCCAGTCCCCTGTAGAACCTACCTTTGAATTTATCGAGGAAGATGACGTCGGTGTTGTCATCGGCAAAGATGTTGCTCCAACTGTGGAGGGTGCCCTGGGCTCGAAGTATGCCCCCTTGGGCCTTCACCCAGCGGACAATCCTGTTTGTGTTTTTGGGGTGGAGAGGAATGAAGAATTGAAAAGGTCTGCTTCGTTTGAGCGTGTAAATGCATGTACTTACCCAGCCACTTCCTCGTACGTAGTTGGGTGGTGCTTTCGTATGCCCGTGCGCACCTGGTTGTGCCCACTATTGGTGAGGGTGTCATTGGAGGGTTCGCCACCCATGGGGCCAGAGCGGTGCGGGTGGGGGAGGGAGGAGAGACAGGATTTGTCCGCGCCGGTTGGGAGGGAGGCAAAGAGAGGTCGGGGGAAGTGCAGGGCAGCCACCGCTTCGTCATCGGGGATGGCAGATGGGAAGGAGGAGGAGTCGTCGACAGAGAGGGAGACGAAGGCAGAGGGGGCTTCCTCGAGCGCGGTCTTGCGGAGGAGAGTGGCAGCATGCGTGCCGGCACCGGAGAGGACGAGGAGGAAGGGTAGTAGGAGAAGGCGCATTGGTCCAAGAGGAAAGAAGGAAGGCAGCTCTAACGCTTCTCCGCCTGCCTGTGTTTAGGCGTGTGTGTGTAAGTATGTACGTTGGGAAGAGGAAAGAGCAACACAGAATGCCCAGTGGCGGTATGTATGTATGTCTTTTGGTGAGTGTGAGCTCGGGCGAGCAATTCTGATGGCAGTTATAGAGGGCAGTATGACGAAGTCTGGGAGCGGGGGTGGCGACGCTGGGTCTTCTCTCCTAAGTAAGTTTCTAACAAGCCCAACGCCTTTCTTCCCAGCACTAGAGGCTGCCCAAGAAGGAACACGTTTCTGTTTTGCCGTATGTACTGTCAAAGGCTTTGAACACCATTTCTTGGCTACGGTCACACACAGACTACCTTAAACAGCACACACATGTCTCTTCGGACGCTAACGGAAATTTAATTCAAAAAAGACGTTGAATCGCAGCGAAGGCCTCTGTGCTGCATATCACACCTCTGCCCACGACAGGCGCACGCTTTCTTCATTGCCCTCCCTCGCGCGCGGCAACAACCAGCTTATTTAGTAGATGTAGTAGACAGATGAGAAGAAATAGTCGTCTCCAGCGCTGCTGGCAAAGGGCGAGCAAAATAAAAAGAAAGAAAAACCTCCCCGCTTGATTGCCTTATTAATTCGTTTCTTTTCTTTGTCTTCACGTGCAGTGATGTCATTTTTAATTGTTGTTCTTCTTAAAATGCGTTTGGTTGGTGTGTATGAATGTGTGCGCGTCATGCATGTGTCAAGTGTGAAAAGGTCCCCGCATCTCTCCTTATGTGGCCTTCTTTCCACACCAAATACACATACATTTTGAGAATTGTACAGGCACACATCAACTGAGGATGTCGAAGACGACAAAACGCTTATTTGGGTTATTATGCAAAACATACATGTACACCATCACGCTTCCGCCTGTCCTTCTCGTGCTTCCCTCCCTCCTACTCCTCCTCCTTCTCCGTCTCCTTCCCTTGCCTCCTTTCCATCCTCCCCCCCACCAGAGGTGTCCATGCGCTCACCCGCCAAAGACAGCGAAGTAGCCAACGACGCCCCTTCCTCCTGCGACGTCCACGACAGAGGTTCCTGCTTCACCTCTTCCTTTCCCCCCCCCTCCCTCCCTCCCTCCTCGTCTCCCGGCCCAAGCAAAAGCGGCTCCGCCTCATACCGATACAATTGCCCCACCCGTCCATCGTCATAATCCAAGTCCAGCAACTCATCCCCTTCCTCATCCCTCACACTCCCTCGAATCGTCCCCTTCACTTCCTCCCATCCCCCACCCTTCCATCTCGGCCGCTTCTGCCGCAGCACCAGCCGGCGCCCCACCAGCTTATCCCCCTTCCATGCCCTATACCCCTCCGAGCGCTTAAACTCGTCATAAAACCTCGCCACGATGGCCTTGACACTCTTACTTGGCAAGCACTTCCGATGGATGAACGAAAAGCAACGACGGTACGCCTGCACTCCTTTCTCAAAAGCAGCCACCTCCTCCGGTGTCCATTCCTGCAGCGCCGCCACTCTTCCTCCTCCCGTCACGGCCACTACACGTTCCAAGCTGCCTTTCCCCCATGAAGGTGACCAAACAAGAGTAGCCCGTTGCTCTTCCTGTCGCGATCGACGTCTACTACTCGAATGCTGCTGCTGCTGCTGCTGCTGCTGGTGCTCCTCGCTGCTGGTACTGGTGCTGCTTCCCGCGCTACTAAACTGGGTAGGCCTCTCCCCGTCCTCCTGCCCTTCCTCCTCTTCGTCTTCTCCCTCTCCCTCTCCCTCCTTCCTTTCTTCCTCCCCTAGTAATAGGTCAGGGAGCACAGCTTGAAAATCCGCTCCTATTCTTGCCCACCCATCCTCGTCTGCTTCTTCTGCTGGTGCTACAGCAGCAGCAGAAGCAACAGGAGCAGCAGCTGTGAATGATGATGGTGGTTCTGGTGGTGGTATTGGTGGTGGTTGAGAGGATGGGGGGAATGGAAGCTCTTGTTCAGCAGGAGGAGGGAGCACGTAACCTGAAGAACATGAAGTACCGAGAGACGCCCGCCGGGTAGGAGAGAGGGAGGGAGGGGTGGGAAAGACAGTAGAGTGGTACGACTGCTGCTGCTGCTGCTGCTCCTGCTGCTGGAAAATGCTCGACGCCGCAATCACCCCTGCCATCTCGTCAAAAGACCCTTCCAATCCTCCTCCACCACCACTAGTACTCCCCACCCCCCCAAACGACGTGGAAGAAGAAGTCGACGACGACGACAACGTCGGCAACAACCCCCCACCCCCACCAGCAGCACCACCAGCTCCACCAACCGCAGGTGGTAACGGCGGTCTTCTCTCTCTCGGCGGCGACAACCCCCCAATCGCTATCCGTGCTTCATCCCAGTCAAAATCATCCAGCCCTGCCCCATACCCACCCCACCCTCCCTCCACTCCTCCATTTCCTCCCGCCCCTCCCAAAAAGTGTCCGTGCTTGTCCTCACGCACCAACAAACTCTTGCTGCTCCGGTGAGAGGAAAAACTACCCTTGCGCACAGAGATTGAAACAGGCCCTCCTCCTACCCCTCCTGCTGCTGCTTGCCTGTGGGACTCATCCATAGAGGAGGTACGGCGGGTGAAGGCAACGCCCTCTCCTCCCTCCCTTCCTCCTTCTCGACCTCGTCCACCGCTCTGAACGCTACTATTCGACGTGTCGCGCCATATAGGCGAGACCATCGATAGGAACGACGAATCCAGATGCTGCTGCTGCTGCTGTTGCTGCTGCAGTTGGTGTTGGTGGTGCTTCTGCTGTTGCTCTCCACTCGCTCCCCCGACCATCATCGCTTGCAGATCGGGTTGATGCTGCGGCCACTCCCCATTACTCACCTCACCACCACTACCACCACTACCACCACCACCACCACCGTTGCTTGCCTCTTCCGACAAGAAAGGCGCGTCCGAAAAGGAAAAAGGATGCTCGTCAAGGGAAGGGGGACCGGGCATTGGCCTTAGTTGTGGGGAGGCCTGGTTGGTGCTCCCGGGGGGAGGAGGATAGTGCCCTCCTCCCCCTCCTTCTCCCCCTCCACCTCCTTGTCCTCCTTCACCACCACCCATGGCTGCAGGAGCAGTGACAAGAAAGGGAGAGAGGTGCTCGAAGCGCAGGGGAGAGTCACATGGAAGAATGGAGGAGAAGGAGTGTTCCGCTGCTATTGCTGGTACTGCTGCTGCTGCTGCTGCTGCTGCTGCTGCTGCTTCTCCGCCTCCAGCTGCCGCTGCTCCTGCCGTTGCTCCTGTTACTTCTATTTTTCTACCCTTCAAAGCTTCTTCTTGGCCTTCAAGAATAGTGGCGCTTGTCTCCTGCGAAACGCGGCCGCGCAGTCTCCCCTCCTCTTCCTCCAAAGCAGCCGATGGCAGTTCCAGGGTGGGCATGCCCCCCTCATCTGCTGCTGCTGCTGCAGATAATGAAGGAGGCTGCAGCAGATTAGGAACAAATGGAGGCCCATCGTCAAAGACAGTCGCAAAGTCCACCTCTTCTTGGCCTAAGCCCGAGTTCCCGCCACTTTGGTACTGCTGCTGCTGCTGGTGGTAATGCGGCAACGGCGGTAGTGGCGGCGGTGAAGGCGTCGCGTCCAACCGAAGACGCTTCATTGCCCGTTGCTCCCCTTCTTTCATGATTTGGGTGGCCTGTGTCTCGTCGTGGAGCTCCAGCAGGCCGCCCCCCGTCCCGCGGTTAGGCGGAGGCTGTTTTGTTTTGGAAAGTGGGAATGGGAGACAATGAGATTCACAGTACGTCTTTCTAGTCCCTCTTTTACCACACTTCGAGACTTACCACTGCCTGCTCAACGCTCTCCATCCTCAGCGCGCCGCCCCTGCACTCGTGATGGCTTGGACCTGGGGGTGGAGGGGTAAAAGCATGAATAAATCGACCCAAAAAGGGAAAAGTTGAGCCAAAACAGACTAGTAGTAATGCTTCGTGGTAATGCCTCTATAAGCAGCACTCTATGCCATGGACAGAGGGTTGTTGGTGCGTCGTTTCCACCATTGCTGCTATTCAACGTTTCCTAACAAGAAGCGGGAACGCCGCCCATGTGCAACGGAGTTCAACAAAGACCAAAACCACACAACCAAGACAGACGCAAAATGCAAGCAATGTTCTGCATTATTGCATCATCATTACAGCCTCGAGGTCCCCACGTACCGGCGTCCCTATCTCCTGCTTGGCATTGCGCGGTTTTGGGGGCTTGGTCTCGTGCTTGTCGTTTGTTGCGATCTGTCTGGGAAAAGTGATGCCCAGGAGCAGGGGGAAGAGTTAGAAGCACAACCAACGCAGGCAATCGTTCCAGGGAGCATGCAAGGTGGTGACCGTTTGGGTGCGGGGGCCACAGGTGGACGCAGGAGTGCGCGTCGTGTGCCTGCCAAGCAAGGTTTGATTTGGGCAGGTGCAAGAGGCGCACCTCCGGGTACGGGAATGGAGGATTCTTGTTGCCCTACTACTCGCATTTCTGCCCAGCTAGGAGAAAAAACAAGAACAAAACCCTGCTACAGGGAAACAAACCATTTCATTTCTCTCTTCTTTTCTTCTTTTCTTGTTTATTGTCTTGAGCCTGTACCTCTTTTTGGCGTGTGTCTTTTCCCCTTGTCCCGACCTGACACTCACCACTCTTCCTGCACACTTACTTACCTTTCCCCTCCCTCACACCTCCGCGCTCTCTGTCAAAAACCTCTGATCGTTCTTGCCCTTGCTCCTTATCTTGCCGCCTCCAGCCCCCAATCCCCCCATCTCCCTCGCCTAATGCCCCACTCAGAACCCCCCCCCT
>Ga0209390_10008169_pt1 | contig 13073 bp, 17 predicted proteins | sample BON01_FD_187212 | JGI IMG/M metagenome (GOLD analysis project Ga0209390, IMG submission 187212) | Freshwater microbial communities from Lake Bonney liftoff mats and glacier meltwater in Antarctica - BON-01 (SPAdes) (version 2) | ecosystem: Environmental > Aquatic > Freshwater > Ice > Glacier... | reverse complement strand
CTGGCCGCAGCGCGCCCTGCGCCCGCTGCTCTGGGACCGTCCCCGCCGCGCCGCGCGCCGCGCGCTGCGCCTCCGGCAGCTCCTCCTGCTGCACCGCGCACTGGGCCAGTCCGCACGACTGCCACTGCTTTCCACATGGTTGCGGCACGGTCGACATCTTCTTCACGTGCCTTCTCGACTTCGCGCTCTGCTTGGGCATTGGTCGCCTCGCGCAGCCGCGCGGCTGCTTCTCGGCCAGTCCCATCTTCATCGAGCGTGCACTCTCCGCCTCTGACCTTCTTTGCTTACCTCTGAGCTATGCCACCTTGCTCTTCGCCACGCACGGGTGAAGAGCATACTCTCCGAATCGATCCTGCTCGTCTACTACGGCATCGAGACCCGCGAGCAAACAGACGCACTACTTCGCACCGGACCGACTCGCCCGGCGTAGTGCTTTGCTAATCGGCCTCGCTATGAGGCACTACCTCTCTGGTCTCTGGGGACGGCGACTCCGTCCCAGTGCTCTACTCATCGGCCTCTACTACCCCTCGATGCTCAATCTCGTATGCGTGCTCTTTCGCGCTCTTCGGCGGCTCGCTGGCCGCACCTCGCTCCTTGTCGACTCGCTCATCGACGGCTTTTTTTTTGTCCTCCTCGAATTTTTTTTTGTTCTCTCATTTTTTTGTGTCTCGCCCTGTGCATCACACCGTAGCAATCCTGCTCTGCCGAGTCAGATTGGGGGGAGTGTTGTGAGCACAGTTGTCTAGACACTGTGGGGGGCCCGTGCCCCCCCCTGCCCGCCGTTAGCGCCCGTGCTGTTTCGAGTGCCCGCCTTGTTTGGTGTGTTTCGTCGTGTCGAGCGGCGTTCGCTTTCTTGTTCTTCTCCGTTGCATCTCCTCTGCTGTCTGCGCGCTGCGCATGCGCTGGCCGCAGCGCGCCCTGCGCCCGCTGCTCTGGGACCGTCCCCGCCGCGCCGCGCGCCGCGCGCTGCGCCTCCGGCAGCTCCTCCTGCTGCACCGCGCACTGGGCCAATCCGCACGACTGCCACTGCTTTCCACAGTCGCCAAGTCCTCTGCTAGTCTCATCGTTGATACGATCATTTCTCGAACCCTCCGCCCCGCCCCGCCCCGCCGCCGAACCTGCCAAAGCACATGCTCACGCACCTATGACGCCCCACGCACCGCGCCGCGCCTTGCTTGCCGCCAGGGACCACGCTGCGCAGACAACCGCCTCACAGGCTCCCCCCAGCCCCCTCCGCAGGTCCTTCACCACCGTCAACTACAAAGCGCGCGCCAGGCCCTGCTTCCACCAAGCAGGGCGCCGACGGATCCTACCCTTCTGGCCCGCACATCACCAACCTGATCATCACCTGCGGGCAAGGCACGAGGATGAACAACCCCATCCGGCTCACGGGCACCATGCCCGATGGCACGCTCATGTCCGTCTCCCGCGACGTCGCATGCGAGGGCTTCGCCATGCTCACCGGCGTCAACTTTGACAAGCGCCTCTGCGCCGGCGACGTCAAGCTCCTCCTAAACATCCCTACCTGCAACTTCGCCGTGGGCCGGACTGGGACTACGAGAAGTTTTTCCCGGAGATGGTCGCCCAGCACCAGGCGGCGGCCCAAGGGTCGCAAACCATCTTCGTCTGCTCCAAGTCGTGCGCCGGCAAGGCCTGCCACGCCGACACCAACACGCTCATCTCGCTGTGCCAGAAGCCGGCCCCCCTGCAGCCGGCCACCCTCGTCTCCCTCGGCACCTTCGCCGACTTTGGGGGCGGCAAGGAGGCCCTCATGTCCTTCGTCAACCGGATCATCGCGGCGGGCAATCTCCCTGAGCAGTGCAAGGCCAACACCGTGAACGACAAACGAGCCTCGATCACCACCCCCTCCAAGACGCGCACGGCCTTCGACTTCTTCCCCTCGCCTCTGAACGACGAGCTCGTGGCCATCGCTGAGCCCACCACCAGCAATGAGCCCATCACCATCTACATCTGGGCGGAGAACATGACCGACACCGAGCTGGAGATGATCACCTCGGCGATGCACGCGGAGGCCAAGGCCGTCACCAATACCGAGGACAACGCCATGGAGTACGAGTTCGCGATCACTTCGACAAATCGGCCAACCTGCGGGGCATCGCCTTCATGTTCTCCGACGATTCGACGGACGACATCAACGCGTACCTTTAGACGCACCTGTTGCCGCTTACCGGCCGTAATAGCAGCACCCTCTGCTCCAGGACGCTAGACCGGAACATCCTCCTCCACTACAACACCACGGAGCCAGACGTCAACCCCACGGACATATCGAGGCGGGAGAGGAGACTCGGGCCTTCATGATCATCGGCATCGGCGCGCGCCTCTACAACAAGCCGGCCAAGGTGGCGGCCCTCAAGGACTTCATCCTCAGGGGCGTCATCCTCTCAGAGAAGTTCCCGGCCGCGAGCAACCAGTTGCGCATCCTCAAGGGCTACTTGCTCGTCAAGCGCGCCGGCGCCACCGCCAGCTGCGGCATCTCCTTCCATCCTCGCCGGCCCGACGGCCTCCTTCAAGAGCTTCGTCCCCCAGTACGCGCCCGCCCCTCCCCTCGCCCCGCGCGCGCTCTCTACACAAACACCACCCACCCACTCACTGTATCGCACGTCGAGGGACGCCAGGCAGCTTCGGCTTACGCCAGATGTCGCCAAGTCCTCTGCTAGTCTCGTTGTTGATACGACCATTCTCAAAACTCCCCTCCTCCGTCCGCCGATAAGGCACTCCTCCAACCACACGCCCTCACGCTCAAAACCCCACACACCCCCCCCCTCCCCCCCCCTGGCGTGCTGCCCCACTCCAGGATCGGCGTCCCGAGCGAGCTCGAGGCCGTGGGCGACGGCAACACGTACCGCGCGGTGCGGGGCAAGACCCCAATCCTCCTCACATCCGCCGCCGCGGCCGGCATGGTTGCGAGCCCCACCTCCCACTTCTTCACGATCAAAGGACTGTGCGATGCCTGCGCCGTGGCGCACGACCACAACCGCAAGTGCGAGCTCTACCTCGCCGCCGCTCGCAGGAACGCCGCCAGCAAGCGCGGCAAGGCGCAAGAGCCCCGCGCCAACATCAAAGCGCTGCCGGCCCTCTCGGGAAGCAACCCCGCCGAACAAGACGCCGAGTTCGCCACCCGCGCCCGCGCCATGGGCGTCAGCAGCGGAAAGTACTGCCTGCGTTTCGCCATGGGCGAGTGCCCAAATGGCTGCCATCGCGCCCACATCGACACCACCTGGACGGGGACGGCGACCCCGCGCGCGGCACCCGCCAACCGCCTTCCCCCTTCCGTGGGTGTGCGCGCCACCGCCACAGCCTGGTCTCTCCCCGCGGCCGCGCCCCCCACCACAACGGAAGAACCCGCCCCGCCCGTCACCCCGCTCGCGACGCTCTGCCCCTGCCACTCAGACCCCCCCCGCCCGACGCCGCCGCACCCATGGCCATGGAGGGGGTGAACGAGCCGTCGTTCTCTCCGGATCCCGAGGAGGAATCCGAGTGAGCTTCCACCAGCCCCTTCTGAGTGACCGGGGTCGGGGACTGGTCTCCCACCACCGCCATCGCGCCATCGCGCCTGCACAAAGTATGTAGTCTCCCTAAAGCCTGCTTCCCCATGTGTGTCGCCTCCTGTCTTGCGCGGCCCCTATGGCGCGCCGCCGTGCACAGTCAATCTTGTCTTCCCCCACGTGCCCTACCTTGTGTCGCGCTATCCTGTCGTGGGAGGCCCCTACGGCGCACTGCCGTGCACAGTCAATCGTGTCACCCTCCCTTCGTCTTACCCCAACTCGTGCTACTATTATAAAAAAAACAGATCACACGCCCCCTTTAACCTCCCCGGCCGGTGCGCTGCACACCGACCCAGAACCTCGATACACCTGGTATTTATCACACGCGGCATGGAACCAGTTGATGCACGCCCTCCACGGTAATAACACCCACCAACCCAGCACCAAGCACCGCTTCGCGCCCACACCGTACCAAAAATTGACCACTAGCCACAATCCGCTTCCATTTTCATAACGTACAAGGCCTATCAAATCCCAAATTTCGCAAAGCATATCTAAGACAGGCGCGGCTTTCCACCGACATTCTGGTGCTAGCTGAAACAAACTACAACGTCGCAGCCACCCCAACTGCCGAACGAATCTCGGGTCAAGATTGGGTATTGGGTAAACGGGGGTGCAGGCCCTTTCTGGGCCTCCGCCACAAACCCCTGCCTACCCTCCAAATGTCGCGGAATGGCAATCTTTTTCTCAAACAAAATCCCGATAAGCAATGCGCGGCGCACATACCCCAAACCCCACCAAACTATGAGTTGTGGCCGCATCATCGTAGTCATAGCCAACCTATACGGCAGGCCCACACATATAGTCGGATTCCACGCTAACTGTGGCATCGGCCATGCACGCTCAATCGAGAGATTAACACAAATAATAGAGGATCTCCCCGTCGTCCATGAGATCATCCTTCCATCAGACCACAATCGCTACATAAACCCCGCGCTATAGATTACTACTCGCCAGCCCGCCGCCCTGCCGGCGCCAGAGGCGCGCCAACAGTGAACCACGCGCCATCCAACGACGGCGGTCGATCATCCTACGCCTCACTCCCAAACAAACACGCCCTCCAAGACACCTTTCGTCACCTACACCCAAATAAGCGCGAGTACACTAGGAACCACATTGCTCACGGGGTAACCCTATCAAAGTCACGCATAGATGGAATCTTTATATCACGCGCCCTACTCGAAGACCACACTCACTCACAAGAATCGAACTACAGGCGCCTTACAGAGGCAAAACACATATACGGCACACAGGAAGACCTGTGCGCCATCCGAGTCGACTGCAACGCAAACGGCAACCCGGCCGCCGCCGCAGCTCCTAAGCAACCCCTTCGGTGGTCTGACCACTGCGCCGTCCAAATCACCATCCAATATACGGACACCACCTCGCCGCCCCCAAAATGGGCCTTCCAGCGCTATCTACTGGATAGTCCCAAATCGGTCACCACCATGCGAAACATCATTGAAGCCCACATCCCTGACTCCAACGATATCAACGAACCAGCTAAAACTATATGCTCTATAAACGCCCTCCTTACGGAAATAACAGAATCGGCCAATAAAACTGCGCTAGAAGAAAAAACTAAACACAAAATCGAAAAAATAAACTACTTGCCGCACTGGAAGCACGAGAGCGCTTCCTAGGTCCAGGACCCTGTCACGCCCACGGCGCCGCTGCACTACCCCCAGGGCCAGACACAAACAAAAAAATAGAGGAGGCCAAGGCCCATCACGCATAACGCTCACCTCCAGCGCAAACTCTTCTCCTCACTTTATTATCGTGAACAACTCACTTTCTATTTCAATGCAGGCGTTGAAGCAGACGCACTGGAAGAATCTTGCTGGAAACGCTTTTTTGACCACACCCACAACTCCAAAATTTCGCGACCGATCCAGCAGCTAAAACCAAATAGTGACACCGGGTCCGCCCCACCACTACACTCCCAGGCATCTATTCGCAAACACGCAGAAGGCTACTACTTTGGAAAAGGTGGCCTACTAAACCTACAAACCACCATTGACCCCCATGCTGAAAAAATCCTATTTGAGGCACTTATAACAAAGACGGCAACACCCTACCGGACCGTCTAAAAGCCGCCCTAACGCTAGACTCCATACTTAACCCAGAGCACCTCGCAATGACTATCCGCACAATGACTAATGGCTCCGCCCCTGGATGGGATGGCCTACCTAACAAATTCTTCAAAATTCTCGCCGGGCGTAATGAGAAGAACGAAGGCGCCCCGACCTCACGCCCAAGCCGCCTCGCCCACCTCCTAGCTGCCACTTACCGGGAAATGCTCGAACAAGGCGTTATGTCCCAAGACATGCGTACTGGTGTCATCTCCCTCCTTTTTTAATACAAAAGCCGTCGCGACAACATCGATAACTACCGCCCCATCACCGTACTATGCTGACTCGCAGGAGGCCGCATGGCGAGATTTCCGATGTCTATGGAGCAGCTTCTGCGCTTGGTCGGTCGCCACGGGGGGCCAGATCGGGGTCAAGGCAAAGTCAAAAACGGCCTACGCGGCGCTCCGGATCGATGAGTTGGGCGGTCGTGTTGATGTAGACGGGCTCGACCCGCTCTTTCTGCCTTCGGGAGAGCAGCTTCCTTGCCTGCACGCGGGGGACAGTTATAAACACATGGGCATCCAGCAACGCATGAACGGGGACACGGCCGCTGCAGCCACGGCTTTCCTCAATCGCGGAAAGGCAGCGGTGGCGCGTTTGGGGCAGTTATCTCTCCCGGTGCGAGCAGGGGTGCGAGCCGGTAATATTGTTATATGGGAGGCGTGTGCGGCTATTACGGCTCTGCTAGTGCGGTCAGCCGTGCCGAATGCGAGACGGTTGAGGTGGTCTGGAGGGCGCACCTAGCTCGCTTCGCGGGACGGGCGCGAGGCTCGCCACGATGCGACGTCTACAGTCTACGGCGACAACCGCAGAGAGCACATCTACTCGATCACCGCGTCAAGCCTCCTGCACTCCGTTTTCAGGATCATACGTGACACTCTCGACACCGCAGCTCGACGCATAGTACGCTCAGAGCTAGCACGGACGCTCTACCTTCTGGGGTGCCGCACCGATCCTCTCTTCTGGGAGACAGGTCACCTTACAGAGGCGCTCAATCAGGTCGCGCTTGGCGGCGCCGCGCGGACAACGCCCGCTCTTCGAGCAGCTGGTCCTGGTCTGGTCCGAGGCCACACAAGGAGTATGCGGACTGGCTGAGTATCGTGGGCCGGAGGGCGAACCGTTGCTCCCAGGCCACCCCTTTTGGAGCGGTCACTCGTCCACTGCGCTTTTCGAACCGCGGTCTAGAGGAGGGTATGGCGCGTCTTTTACTTACGAGCTAGTGGCCGCCGGGATCGTCTTGCTGGACGACATCCGTGGCGGTGCACCCGCGGCTGATGGGATTCTCGATTTCGAGGCTCTACGGCGCCGATGGCCTCGCGCCTCGCGTGCGCGACGCCAAGCAGCTCAAAGAGGCCTACGCTCGCGTCGTCGACGTGGTACGCGCGGCGATCGCTCAAGGACACGCATTGTCTCCATACAGATGTCGCCCGCATATCGCATATCTCTCCCAGCGATATTTGTTCGGGACAGACGCGCCTCTCGCCCGAGGGCGCTGCGGCGGCACACCAAAACCTGCGTGGGTCTGGAGTCACGGGCGCGTGCGGCGCCGACCCGGACATCCTCCATGCTTGGACTGAGCTCGTCCTGAAAGATCTGCGCGGAGACGCAGCCGAGCAAACTTCAGCCGTGAGGCTCAGCGCTATGCTTTGAGTAGGGTTTGGGGGGGGTGGAACCTGCTGGTCTTGCCCGTTACCCACACGGCGGCGACGCACGAGCTCGGCTACAGCGCTCGGCCCAGGTATTCGCTTGGCTCCCTAAAGGGCGGTTTTGCGGGGCAGGGAGTGTCTTGGAGGACCCCGTTCTCGCGCTTCCACTGTCCGGAACAGCAGCAGCCTACTCCATCGATTCGGAGGGCTTCGTCATTGCCGGTGCCATCCCGGTGCGCTCGGCTGCGGCCGCGGACGTCCTGTGTCGAGGGTCTGCAGTGGCCTGCCTCTTTGCGAAGGCGCGCATTGCCCTCGGAGACGTACCGGTTTACGCCGATGCGTACGCTCACAGTCTTCTACGGGCCAACAGTAAGGAGGAGACTGCCGTTTGCTTCGCGGCGACGCAGGCCTCCTTCGGTTTCTTGCTCCTTGCCGAGCGCGCTTGTGATACACGCGCCGCCTGGACTGTCGACGGCTCCGTCCGACCTGCTGCAGGTGACACAGCGGGCCTTGCAGGTTTTGCCGGGTGCCGGCACTGCGGGACCACCTTCGCTTCAAGGACAGAGTACATACTACCAACTTCGACAGGCAGCCCGGGAACTCGCACGGCGTCTTCTTATGATATTGAGGTTGCTGCCCAGGCCACAGTAGCTCAACGGGAACGCGAAGACCGATACATGGTTCTCTTTGACTTCTCGTCGCCGGTTGTCAGAGCCCTGTCTTTCTCCATGGCCCACGATCGACACCGGGCGGATTACTTTCTCAACGGAGTATTGGCCGCTTGGACCGATAAATGGGAGGGCAAGGTCGTGCTGGTTTTGGCCCATGTCAAGGCACACGCGGGCATCACGGTCAATGAGTGGGCGGACGTTGAGGCAAAAGCCTCGCTAGCTGAGGAGATTTCTATCACTGTCACTGTTCCGGAATCGCTCTCGCACGCCTCTGCGGTTGTTGTAAGGCCTGAGACAACCGGGGCCTTCTCGGCGGCGGCAGTTCGAGTTTGCACGTGAGCGGCTGCTGCAATACAGGAGTCAGTTATTGCGTGGCTATGCGTGGCTGCAGGGATTCTCAACAGGCACGCTGCGCAAGGGACCGTATACAGTAACCCCAAAGCTGCACGCCGCATCACTCGACGCCTTCACTCTTGCTCAGCTCGCCGGCGACAGGGTCTTTGCTAGCGACTTAAAACGAAAGCGGGGCACCGCCCTTCGGTTTGCAAAGGGGGAGGTTTGTAGATGCGGAACCGGCCCTTGCGACTGGTGGCATTACTTTGTCAACTGTACCGCAGTCGTCGCGCAACGTGAAGAGCTTATCCTACAACTGCAGACTGCGGCCGACGTGCGCTCTCAAGACTCGGCTGCAACGCACTGGCTACAGGCCGCGTCGACGCTCCGCGGTGCTCTCCCTTGGTCGGCCGTGGTTGAGACGGCGCTCAAACGCGCCCTGGCGGTTGGGGGTGGGTCCACCGCCACCTCCTTCGACAGACGGGCCCTGGTCGGGGCGGCAGACAAGGTTGCAGAGGCGGTTTTGAGCTTGGTGCGAGAAGCCAAAGCCATCAACGGGGTTCTTGGCGGGCGGGCAACAGCTTCCCACCAAGCGGCCTCTCAGCTCCGGGCCGGTTTCGGGCGCTGGGCCGAGCGGACCGCGGCAGTAGGGCCAGGGGCAATCGCCTTGCTACGGGCGGATAGGGCCGAGATTGCGGCGCGAGCAGGTGACTTTTACGTCACAAACGGGGCCTACCCTGAGCCGGCGATCTTGCGTGCCGTCCTAGCTCTCCCGCCGGCGCGCGGCGTCACTCCAGCGGGCAACAGTGGACAGTGGGGCCCTCGGATACAGGACGACGTCTTTACGAGCGGCCCTCATTCTCAGAGCCGCCTGGTCTGCCGCTCGAGAGGACGCTCTCGACTTGGCTCGACTACCTGGTGCCCGAGCCCAGTCGTGGCCGCTGGTGGCGGCGTGGAGACGTTTGTCCGTTTTTGGACCGGCGCGTCCTGCTCAAACGGCGCACGCGGTCTCCGCCACCATCACCTCCATCATCGACGCCGTCTCAGGCGGCTCTAGTGCGCACATCTCTAATCACGCAGCTCGGCCGGCGCCTGCTCAGGCGGCGCACCCGAGTGCCTCAACAGTAGGCAGCTCCTCCTCTCATGCGGCTTTTCCCGCGCCCCCGGCTAGTAGCACGGGCGGTTCTGCTTCCAACCTTGGTTGTTCTGTAGCATACTATATAGTATGCTACAATGCTATATAGCCTCCATCAGATTCAGATGCTACAGTACTATATAGCATAGCTTTACTTTTTACCGATATTTGAACAACTTCGAGTTGATGACCCAATTACTGGTGCTGCTGCTGGCTGCTAGCCTACGCCCCGGCCGGGCCCAAATACCAACAACTATGTGTTCAAATACCAAAATGTGCATCTAGGACAGAGTGTAGTACTCTAGTGTAGTATACTATATAGCATGTATAGCATCCCCCGATGCTATGGATGCTATATGCTACAGAACATTCAAGCTTCCAACCTTAGCGCGGTGGGTGAGCGGGCCGCTCTCCAGCCGGCAGAGGTGGCGGAGCGGGGTAGGGCAGCCCGCAGCCAGGCGAACGACAGTCCGCCTCGGCGCCTTAGGACCCGGCAAACAGCCGCGACGGCGAAGGTGAAGGGCGCTACGGCCATTTCCTCGGGCGCAGCCACCCGTGATTTTCTCCGATTGGGCTGGCGGGGCGCCTTTCCGTTGGCAGCCGCGGTGGCGGAGGCGGAGGCGGCGGAGGCGCGGGCTCGAAAGCGCAAGCGTGATGAGGAGGAAAGCGCGATTAGGCCGGGGCTGGATCAGTGGAGGCACACGGGTTTGGTCACAGGGGCGCCGCCAGCCGACTCGGAGTCGGAGGAGGCGAGTGAGTCGCCAGGACTGGTGACACATTTCGTCTTATCGCACAGGGCTAAATGCCACTGACCGCGGGGAACAGGGGTAGGTGGCAGGGCTGCGGGTGCAGCCACGAAGGGGCCAGGAAGCGCCGACGCCGGAGGCCGGAGGGGAAAAGCAGCAGCGCGCACGGCGAGGGCGCGGGCTATAGCCCAGGGACGTTCTGGAGCTCCCGCCGTCTCGCATGGTCTCCCGAGAGGTCGCCAGTGGCACTGCCCGTCCACAGAAGACGTACGTTGTTTCCGAGAGAGCGAAACCCAATGTGGGCTCGCAGGGCGCCAGCACGACGAGGCGGAATGACAGGAGGAGGCACGACATGCGCTGATAGCAGGCAGACGTGAGGTTAGCTCTCGGGAGGAGGTCGCTGCCGCAGTCACGCGAGGTTTTAAGAGCGCGGAGGGGCTCGTCACATCTAGTCTCAGAGGACTTGGGAATCGCCGGGGTGCCGCACTTGTTGCTGCTGCCAACCGTCGTGGGCACAGGTTGACGGGTTGACGGGGTTGCCCGAGAGCGTCAGAGGGCAAGTCTGCTGCGGGACGAACGAGTGCGCTGGGGACCAGTTGACTGGCGCTGGAGGGCCGAGCCCCTACGGCGAGGCCATGGACTGCGACGACAGCGAGGGTCGCGTCGGTGGCGCCGGGACGGAGACGCGCCGCGGAGAGAAGAGAGCTAGGGAAGGGGGTGACAGAGGGAAAGAGGGGGGAAGGGACAAACGGGTGATGCGTTGCGATGGGCCAGCGGGCGTCGCGAGGCGCACTCGAGAGGACGGCGCACCTGCGTAGCGTAGTCGCAGTGCCCTCCGCACGCACCGATTTTCTCGATAGGGATAGTGTATCATAATAATAATAGGCGAGATCACGGGCCCGGGTCTCGTTCTTCTTCCTTAGGAAGATGATACATCTGAGGTGGTTTTCCTCGGCAGTTTTTTGCGCGCTTCTGTAAAAAGCGTGTAAACATAGAGCGAGTCACGCAAGCTAACGCTTGCGCGACTCGCTCTTAGCCCCCCAAGCCTGCAACGCTTGCGCGACTCGCTCTTAGCCCCCCAAGCCTGCGACGCTTCGCGTCGCGGGGTATGCTGCCCGTGTGGTTGCGCTGGGATGTGGCTTCTCTTGTGCTTGTGTGGCGCTTTGAGGATTTGATTGATTGATTGATATTATAATATATATATATATATAATTCTCAGCTCAGTTCATCATCACTCTGCTATGAGTATGAGTATAATATGCGTGTGAGTATGAGTGCAAACATATATTATAAGCAAGCATACACACATATAGTCTACTCCTTGTCCTTGCGGCGGCGACAAGGCACACCCTGACCCTGTCCAGTGTGTGACTGTTGCTGGTAGCCTGGCGCTGCGGTTATCGTCTGCCCCTCGCTCTCTGCCTATTCACTCTCCGTGTGCGTGCGAGGGGTGGTGTGCGTCAGGAGCAAGAGGTGGTGATGACAAAACGACGATGTGATCGTATATATAGTGTGAAAGATCGTAGAGAGCTCTGGCTCTGGCGCGTCCGTGTGCGTGCGTGGCGCCGCGCCGCGCGCCGCCTGCGTACGCGTGTGTCCGCGCGCCGCGTGCGTGCCGCGTGTGTGCTGGTCAGACGGTCGGACTGGTCGTGACGTGCCGCCAAATATGTGCGAACGCGTGCATTCTACATGCACACGAGATACTAAGACTTTTACATATTATTAATTAAGCACTATCGATATATACCATACTGACACCGAAGGCTGGGTCCCCCGGACATCTCTGGAGCTACCAGACACAGCACATGTGCCGCCGCTTGGCCAACACACATCACACATCGTGCCGCACACAGACCGCTCCACACACATCTGAGCGTGGCAGTGGCATCAGCTGCACGCGACCGACGCCTGCGCGCAGCATCAGCCTCACGACGCACCACCTTGTTCTGTGATTGAGTCGAGCGGCCGCCACGTCGTCTGCGGGCGTGGCAGCGGGCTGCACGCGACGGACGCTTGCGCGCAGCATCAGCCTCGCGACTCACCACCTGATTCTGCTCGTGAAGTGCGGCGGCCGCCGCCGCGTCGTCTGCAGCCGCGGCAGCGGCATCAGCTGCACGCAACCGATGCTTGCGTGCTGTTTGATTGCGCCTCGCCGCCTCCTTCGTCTGCGCGTGAAGAGCGGCCGCCTCGTGTTAACCCAGCGGGCCCGTCCTCGTTGCAGGGTTAACCCGTTCGTGCCCATGACCGCCCGATAGCCGCGGCTACCGGCGAGCGTGGCCAGTGCATGAAGGAGACTTGAAAGCAGTTGAAAAAAAATCGCATCGCTAATTAATAAAAAAACTGTTACGAAATAGCACTTGTATTTTCGGGTAATTGAACGAGGTTTACCCGGCGCGGGCGACCCGGCCCCCGACGGCATTGTGACAGGAAGGACACGACATTTAATCGTGGGTATAGAGAGCTTTCTCGCGCCCCTTACTAGAGAACTGGGTCCCCCGGACCAGTGTTCACCACACTGGTATACCGGGGGACCTATACGTATATGCGTAATTATCCTATTCTTACGCACCCTCCGTGTCTTCCCAGGTCTCGAGACGATGGCGCGCCTCTCCCAGGTACAGCCAGAGACGCTGGAGGGCCTCAAGAAGCACCAGAGCACCATCCTCTTCTCGCTCAAGGACCCGGACATATCCATCCGGCGGCGCGCGCTCGACCTCGTCTACGCAATGTACGACGAATATATATATATATATGCGTGTGTGTGTGTGTAGATGTGTGTAGATGTATATATACATACATATGTGTGTGTGTGTGTGTGTGTGTGTGTGTGTGTGTGTGCGTGTG
>Ga0209390_10008168_pt1 | contig 13075 bp, 11 predicted proteins | sample BON01_FD_187212 | JGI IMG/M metagenome (GOLD analysis project Ga0209390, IMG submission 187212) | Freshwater microbial communities from Lake Bonney liftoff mats and glacier meltwater in Antarctica - BON-01 (SPAdes) (version 2) | ecosystem: Environmental > Aquatic > Freshwater > Ice > Glacier... | reverse complement strand
GCTGCAAAAGATTGGTCTGGGAGAAAAAGGATATAACTCCTTGGGCGATATCACTGCTTGCCCCGGTACTGACACCTGTAATCTTGGAATCGCAAGCTCGACCGGGATTGCCGCTGAACTAGAAAAAGTAATTCTAACCGAGTATCCTAATTACCTGAAAAATCAGGATTTGGTGATCAAAATCTCAGGTTGTATGAATGCCTGCGGGCAGCATAATATGGCTCATATCGGTTTTCAGGGTATGTCTATGAAAGCTGGAAAAACAGTGGTTCCTGCACTTCAAGTGCTGCTTGGCGGGGGGAATCTTGGTAATGGAAATGGAAGATTTGCCGATAAAGTGACCAAAGTTCCCAGTCGTCGCGGCCCACAGGCTTTGCGGGTGTTGTTGGATGATTTCGAGCAAAATTCCAATGGGCTGGATTTCCTCAGCTATTACGATCATCAAGGGCAGATGTATTTCTATGAATTGCTCAAGGAGCTGGCCGATGCATCCACTTTGGTAGCAAGTGAATTCGTGGATTGGGGACATGAGGAAGCTTATCAGATTGCGGTAGGAGTGGGCGAATGTGCCGGCGTGGTCATTGACTTGGTGGCAACCTTACTTTTGGAAGCTTTGGAAAAATTGGAACTGGGCCAAGAAGCATTGGCTGAAGGAAGATGGGCTGATAGTATTTACCATCATTATGCAGGTTTGATTAATTCTGCCAAGGCCATTTTGCTAAGCGAGGACATCAGCACAAATAGCTATGCAAATATTATCGCTCAGTTTGATGAAGCGTTCATCGTTACGGCCAAAATCAAGTTGGAAGGCACTTTTGCGGAAAAAGTTTATCAAATCAATCAGCAGGAGCCTACCGAAGAATTTGCTAGCGCCTATGCTAAGCAGGCATTTGAAATTTACGGTTTGCTGAAAAACTATCGGGAAGAGGAGGTTAGCGGATGAGAAATCTAATTAATCCAAAAGTTACGCTGGTTGGTGCGGGTCCTGGCGATCCGGAACTCATCACATTTAAAGGAGTTTTGGCATTGAACCAAGCAGATGTTGTGCTTTATGATGCCTTGATAGATCCTGTTTTATTGAATCATGCACCTGAATCTGCGATCAAGATCTTTGTGGGAAAACGGGTGGGAAGGCATTCCCAACCTCAGAAAGATACGAATCAGCTTTGCGTCAGCTTAGCCAAAAAGCATGGACATATAGTCCGATTGAAAGGTGGTGATCCTTTTGTCTTTGGACGTGGAGCAGAGGAAATCGAGTACATCGAGTCCTTTGGGATTCCAACACAATTAATCCCGGGAATTACCTCAGCTATTGCTGTTCCGGCTTCGGCTGGGATTCCGGTGACCATGCGGGGAGTGGCAGAGAGTTTTTGGGTGGTGACTGGTACGACTTCAGCGAATGAGCTATCTGCAGATCTTGCCTTGGCTGCGCAAAGTACAGCTACCGTGGTGATCCTGATGGGGACAAAAAAGCTTCCTGAAATTGTGGCTATTTACGAAAAAGCCGGAAAGAGAAATATGCCAATTGCCATTATCCAAAGTGGAACTACCCGAGAGGAACAGATCACGGCAGGTTACATAGCTGATATTTCTCAAAAAGCTAAAGATGCTAAAGTAGAAGCTCCTGCAATCATCATTATTGGAGAAGTGGTGCGAGAGAGTGTGAAGTTGGCTGAAGTTTATCGCGAGGTGGTAAGGTGCAACCTTTGAGCTGTCAGTTCGAATGAGGGACGAATTTGAAATCTCCTCGAAGGTTTTCAACTAGCGTTCTTTTCAACTTTATCAGCTTACGTCTTTCTGTCCTATGCTACTTTTCCAGAAGCAGCATCTGCTACTAATCGGTCCAGTGTCCGGAGATGCAGGCCAATTGAAAATATCGAGTACCGAATAATGAATTCCGAATATTGAAGTACAGCTATTCCAAATCTATTGTCTTGATTCTAAACTCTTGAAACTTAAAAAATGAACCACCTTTATCCTATCTTTCTAAAAGTCCACGAGCTAAATATTTTATTGGTCGGAGGAGGATTTGTGGCTACAGAAAAGCTGGAATTTCTGCTCAAATCCAGTCCTCAAGCTCAAGTGACCGTGGTTTCTAAAGCATTTAGACCAGAGTTCTTGGAAGTTGCAGAAAAGTCAGATACCGTCACGTTAATTGAGGATGTCTACCATGAAAAGTATTTCGGAGGAAAGCATCTAGTCATCGGAGCCACTGATAACAAAGCTGTCAATCGACAAATCCGAGATGAGGCAAAAGAGCGCTTTCTTCTGGTCAATATCGCTGATACGCCCGCGCTCTGTGATTTTTACTTGGGGGGAATAGTCACCAAAGGCAATTTGAAAATCGCCATTTCAACTAATGGAAAATCGCCCACAGCAGCCAAGCGCCTTCGACAGCTTTTAGAAGAAGTACTTCCTGAAGAAATGGATGATTTGTTGGAAAATCTAAATGCGTATCGAGCCACGTTAAAAGGTGATTTTGAATACAAGGTTAAAGCGATGAATGAGGTGACGGAGGGATTGGTTAAAAAGAGAAATGTAGGGTCAGAAGTGTAATCAACCTTTAAGTCTCCAACCTCGATATCGGGGCGAAAAAGTCTTTTTTATTGAAACCAAATACCTGTCCAACGGCGGTAGAGCTCATATAGAAAACATAGCATTAGATAAAAGTAAAATCTTCCAATATTTTGGATTGAAAAGCTTTTACATTCCGATTATGTGAAAAATATCACGTTTTAGGTTCCGATTATGTGAAATATTTCACATTTTTAGTTCTTAATATGTGATATATGTTTTTCGAGCGAACCATACACCAGAAGCTAGTAACCTGGAGCCAACGAGAAAAGCCAAAACCTCTCCTGCTTAAAGGAGCAAGGCAGGTTGGGAAAACCTCCATTTTAAAGCATTTTGGAGGTAAAAATTATACCAGCACGGCATACTTCAATTTCGATAAGCAACCCGATCTCAAGCAATTTTTCTCAATAAGTAAAGATCCCGGTCAACTTATTCAAAATCTCTCATTGGTGATTGGATTCCTGATTGAGCCAAAAAATACACTGATCATTCTGGATGAGATTCAGGAATGTAAAGAGGCGTTGAATTCCCTGAAGTATTTTGAAGAGTCTAAACTTGCCTTCCATGTCATCGGTGCAGGTTCACTTCTGGGAGTTACTCTGGGTAATCAAGCTTCTTTTCCAGTGGGAAAGGTTGATTTTTTAGAAATGTATCCACTTACTTTTTTGGAGTTTTTGAAAGAGAAAGATCCAGATATGGCTCAATATATTCTTGCCATTCAAGAGCTGACACCTATCCCAGACTTCTTTTTCAATCGAATATTGGAAAGCTTCCGTCTGTTTATCCTTTCGGGTGGAATGCCTGAGCCAGCCCGAGAAATGTCTGAAACAGGAGACTTGAAAAGAGTAGAAGAACTCTTGGGGAGTATTAACCTTTCCTACCAACTTGATTTCTCTAAGCATGTAGCTGCGAAAGACATTCAGAAAATTAATTACGTCTGGGATTCTATTCCATCACAATTGGGTAAGGAAAATAAGAAATTTCTCTTTCAAGTAGTAAAGCCAGGAGCCCGGGCGAGAGAATACGAAGATGCGTTGACTTGGTTGATTCAGGCTGGGCTAGTTTACAAAGTGTCGCGAGTCACTAAACCTGGAATACCTTTATCAGCATACAAAGATCTCTCTGCTTTTAAAATCTACTTTTTGGATGTAGGGATACTTCGAAAAAAAGCAGGATTGGATGCCAGATCGGTTTTACAGCCCAATGATTTGTTCACAGAATTTAAGGGTTCTCTAGCAGAAAATTATGTCCTGCAATCACTCTTGGCCCAATTTGAAAATGCTCCTGCTTATTGGACTTCCGATGGGAAAGCTGAACTGGACTTTTTACTACAAGCGGAAGGTGAACTAATTCCGATTGAAGTCAAATCAGGTGAGACGATTCGAGGAAAGAGTCTGGCAACCTATGCTTCTATTTACAACCCTAAAATAAAAGTCCGTTACTCCATGCGAAACTTAATGAGACAAGAGAATCTGCTGAATATCCCGCTGTTTCTTTGTGACCGAACTGAAGATTTTTTAAAGATGTGCTTTGAGATAGAATAGGATTGCTGATCTAAAATAGGATGAGTCTCAAAGAGAATTTTTTATTTGAACTGATAATTTGTGTAGAAAGAATAGTCGTGGTTAAAATAAACTCTCAACTAATTTAAAAAGCAAAAGCTATTCTGTTTTGATTATGTGAAATATTTCACATTTTTGGTTCTTATTATATGAATTGTAAAACCCAACCCAACAGATGAAAAACGCTACTTCAACTAAATTTATAACACTAGCAGTTTTTATAATCACATCTTTGTTTATTTCCTACATTTTTGCGAATTGGGATGAGTTCAAGCGAGGACTAAGGGGACAGCCGCTCATAGAAAATAACTCCGACTCAAGAACTAATCCTTAGAAAATTATTCGCTAGGCAATTGTTTTGTCACTAAAAAGCATTTTATTGGATTTCTAATTAGTTAGCTATGAATCAACAACTTATTCAGGATTTCTTGTTATTTCTCAAGGATCCCAAACAGGCAGAAGTGTATACGTCAATGGCGGTCAACAAATTCATTTTATTGCTGGTAGGGGCTTTGCTGCTGATTATTCCCAGTGCCTTACTTATAGAGTGGGTTGGTTTAGATCAGTTCGATTCAATAATTGAGGATATGATGAAGGACAATAAATGGCTTGTGGTCATCTCAGGGATATTTCTGGCGCCGATAATTGAGGAGCCAATTTTCAGACTTCATTTGAATTTGAAAAAATCCTCGATCTGGTGGGGTATTGGACTTTCGGTTTTTATCATTAGTAAGCAATGGTTTATAGCGGTTGGATTTGTGGTGTATATGATCTATTTACTTATCGCAGTCAGTCAGAAAAGTCCTTTGAATCTGAAGTTTGTAGTCTACACTTCAGCGATTTTTTTCGGCTTGGTTCATTTGGGTAATTACTCCAACTTCAATCTAGCAGATCATTTTTATTGGATTCCATTGCTGGTTGGTGTCCAGTTTTTCATTGGATTGATTCTGAGTTATATTCGTCTAAACCACGGAATAAGATCAGCAATTTTATTTCATGGAGTCTACAATGCGGTCTTGATTATTCCTGCAGTCTATTTTTATGAAGGTTGATGTAGCGCATTTACTTCCATTTTCAATATTTGAAAAAACTCAACCTATCCTAATCCGCTAAATACAAATCTATAGAAATCATCTCAAAAAGTCTTTGGTGGAAGATTCAGACAACCTATCCTTTGATTGCTGGAATAATTTATCTGCTGGATGTCCGTCTATTTGGAGGGAATGAAGATTGCTTTTGGAGGGAATTCTTTTGGGAAAAAGCGGTAGTATTATTTTTCTTCTCTGTAATGGGCCTTGCTTCTTGCCTTGGGGTGTGGTGGCATAGTTTATTTAGTTGACCTGCGATGCCTAAGTGGAGCAGATGATGCCTATTATTTATGTGTAGACAATCAAATCAAATGAAAAGAATTAAAACAATAGAACAGTTTTCAATACTAATTGCTCTTGCTATTATAATCTCTACTTCTTCGCTAAATCTATACCAATTGCATTATCGATATTACTATTTGGTGTATTTTTTCAAATTTATATATATCATTTATATAAGAAGGAAGGTAAAGGTGGTGAATTCCTAAAAGGTAAAGTTGGACCTTTAATTGTTGGAGTTTGTCTTATTATATTCTTCTTGGTAAAAGATCGATTTATCAAATAATGGGCAACCGAAGAAGAAAAAGATCAAGAGTGGTATTCAATCATTTGATCTGGCTCTTCTATCCCAAGGCTTGCTAACAGGTAAAGAATTGATTGCTTTTGTACAGAGAAGTGTGGAGTTGCTTTTATAAACCCCTAAGGTTTTAAAGATCAGCTTACGTGAGCGAAGCCGAAGGGTCCATCCCGATAGTTATTGCGACTTGGAGAGTTTGATTACCCCAAAATCCCCAAATTTCTCGGGGATTTTTTGTTTTCTCGTATCTGACCGCTGCTTAGACTGCATTGGTAATTAAATAGAATAGAGGTATTCTTAAATGACTATAAAGACCAAGACTGTCTCCTTTTTGAGACAGACGTAGTTTTTTCGGATAGATATGGATTAACTTTCATTATGCAAAAGCTATGGTCTTGAACGCGACTTGTGGTATCAAAACAAAGTAGGGTATCATCTTCGGCTGGTTTGCTGTTGATGCATTTGCAGCAAATGTTTTGCACAAAATGCTTTAATTAATCCAAACGAGCTACTGCGCTTTGAGGTAATCGAAAAATAAATGTTTGATTATCAAGTATATATATATATATAAAATAGTTGGGTAAAAATTTTGTTATCCAGAATTTTCTTTTTTTCTTAGATTTAAGTTCAAGGCAACGAGGCCTTGTAAATAATTTAACCACATTAACAAACAAAAATCATGAGACGAATTCTCTTAAAAACTATTTCACTAAAGCTAGTGATCTTATTTGGTGCAGTGTTTATATTAAACACTGAAACGGCAGAAGCTAATGGGACTGCTTATAAGGAAATGGTGTCAACCATTGTGTATGAATCTTATGTTGATGGCGGTTTTGAAATTTTTGGTATAGATATGCCATTTGGTTTTTCTGTCGAAGTAGGTATAAATGCGATTGGTACAAATCTCAATTGTGAATGGGCATGGTCTGATTGTGTGGGTACGATTGGTTATGTTCCATTTCCAAAGTAATTATTTCAGGCTACTTTGAAAAAAGTAGTCTGATTTTTCATTGTACGACATAAGTAATCTGCATCTAACTATACTATGAAAAACATTTTCGTATTCTTATCACTATTAGTTATTATTTCCTGTAATGATAAAAATTCTTTTGATTCCTACCAAAACGATAAAACAGGTAGTATTCAGATTGATTTAGCTGATATACCTTATGAGTCTAAGTATATACTTGATAGTATCGTTTCAATCGAAAAAATTGTAAAACTTGAAAGTAGTGATCAGTCATTCATTGGTAGTTACGATAAAATACTTATCGACGATAATAAAATTTTTATTATGGATAAGAAAAGCACTCATTCCATATTTGCATTTACATTGGATGGAAATTTTGTTTATAAAATATCAAATTATGGTGAAGGCCCGGAGGAATACTTAGAATTAAGGGATTTCACGGTATCTCCAAGTTCAACTACACTAGACATTTTAGATTTTGGTGGCAGAAAGATTTTGAGTTACGATAAGAATACTGGAGAGATAGTATCAAAAAGCTCCATTGATCGTAACACCAACTTTGCCGCTTTGGAAAAGAATAAAAACAAATATTTTGTAGCTCATTCCAATAGATGTGGTTTTCTTGTTGACTGCTTCAATATTTCTTTCTACGATGAAAAACTTTCATTAATTTCTTCCTCACTCGAGATTCATGATAAGTTTAAGGATTATGACTATAAAGGAAATGCTAACTTTTCTCGCAATGGAGACAGGCTCTATTTTACAGAACTATTCAATGATACAATTTATGAGGTTGTGTCCGATAAAAATGCTTTGAGAGTTGCATTTGTAATTAATTTTGGTAAATATAAGTTACCCGATGATTTCAAATACTCTGCTAAAAACTCAAGTTTATCTGATGTAATAATTCATACAAGGAATAATAATTATACTTTGGGTGTTCATGATTATTTTATAGCGGATAAAGTATTGTATTTTAGATATGGACTTCCTGATCTTAGAGAAGTTTATATAAACCTTACTACCAAAAATTCGATATCTTTTTCTAAGTTTTCTACTCAAAACTTGTTCCTATTGGGTGAAATAAAGGCAGTTCATAATGGAATTTTCTTGAAATTAACCCCTGCTGAGACAATTGTTAGTTTAGTAAAAAATAATTTTAATACGAAAGATTCTGTACAAATAAGAGGAATGTACTGGGATTTTTATAATTTGGTAAAGGATATGAATGAGGGGTCCAATGGAATTATAACTTTTGTAAAACCTAAAATATAGTTAATATATGAAGAAGCTGTTATTTGTTGTAGTATCATTGATTTTTTTATCGTGTAATGAAAAGAAAAACGAAGAGATATCTTCTTATGAAAATGGTATGTTTGTATGGTTCACAAAAAATTACGAACAAATCCAGAAAGTTTCTAGTATTAATAGGTCAGATGTTTGGTATTTGTACTTCGATTATGAACTTACTTGTGAAACTTGCAAATTGAGAATCTTGTCGCAAGTTAAGGATGAAGAATCAATAATAATTTTAACATCTTTCTCTAATGTGAATTTACTCAATGCATTTAAGACAGCTTATCGATTGGATAATAGGATAATTAACTTACCTGACAATAGGAGTAAATTGAGTGTTCCTTTTCTGTTTCAAATAGATGGTAATCGGTTTTATAATTGGACGATACTTAACGATGAGAAGCTTGAAAGTGATTTGGTTAATTATATGGTGGATCAATAATGCCTTTGTAAAATATCACTTAGTTGCGCAAGTGTTCTAGCACTCCTGAATTAGTTCTATATCTTATTCAGGGTCTAATCCTATATTATTATATCCCGCTAAAACGAATATTTTTATCTATGCTTTCTAAAAAGACCAAGTACGCGCTGCATACGCTAGCCTACCTTGGCAAGCATCGGGAATAGAGAACTATCCTAATCCATTATATAGTGGAGGGGCATGGGATTTGGATTAGTGTGAGGTGTCATGTAAATTTCCAACTTAGTGCTATATATTTATGAATAAGAAAAAATGGTTACTTATCAGTGGAATCATATTGCTTTATTCATAATTTATTTTGATCTGTTACTACCACTAACTGATATAAAGCAATCAATTTTTACGAGTTTTTTTATTAGTTCATTCATATTATCTGTGTTGATGGCTCCATTACTTGAAGAGATACGGTTTCGTAGTTTTCTTTCAAAAAGTAAGATACTTCAGGGTCTTTTTCTACATCCTATTCCATTGCGTTTATTCGTGACAGGCTCGAATACTCTTAAATTTTACTTGTATCAGTGATTTATGGTCTTTATATTTTAAATAAAGTATATTAGTCTAGCGTAATACTAAATGTTTTAATCATTGTTCCTTCATTGTGCTTCAGTTTTAATCATTTACCCCTAGACGCGAATTTAACTTGGTCTTGGTTGTTATTTCTAGGAATATCTTTCTAACTAAGGTTAATTTTAAGTTGGGTTATTTTTAATAAATCTATCGTTTGGGGCTTTATATTTCATGGTGGGTGGAATCTTATCGTGACTTTGTCATACTTGGTCTACCTTCATTTCGGAATTTCAAAAGAGCTTGGTGAAGTAATAACCTATAATTTTCATCTTGAATGGCAGAGAACACCTTATTTTTAATTCAAACACTGGTACTTTTAGCCCAAATGATAAGACCTTAATCATTGCGAATATGAATTTACTAAATGTAATTGGATTCGTAGGGCCAGAAATATTAGATTCCATGTTTGTCACTGAACCTTTGGTAAGGTACAATTTTACTTTCCACTCGGAAAATCAAGCAGAACTGGAAGCGAGTTTCGTTAAAGCGTTAGAAATGGATTCATTGTTGATTCATAAAGGGAAAAAGTGATGTTAACCAAGAGTTAGTCTTTCACTACCGCAAGGCTTACCTATTGAAAATCTATCTCATAGTATAGAAAGGTCCTAAATCCCCTTCTTCAAAGAAATCCAGCATTGATTTAAGATCACACAACCTTGAAGGTTTTCATGTACTACATTTTATAATCTCTTGATTCTGTCAGTTCAGATTTAAGAGATTTCTACTTTTAGGAGCGACGGACTCTAAAGTTAGGTCGCAAAAGAGCTTTATTCGTCTTGATAAACTGCCCAAAGGAAGCTAGTATAGCATAGGCTTTTTCTGCAAACCACTTCTTATTTACCTTTCTGATCCACTCCCGTCATTTCCCAATGGGTCAGCGACACTGGAATACTTCCAATGGCATTGATTTGATCGAAGAAATCTTTGAGTTTAAATTCTTCGCCTTTTGCCTCCTTGATCCGAGCATAATCCGCCATCGCATTTTCCAATAAATACTTTCCGGTGATGTAGCTACTTCCATAGCCTGGTTGGCGCATATATAAGTGTTGTTCAAAAAGGAGCAGTTCCTTTTCTGTTTTCATCCAACCTCTTGGTGTATAATTGGAATGAATTCCTCCCGCTTCAATCATCGTCATTTCATTTGCTTGGGCGTAGAGCGAACCCAGTCCTCTTGCCGCTCGCTGCGCAATCATGATGTAAACGAGCTCTCGAGCTCTTGGAGAGTCTTCATATAGTCCGGCATCCATGAAGATCTCTTCCACTGCCGTTGCTGTCCCCTCATTTCGAGAGTCCCAGATGTTATAAAGTAAAGGCTCCCTGCGGATCTCACTGGCATGCGGCTCATTGTCCATTCTTGCCAACTCAAACCAGTGGTAGAAATGGGAATACAGGGGGAGCGGATCGATATGCATACCGATGGTGAAGAAGTTCCGCTTTTCCTTTGGAATAAATGTGCCTCTGTGCTCTCGCAAGGCCGGTTCGAAGTATTCCTTAACAGTTACGATTTCATTGTCCCGGAGAAAGTTCATGAACTTGTTAATTGATTTTTCAGTAAGAATTTCAAAATCCTCAGCTGTATTTGCTTCAGCTAGCTCTGTGAGATCCCGATTTCGATGCTCCTCCAATTTCAGCGAGGACCAAGCTCTGGCCAATTCCCGCTTGAGAATCATAACCTCGTCTTCCCAAGTAAGCGGGACTAAGTGAACATTCTGGAGATACCACGTATAATTTTCCTTTCCTATTCCAGACTCTCCGGTTTTTGAAGGAGCTTCCTTTTCTAGCCAGGCTACGAATTCTTCAGTAGCTAAAATGGCTTTTTGAACAGCTGCTACGATTTCAGCATCTTCCTGGATTCCTTCCAAATCTAGAATGGTTTTCAGTTCTTCCGCTTGATTTGCAATAGTAGGGATTCCGGCTGCCCAAAGTTCCTTGGCATTACCGGTTAGGTTGGATTCCGCTTGCTTATTGAGCGCAGGGATGGACTGAAGCTCTTGTAGAAATTGGGTCCGTCTTTCGGCAGTCAGAGGAAAACTGTATTGCCATAGCTCTAAAATCCCATGGTTGGTCGACCCTTCATGAGCAGGGACATCACTACGATCCATCCAGAGCGATGTGTAATAAGCGGGGTCGCGCTCCCAAGGTTTGAGGATCCGATGGTTGAAATCATAGCCATTCATTTCTGCCCAGACGATTCGATAGTCCACCTGCTCCGGAATCGTCCATCCCGCGGTGTCCATCGCCAGCAGTTGCTGCTGAAGATTTTGGAATTCAGGCCAGCGCTTTTCAAAACTGGCTTTGGTGTAATCTGGAGCTCCATCTAGAAGTGGTGGAGTCTCGAAGGTTCGCCATTCCTTGAAAAGTGAGACAAGTTCTGGATAGCTTACAGGAATTATGTCATTAAGAGAAGAGGAGTTTTCTGCTGGGCCACAGGCGATAGACGATACGATCAGAAATACGAAAGGAATGATTTTTTTCATACGGAGAAGGACTATAATTTCCCAGCAAGATAGGTTTTCAGACTAAACGAAGCAAAACCTCTCCGATATTCTGTTTCCTGTAATAATCGCTATAGGATTGTTGACATAAAATGAACGTTAGTGGTTATTCCAAAATCAATTATTGATGCGTTATAAAGAGTAACTTGTAGCTTTTTCACTTGATGTATAGGTACCGCTTACAGCTTTCGATGATATAACTTTCGACACCTTGAATGTCTCCAAGGATATCCTACTCAAATTCCAAAATGGTAAACTTAGTGATTGCTGGTCCTGGGAGATAAGTAATGCTTTCATTCGGGGTCTTTAGCCGAATCATTTGATCTTTTTCAGCTTTGTGGCAGCCTTTGATTTCATTGGAAAAGTCCTGAGTTCGAAATGTGTCAAATCCTCGCAATAATTTAGGTTGGAAGGTGATTTTTCAAACTTCAACATCACCTTAAAAACAGTATCATAATTCTCGCCACCTGGTACAAATACAGCAATTCTGGTATTGTATATAAGATTATCAAAGGAGGACTTCGCAGAGGATCTATTATCTCAGGTTCAGTGATTTCTGCTACCCAGCTAAACCCTAAAAGAAGTGATAATCCACAGAGTAATTTTCTCATACAATTCAATGTTTGATTAAATCCATTCACTCATGTTATACAAGTTGAGTCTTCTTCTAAAACAACACTTCAATTTCCGGAGTAAATCTTAGTGTTAGGCATTAAGTTTTTTATTCCCCCCAGTTCCCGTATTTTTGAACTTTCCTAAAAACAGCATTTATAACTCCAGTTTATGGCATATTTATTTACTTCAGAGTCCGTTTCTGAAGGGCATCCGGATAAAATCGCAGATCAAATTTCTGACGCACTGATTGATAATTTTTTAGCTTTTGATCCTAACTCCAAAGTAGCTTGCGAAACGTTGGTCACCACAGGTCAGGTATTCTTAGCTGGTGAGGTAAAGTCAGATATTTATCTTGACGTTCAGAAAATTGCCCGTGACGTGATTAATCGTATTGGATACACCAAAAGCGAATACATGTTTGAGGGCAATTCCTGTGGCGTGCTGTCTGCCATTCATGAGCAATCTTCTGATATCAATCAGGGTGTGGATCGTGCAAATCCAGAAGAGCAGGGAGCCGGAGATCAGGGGATGATGTTTGGCTATGCTACAAACGAAACAGAAAATTTTATGCCGCTTGCCCTGGATCTTTCACATATGATCCTTAAGGAACTGGCAGCAATGCGTAGAGAAAATAAAGAAATTGCTTACCTCAGACCAGATTCCAAAGCACAAGTAACCATTGAATATAGTGATGACAATGTGCCGCAGCGAATCGAAGCCATTGTGGTTTCTACACAGCATGATGATTTTGACCAGGAAGCGATCATGCTTGCTAAGATCAAGTCGGATATTATTTCAATCCTGATTCCAAGAGTAAAAGCTCAACTTAAGCCCGAGCTTCAGAAGCTTT
>Ga0209390_10008167_pt1 | contig 13076 bp, 9 predicted proteins | sample BON01_FD_187212 | JGI IMG/M metagenome (GOLD analysis project Ga0209390, IMG submission 187212) | Freshwater microbial communities from Lake Bonney liftoff mats and glacier meltwater in Antarctica - BON-01 (SPAdes) (version 2) | ecosystem: Environmental > Aquatic > Freshwater > Ice > Glacier... | reverse complement strand
CAAGAGCAGCAGCAATTAAAGTGGCGGAGAAAATCAAAGATGCAAGGTGTGGCATAACATTGCGGTGCCTGCGTTGGAAAATTGGTAGTAGCGAAGAAGGGTGGTGCCCGGAGTAGCGTTTGAGGTTTTGGAGTGGGTGTGGGTGGGTGGGGAGGAGAGTCGGGGGATGGGAGGATCAGAAAATGCGAAACCGCGGTGAGAACTGTGTATATGATCTTGACAAATAGCCAGGAGACTGGAAGAAATTACAAATTGTAAAAGACAAAAAGGAAATGATGCTTTGCTTTCGTTTGTTTGTATTGCTGCCCAGTTGTGTGGGAAAACCGGAAGCGAGGAAGAATTGTGTAGGAGGGTGGGAGGGTTTCGGTGCGAAATTGACTGAAAATCTGCCCGCCGCAATTCCCCTTTGAATTCCCACGTTCTTGCACAACCACTACGTATCACAAACACCTACACACAGAGACATGCACAGCAAAGGCGCGGCGGTGCGCAAAATGGCCGCAACGGAAAGATACTTTGACCAGTGATCATCGCCGCCGCGTCCACCAACCCTCCCCCACCCTTTACGTCTCCCGACGACGAACCCACGTCCACTTCCACACATATTCATCCCACCCACACAACAACAGCACCATGTCGAAAAGAAAAGTCACGGGCGGCAGCGGACTGCGGGGCCGGGGGCGTGGAGGAGGCCGTGGTGGAGGTGAACGCAGCACTACACGCGTTGGCAATGGTGGTGGGCCAGGCAGCGCTCGGCGTGCAGGCGGCGGTGTAAGTTTCAACCTGGACCAACGGAGCAGCCACAACAATGACGACGAGTACATTGATGACGTGGTCTCGGGGTCCGAGGACGAGGCGCCGCGCAAGAAGGGCCGGGCGGCTGAGAAGGACGCAGCCGAGGCAGCAGAGGAGGAGGACCGGGAGACGGCAGCGGAGAAACGCGTGCGCCTAGCCAAGCAATACCTGGCACAAATGGAGGCGGCCATGGGCAGCGAAGAAGACGAGGAAGGCTCGGACGAAGACGGGGAGGATTCATTGGGCGGCGGTAAAGATGCATTGGGCCTATTGCTGGAAAAGGAGCGGCTCAAGGCCTCTGGCTCTCTCCGGAGGGCCCTGGCCGGCAGCCTAAGCAATCTCACCGCCGCCAGCGTCCCCACCCAGGTTATAAAAGGGCACAAGCTCTCACCGACGTGCGTGACGGTGACCCGGGATGAACGCACGGCGTTTACGGGGAGCAAGGACAATGCGATTTTGCAGTATGATTTGGAGACGTGCGTACGGACCGCGGTGCTCTCCCCACATTGGCGGGGAGGGCAAGGGTACCAAGCCCACGTGAAGGAAGTGCTCGCCATGGCCGTATCGTCGGATGGGAGGTTTCTAGCAGCAGGAGGGAGGGAAAAGGAGATTCGGATTTGGGATTTGAGGGAACGAGGTGGGGGGAAGGGGCCGTCGCTGAAGCCGGTTAAGACGTTTGCGGGGCACAGGGACGCGGTGTCGGCGCTTTGTTTTCGCGCGGATTCCCATGCGTTGTATTCGGGTTCGTATGACCGGTGTTTAAAGCATTGGAATCTGGATGGGATGGTGTATGTGGAGACGTTGTTTGGGCATCAAGCGGAGATCAATGGGATGGATGCCTGGAGGAGGGAGAGGCCTGTGACCTGTGGGAGGGATAGGAGCGTGCGTGTGTGGAAGTTGGTGGACGAATCGCACATGTTGTTGAAGTGCCCCCAGGGCGTGGGGGAGGGAGGGGCGGGGAGAGGATTGGTGATGGGGGGGTCGTTGGATTGTATGGCTATGTTGTCGGAGGAGTGTTATGTGACGGGGGGGGAGGATGGGATGCTTGCTTTGTGGAATGTGAACAAGAAGAAGCCGGTGGCGATCGTGCCGAGTGCGCATGGGGGGGCGGGGCATTGGATTAGTAGTGTGGCGGCTATTAAGGGGACGGATTTGGTGGCTTCTGGGTCGGATGATGGGGTGGTTAGGTTGTGGCAGGCGACGACAACAGCGCAAGGGCAGGGGTCATCGTTGACGTTTACGGGCACGGCGTTGCCCGCTCCGGGGTATGTAAATGGCTTGGCGCTTGGCCATTCGGGCTCGTTGTTGGTGGCGGCGTGTGGGAAGGAGCATCGGTTGGGAAGGTGGGCGCCGCAGAAGGAGGCAGTGAATGGGTTGTATGTTATGAGGTTGCCGTTGGAGGAGGGGAGGGAGGGAGGGAGCGGCAATAGTAGTAGCGAGGAGGAGGAGGAGAACGAGGAGGATGAGATGGAGGAGAGCGAGGATTGGGAGGAGGAGGAGGGGGGGGAGGAAGAAGAGAGCGAAGAAGAGGAGGAGGAGGAGGACGACGACGAGTGAGCAAAGTCATTATTTTCCCCGTCACAATTTTGTAAAGAAGTCGAAGAAGTAAGAAAAGAAGCAAATTCACACACAAAGTCTAGAATTTGGAAAAAGAGAGAATTAAAATGTACTTCTGCTTGAAGTTCATATGCAAGCGAGCGTTGCTTACTTACTCAAACCTGATTGATTTGCTTTTGGTTGTCTTCTTTCTTTCCCCCTTCTTATTTATACAAGACTTTTTATGGTTTTAATTTTACTCTGAAATATCCACACACTCACGCAGACATATCAATACACCCTCCCCCCCTTTCATCATAATCACTCCTCTCGAATCCGCTGCTGCCCAGACGGGTACATCGCCTCATACAACGCATCCTGTCGCTTCAACAACTCCAAATACACCCCATGCGCCTTCTCCTCCGGCACATGCCGATGCAACACCCCCCCCTCCTCCCCTTCCTCCCCCTCCTTCCCTCCCTCCTTCCTCCCAAACAGCCCTTCGGCCATCAGCACGGCTGCCCCTAAAGAGGTCGCTTCGCTTCGCTTCCCTATCCTCACCTCCATCCCTAACACATCCGACAAGATCTGCCGCCACAACCTTGAGCATTCCAGCGCCGTCCCACTCGCACCCACCACCACCCCCTCCCTCAAATGAGGAGCCATCAACCTCACAATCGCCGCCAAGCGCAACGCCACACTTTCCAACCCCGCCCTATATAAATCAGAGCCAGTCGTGTTTTTCGTCAACCCCGTGATCGTTGCCTTAGCATTTGGGTTCCACCCTGGCGCTCGCTCCCCGCTCAAAAACGGCAACACCGCCAGACCATGCCCGCCCGCCTGCTGCTTGCTCGCTTCCACTTCAGCAGCAGCTGCGGTGATACCAACGCGGAAGGTGTCTGTCATCCATTTGATCAGCGACCCACCATCCGTCAGCGCCCCGCCTAACAACAACCGGCTCCTGTCAATGCGATAACACCACAACCCCGGAGGGACAACAGGAAGGACACTTCCACCACCACTGTGCTCCGACAACACAATACGAGCAGCAGCGCTCGTGCCAATGGTAACAGCTAAATGAGCTGCATCCCGGCACCCTGACCCAATATTCGCACACGCCCCATCCCCCACCCCCAGGAAAAAACGAGCTTGCGCCAACTCAGGCCAACGACGAGCATACGCAGAAGTGAGATTTTGTCCATGAGGCCCTTCGTGGTAATCGGCTAGGTCAGGGAGGGAGAGGGGGTGAATGGGGAGCATCGACGTCAGTTCCGCACACCACTCCAGCGCGCGAAAATCAAGCAAGCCCGTCCAGGAAGCTTCAGAGTAACTGACCGGCAGGTGAGTGGCCCCCGTCCAGCGAGCAAGGCAGAAACTCACCAAAGTTTGCCATTTGAAGACCCGGCCCAAGAGCTCAGGCTCTTCCTCGGCCAAGCGCCAGAGCTGCGGGGCCGCGTAGGCTGTGTGGATGGGCGCGCCGGTCGTGTTGTAAATCCCGTTGTCGTTCCCCGTCGTACTGCTGCTGCTGCTGCTGCTGCTGCTGCTCGTGCCATGGCCATCGCCGGTGGTGCTGGTGCTGCAACTCCCCGCTGCCTCCTTTTTCACCGTGCTGCTTGCTTCGCTAAAGTACTGGTAGTACCGACTTGCCACCCCCGCTGCTGCATTTTTCTGCGATTGGCCCTGCTGCTGCTGTTGTTGTCCTTGCTGTTGCCGTTGCATTTTAGGGGCAATCCTCTCCCGCAACCGCTCTACGTACGCCCCCGTGTTTGGATGCCGGTCCGCATAGGTCAAGACGGGGGTGATGGGCCGCCCCTCTTGGTCCACCCCCACCAAGTTCATGACAAAAGCCGCAAACCCCACCACCGCCACGTACTGCCCCAGCCCCTTGGCCCGGACAAGGCGGAAAGATGCGTCCAGCACGGTCTCGACGTCTTGCAGGACTTGCTCTGCGTCCGCCGTGCCGTCGGGCCGGATGGCGTCCCGCTTTACTTGCGCCAAGGTGCCAGGAATGAAAGTCACCCCGCCCTCCGGCCGCAACACGTAGGCGCTGCACCGCACCGAAGAGCTGCCCATGTCCACCGCCAGCCCAATGCGGGCTCCTTGACTGCTGGCTTCTTCGTCGTCTAGACCCAGGGCGCGCAGGTAGCGCTGGCGTTTCCAGCCGTGGAGCAAGCGGTACGAGGCAAAGGCCGAGGCCAGCAAGCCTGCTGTGGACAAGGCAGCCCCCACCAGCACCACCCGGTCCTGCTTGTTGTCCAGCCGCAGGTCCAAGGCCCGCTGCGGCAAGGTGGAGAGGCGCATGGTCGTGGAGCTGTCTGTGGGTTGGGTGTAGGGTTTGAGCGTGTGGGTTGGCTGTGTGCTGGGTTGTGTGCGGTGGATTGAGATGACGCGGAGGAGCCGTTTCCAGGCCCATGTCCCAAAATTAGCACCCCCCTTTGCTTCTTTGCTTCTCGCTTTTCTTGCCCTGTGTTTTAGTGGCTAGGGGACGCTTGGTCCCATGAAAAGTGGCATGAAGCCTCAATTCTAGGTCCTTGTGTGACCTCATGAAATAATCAGGCGTTTAGTAGAGACTTTACACTAGGCTTTTCAAGTACGAGGCCGCTCGAGCGAGGCCAAGTTGCCCCAGCCTCCATCCTCGCCTCCCAATTCCCAGCATCAGCACGGTCGACATTCCATCCTGGAGAGGGACTATGGGTCTAAAGCACATCCACCGTTCGAAACTCCATACTCTCAACATTTTAGAACAGCTAGGTTTCAAACTGCTGGACAAGACTCATAAACCTGGCTATGCCGTAAACTAGACACAGGAGGTTGACTTGCGACGTGTACGCGCTTGGAAAGCCTTTTGCCCGAACCACACCATAGAAGAACAAGGCAAGATAGAACAAATCGAGCAATCAAAACAACCTATAGATCAAATATGTGCATATATTCACTTCTTTCAGTCCGCGGTCCACCGCCGCTTGGCGCATCCCACTTACCTACGCAGTCACCAAGCGCATGCGACAGAGGACAATGCACCAGACATAGAAAAAACTTAATGTGTCTTGCCACTTAATCCCCTCCCAACAACTCTACACCTTCCCTTGACCTCCATGGCACCCTCACTTCCCTCCCGTCTTCTTATCCCTCCTCGCCACCCACTCCTGCCGCCGCTGCTCGATGTATTCTCCCACCTGTGACTTGACAAAGTGCGCGGGAAAGAACATCGAGGCCATGGACTCCTTGGTCATGGGTGAGGTGAGGGGCTGCTGCTTGACTCGGCTCGTCTCGATTCACCTCTCCAGCTCGACACATTGGTAGGTGTGGCCGTCCGCGGCGTTGATGGGGTCCGTCAGCAGGCAGATGCCGATGGGGCAGTGGTACGACAACGGCGCGTCCTCGAGGAGGAAGCTTTGGAAGTCTTCCTCGTCGTCCTCTGTTTCGACTTCCTCTTCGTCGTCGTCGTCGCCCGAGGGAAGGCAGGACGGTGTGGCGTCTTTCGCAGCTGTCGAAGCGGGTGGATTGGCCTCGACGTGGATGTTCTCCTCTCTCTTCTTCTCCTGCGCTTTCTTTTCCTCGTTCTCACTTATTGTGAGTCTACCGGTAGCCGCTGTCATTGACGCCACGGAGGAAATGGCGGCGGGCACCGCAGCATCAGCAAGAACGGAAGCAGCAGCAGCAGTAGTGCCACCACCACCAGCACTTACGTCCTTTCCCCCTTGTGTCCGCTTGCTCTTGCCTGTGGATTTCTTGCCCTTCTTGGCCTGCTTCTTGGCCTCCTCCACTTCCTCCTTAACAAACTCCTCCATCAGCGCCTGTGCCGCAATGTCTGCTGCCCGCGTAGGTGATTGCATATCGACGGGCACGCCGCACTCCCCGATGAAAAAGCCAACCAATCCGCAGGAACGCCGCATTGCTGCAAGGTGAATGGGCATATATGGAAACGTTGTTTGGGTGTCATCAACACGAAAGACGCTGCCTACTTCAAATGACATAATCTAGCGTTAGGTCGTGAGTTTACACTCGGTTTGTCACGCACGAGGTCCCTCCAGCTAGACCAAGTTGCCCCAGCCGCCCCAACCCGCCTCCCACTTTCCTCGAATGCATGGGTCATTATTCCATGCTGGGGAGGGACTATGGTTCTAAAAGACCTCCAACATTCGGTCCATTACATTAACTTAACATGGACGAGCGCCTGCATCCGAAAACCCTGTTAAAGACTCATAAACCTGACTATGCTGTCTCCTAGACAGGGGAGGTTGGCTTGCTACGTGTACGCGCCGCCTGGCCAGCCTTTATGCCCAGATTCACACTTGAAGAACAACATAAAATGATATAAAAGTGGAAAGCAAAGGCGACTAATAACCAAAGCAGTCTTTACATGTGTATGCAGTGATTTTGGACCATTCCGCGGCCCACTCCCGCGCAAAATAGGGGAGCTTGGACCGTGCCACAGGTGCCGTGAACATCTAGCACCACGTTCGTATGAGCCCCAAAATTGGGTATGCACGACCATGATATATATAAGTTTATCCATTTTCTTTCATACGGATTAAGCAACTATCTACATCGAACTAATTATACACACTGTCTTCCTCCCCCTCCTCCCACCCCTCCTCCTCCTCCTCCACCGCGGCCGCCAACCGCTTAATCAAAGCCGCCGCATGCTGCTGCCGTCGCAAAACCTCCTCCTGATCCATCAACAACCCATTCTTCTCCTGCAACTCATCCAGCACCTGCTGATGCACATACTCCAACTCTCGCATCGCCTCGGTCTTGACCTCCACCAACGCTCGAAGCGCCTCCACGTCCTCCAACACCCTCTCCATCTCCTCCTCCCCCGCCTGCACCTCCCGTTCCCGATGCGCAACCTCCGCCTCCAGCAATGCTTGTAATCGCCGATTCTCCCCCTCGGCTTCCGCTAGACGACCACGAAGAATCACGAGCTCCTTCTCTACCTCCCCTACATGCACATCCAGCTTCCGCAATCGTGCCTTGCCTACTCTCGCGGCTTCGTCCTTCGCTTTGAACGCTTTGCTAAACACAGTCATTTTCGCCAGGGCCTTGTCTACCTGCGCATTAGACTTCCGCACCGCCTCCTCAGCCTTCTCTTTTTGTTTGCTTGCGTCGTTCGCTCGCTGTTGATGTTCTTCCACCTCTAGTGCTAATGCTGCAGCTCTCGCCTCGTGGGCCACGCACTCCTTCTCGCGCTGGGTCAGCTGGGCAGTGAGCGTCTCTACTTCCTTTCGTAAAACAGCTGCCTCGACTGCCGTGGCCTGCTGCGTCTCCTGCACTAAAGCAAGCTCGGCCTCTGCTGCTTCTGCTCGCGCTTGCCATCCCTCTTGGTCAGAAATCAGCGCTTCCATCCGAGCGTGGTTCTCGCTCTCCTTAGCTTTTGCTACCATTCTCAATTTGAGCACTTCCTCCCTCCAATCCTGCCCCACCCTTTCCATCTCCTGATCATGTGCTGCTTGTAACGCCGCGCGCTGTCCTTCCGCCTCTTCAACAAACACATTTTGTTCCTGTAATTCTATTATCATTCTTCCGTTTTCGTTTGCCAAGTCAGTCATTTCTTTCTCGAGCACTTGAAGGCAACCTTGCATTGCTTGGTTCCGACGAAAAAGGCCATCGATCAGACCACTCCATTCCGGCCCTTCCTCCCCCTCACCCTCATCATGTTGTTGCTGCTGCTGCTGGTGGCTGGTGTTGATAGTTTTGAGGTCTGCGAGGAAGAAGAGGGTTTGGGAGAGGAGCTCCCGGTTGATGCCTTGGTGAAGGGCAGCCGCTAGAATATCGACGACTTGCGAGCTGTCAAGAACGATTGAAAGCCAATGCCGGTGTTGCACGCGCGCGTTAGACAATACACGGCTGATTCTCTCCGCCTCCCCTTCTTCCTCCTCTGCTCCAGCTGCTCCTCCTCCGCTACATGCATTGCCTAGCAACACCAAAAGCCGACACCCTCTCACGACCACCTCTAACCTCTCCACCGCACACAAACTTCCAACCCCAAACGGCGCTTCCTCCAGCAACGTCATCCGGAAAAAAGAATTGCCCGTCAAAAAAGGATTCTTCATCGACATCACGCTAGTTAATTCACCCAGTTCCTCCTTCCAGACCTGACAACGAACATGCGCTACCCCCAACACAATCACACTCACTGCCCTTGAGTCTAAACATAAGCCCACCCCTCTTCTAAGATCTGAAGTTACAGAAGAAAAAGAAGAGGAAGGAGCACTCGTCATCACCCAGCACAACAAGGACAAGACAGGACGTAACGACCACTCAAGCTCTAAAAATGCAGCCGCATTCAGAGAACGAGCCCCTATCTCCAAACCCTCCGACCCACTCCCCCCACAAGAAACCTCGACCTCATCCGCCAACAATTGCAATCGGTTCACCAACAACTCCAACAGCGAAGGGCCAAATGCATGTGCTCCTGCTGCTGCTGTTGCTGCTGCTGCGGCTGTCGCCTGCTGCCGACGGCGACGCAAGGGGCTCCGAGACAATTGGACGGTAGCGGAGGAGGGACCTACACGGGAAGGCGGTGCCCACGCGCTGCTGCTGCTGGTGCTGTTGGCCTTGCTGCTGCTGCTGCTGCTGCTACTGCCGGTGGTGGTGGTCGTGGTGCTCGTCAGGACAACAGTCAATGCCGCCCATAATTGCGCAGAGTTTTCGTCAGAGGCCCCTACCAAGAGCTGCTGTAGTAATGCGACAGCCTCAACAGCAGTGGGTATGTGCGTGGAGAGTGCTAGCTGGACCAATTTAGTCAGATGAAAGCTTTTTTGCACCCGTCGTCCTCCTTCTTCCCCCTCCTCCTCGTCCTCCTCGTCCTCCAATGGTAGTAAAGACTGGATCAACAACGATTGCCCCAACGGCGACTGCTCACACACAACCCTCAACGCCCTCAGCAACGACTCAATCCTCCCTCCCTCCCCTCCTCCTCCTCCTTCGTTCGAATCCCCCAAAGCCACCACTCCTTCCACCAAAAACCAAGACAAACCCTCCCCCTCCTCCCACCCCTCCTCCTCCTCCAATAATCCCAACACCAGAGGACTCGCCAGCAAATCACCCCACAAATCCACCGCTGCCCTTACCCTTTCCTCCCTCCCTCCCTCCTTTAAAAGCAAACAAGGAAAAATTAACTTGGTTGTTTCCCGGACATTTTTACGGTCAAACACTCTGCTTTCAAAATTGGCATCTCCTGCTACTAGGCGAGAGAGATCTCCCAGTGTGGCTAACGCCATTAGTGGGGTAGTGCTTGGTTGGGTCTGAGCGGAGACAACGAGGGAGAGGAGGGCGTCGAAGAGGAGGTGGTCTTCTTGGTGGTCTAGGGCCTTGAGGAAGAGGCGGAAGGAGGGGGAGCCCCGGGCGGCGTGGGCGAGGAGGTGGAGGCTGGGGAGGAGGAGGAGGTTAGGGTCTACTACTTCCTCCTCATCTTTATAATCGCTTGTGTCCATGGTCAGATTTGCGGGAATTTCGTCTGCTGCTGCTTCTTCTTCGCCTTCCTCCTCCTCCTCCTCCTCCTCCCCCGCCAACTCCTGGTCCTCGTCCCACGATGCACCTGGCACCAAACGAGGACTATCCTCCTTCCGTCTCGTGCACGTACTCCTCCTCCTCCCTCCTCCCTTCTTCGTCTTCATCTTTTCCCCCCTGCTCATCGTCATCACTGTCGGTGCTGCTGCTGCTACCGTTTGATCTCGGCGGCGGGTAGGGGAAAGAGGAGCAGGAGTAGAAGCAGCAGTATAAACAGGATGAAGCAAGCACTCAGCCATTAAGGTGTAGTCCTCCGCCTGCACCCCCAACGGTTGTCGGGCCGCCAACAGATCCCACAGCCCTAATAGAGAAGCGAGCTGAAAGGGACTAACGGGAGTGGTGGTATGAGCCCCGTTTTCGGCTCCCTTTGCAGGGCCCCTACGCTTCCAGTCTACGAATGCCTCCAGGCAAAACGTTTGAAGGGGCACACCAGGAATAGGCGACCTGACTGCATCGCTCTTCTCATGCCATAATCGCAAGATCAAGTGTTGAAACATCTGATTTCCACGGATGAGGCTTGCGAGGCAGTCCATGGTGAGGCAGAGCAATGCTTGCTCGTCGGGAGAGAGGAAGCCACGTCGACTGCGTCTGATGAGGGTGACCCACAGCAAAAGCAAGGCCAACGCCGCCTCGGCTTGCACGCCCCGTGATTCTTTGTAAGAAAATGTCCATGGTGGTGGCGACGCGGCTCGTTCGTGGGTGGAGGGTGGCGGGGACTCCGGGGACGACGATGACGACGCCACTGTCAAATCATGGAGCTGCTGTGAAAGGAGGAGGAAAGGCGTGTGGCTGCTGCTGCGTACTTGGTGGTGGAGAGGGTACAGCTGCGTTTCAGCCTGCTCGTCCTCGTTGTGCAGATAGTCACGGATGGTCCGGGCGGCTTGCCCCAAGGCCATGGACGAGGTTGTGGTTGCGAAAGGCGGCATTGGGTTTCGGCGAGTGCTTCAGAGGCGTAGTCGGGGCTAAAGGAGCAGGAATGGACGCGACATGCCTGTAGATAAGTAAAAGGAGGAGGTGATGAGTGTATTGCTTGTATATTTGAGACGGGAGGGTGGCATTTGGTTGTGCATGAGGGAGGAGGAGGGGAAGGGAGAAGGGAGGAGTAGGAAAAAAATGTCCTTCGCGCCCCTTTGCTTCTTCTTCATTTTCTTCCATGCGCTTTGCCCAATACCCACGACCCACAAGCACGCACACAATGCACGCGCAAAGAGAGAGGCACATTTCCCATCTGGGCACCGCGTGCTCCCTTTTCCTTCTTCCCTGCACCCCCACACAGGCAGCCAGACAGACGCACTCCCCTCCTCCTCCTCTTCGCCAAATCACTGCTTCTGCACACGACGCCCGCCTCCCCCCAAGCAACCATGAGCAACAACCCCGGGTCGTCGTCCTACCCCTCCCTACGGCCAGCAGCACCTTCATTAGACTCCGCACCTGTTGGTCTAGCGCCGCCCTCGTCTCCCGGCGCCTTCTCCACCTCCTCGTTTTCCACCATCCCCTCGGTCTTCTCCTCCCCCGCCCGCCACCGCGACGGGGTGAGCAGCAGCAACAGCAGCGTGGCCGGCGGGGTCTCTTCTGCCGCCTACACGGCCGCGTCCCTCGGCGGTATCAATGCCAGGATGCCTTCCATCTCGTCTACGGGCCGCATCTACGGCCAGCAACAACCACGGCCGCAGCAACCACCTTCCGCCTCCGCCTTCGCCGCGCCGATGACGAACAGCAGTTCCTACAGCACCAGCAGCACTACGACGCCCCTGCCTTCCCGGGCCGCCTATCACCCCCCTCCACTGGTCACGCCTACTCATAGCAGCAACGCTACCAGCACCGGTGCGCGATTTCAGGCTGGTACCCTCGATACGTCCTTGTCCTCCTCCTCGTCCTCGGCCTCACACGTTTATACCTCCTCTCGCACTCACGCGGCCTCACCTTTGCGTCCAGGAGCAGTGGCCGGCACAAACCTTAACACCTACGGAGGAGGAGCAGCAGCAGCAGCAGCAGGAGGAGGGGGAGGGTTGTATCCTTCCCCATCCCTCGCACCACCACCAGCTTCGGAAGATAAGAATGTGTTGTTGCATGTCCAATATGGCACACGTGTCGTCTTTCGAGGCCCTAAAGGTGTGACGTTGTCCGCCAGACCTGCTCCTGAAAGCAGTAGCAGCAGCAGCAGCAGCAGTGGCAGCACGCCTTCGACACCTGCAAGAGGACCGACCACGCCCGGTGGGGGTATTACGGGCAGCAGCAGCAGCAGTAGCAGCAGTAGTAGTAGCAATGCCGCCGTGTCTTTTCGTGCGTGCACGGATGGGAGAGGGTTAGGCGAGGCGAGGGAGAGTTTTATACTGTTGAATTGCTTGCGGAGGGATGATAGGGGTCCGATGGCGTATGGGGCGAGTGTGGCGGTGAGGTGTGGTTGGGCCAAGGAAAAGTTTTTGGGGTTGCATGGCACGACGGGTGAGGTTGGGTTTTGGAGGACTTTGATTGGGGCAGCGGAGAAATGGGTGTTGCTTCGGCCGGAGGTGATTAAATCTTCACGCAGTGGTGGGAATAAGAGTACGCCTTCGGCTCGGGGGCATGTGAATTCTCTGTCTTTTCCGGGGTCTGGTTCGGGGGTTGGTGGTGGGGGGGGGAGGGCGGGAGGGACGGCGGGGTGGGTGCTTGCGGGGGATGCCATTGTATTGCAAGCGGCGTCTACGAGGGAGGTGTTGGTGGTGAGGGATACACCGGAGGGAGGGATGGAGGTCACGTTGTGCCCGCCGGAGTCGGCGTTGCTCTCGCATGCTTCTTGGTTGCTTGGGTGGGCGGGGACTCCTCTTTACCCCTCGTGGAATATGACCAGGCCTTATCTAACCGGTGATTTCCTCTCTAACCCTCACCGGCATCAGCTGTCCACGGCGCAGGAAGAATTATTTTCCGTCTTGCCGCATGCCGCGAATAGAGACGAGGGGCGGGTGGCTCCGCGGCCGTTGTGTGAATTTTCGGGGGGGGAGCAAGAGAGGTTGTTAGTAGAGGACCTGCTGTGGGTCGTGAATGGGTATGAAGGGAAGTATATCAAGGCTTCCTCTTCCTCCCTCCCGTCCTCGTCCTCGTCCTCGTCCTCGGATGGGATGGAAGGGGCGAGGTTTGAGTTGACGGAGGGAGGGAGGGAGGGCGTGGAGGGGAGCTTGGTAGGGATGGTGGAGAAGTTTTTGCCGTTGGGTGGGCATTGTTTGAGGTTGAGGAGGTTTGTGGATGGGAAG
>Ga0209390_10008163_pt1 | contig 13077 bp, 11 predicted proteins | sample BON01_FD_187212 | JGI IMG/M metagenome (GOLD analysis project Ga0209390, IMG submission 187212) | Freshwater microbial communities from Lake Bonney liftoff mats and glacier meltwater in Antarctica - BON-01 (SPAdes) (version 2) | ecosystem: Environmental > Aquatic > Freshwater > Ice > Glacier... | reverse complement strand
CAGCCACTGAAGCTGATCAACAACCGCATCTGAGGAAACAAACAGAGAACTCATCACGCGCTGAGTAACGAATCCCCCAAATCCTCGCCAGACCAATCACACATTCACCACTTCAGCGATTGTTTACCTGACAGGTAAGCTAAGTCTAGCCTTTGGCTGGGTTTACAAAAAATACGCCTGATTGGATTCGAACCAATGACCTGCGGTTTAGAAGACCGCTGCTCTATCCAACTGAGCTACAGGCGCTTATTTCGTTTTCACCAGCGTTTTTGCTGTAATTTTCACTTTCACTGAACAGCGCTAAAATGCCTCTATCAGTGATACGATACTAGCTTCGATACCAGCAAGCTGTTTTCGTCGACGACACCAGCAACGACACCAGCCAAACAATCGCGGGATTTAATTGGCACAGAAAGTACGTCCCGACAAACCATACCCGGAATTCCCGTTGTTTGCACATCCCAATGGGCAGTGGGCAAAGAAAATTCTCGGTCGTCCGTGGTATTTCGGCACATGGGATAGACCCGACGCTGCACTTCAGCTGTATTTCGACCAAATTGATGATATTCGTGCCGGTCGAGATCCGAACCGTCAGACGCAAAACGACGGCTCAATCAACATGGCGGACATGCTGAACACCTTTCTCGTCGCCAAGCGAGATCAATCCCAAAATGGCGAGATCACTGTCAGACACTTCCAGGACTACAAACGTTCCTGCAAGTTCGTGCTGAACTTCTTCGGTCGTCAACTAGCCGTTAGTTCACTCACCACAGCAGACTTCTCGAACCTCCGACAGACATTCCCCCAAGGCCTGGGGGTCAACAAAAATTGGGAACGAGATTCAACGTATGCGAGCTGCCTTCAAGTGGTCCGCTGTAGCTGACCTGATCGACCGTGAACCGAGGTATGGCCCGGGATTCAAAAAGCCGCCCAAAAGCGTCGTGCAACGTGCCAAAGGAGAAAGACAGGCCATCTACGGAACACTCGACTTCACCGCCGAGGAACTTATCGCCATCCTGGCCAAATCATCGTCCTGGCTGAAAGCCTGCATCCTGCTCGGAATCAACGCAGGCTTCGGCGCTGCTGACTGCGGACGTCTGCGATCCCAGAACATCGACTTTTAAATCGGAGGGTTAATCTCCCGAGAAACAAGACTGGCGGACCACGTCAATTCTGGACCTGGCCTGAGACGCATGTTGCCATCAAGGAAGCTATGCAGCACAGAGTCATTCCGCGCGTATCAGAAAATGACGATCTGTGCTTCCTCACGTCACACGGTCGACCTGTCTGGTGGAAATCAGATCGCGGCAACGCCATGGACAATGTTGGAAAGTCGTTCACCAAAGCCGTGAAGGCCTGCAAGTCCCACAAACCAGGACGAGGCTTCTATTCACTCCGCCGAACCTACGAAACCGTAGCTGGCAACTCCAAGGATCAGATTGCTGTCAATTTCGCCATGGGCCACTCAGATGACTCCATGGCGACAGTCTACCGACAGGGCATTGACGATCAGCGACTCATCGACGTCGCCATGCACGTGCACAACTGGTTCTTCGGTTCTTAGTGAATTCATAACTCAACTACTCAATATTGCCCCTTCATACCTGAGTCTAAGCCGTTTTTAATCAACTTGAAGTCTGTTTCCGGACAGCATGTCGTAAGCCATTAACCGGATACGGCCTGCACCACAACTGCTTACTGAATTGATCGAATTCCATTCCCGTAGGATAGTCGCTGCGCAAATTTGCGCAGCGACTATCGCCGAGATACATCTGCAGCGTGTCGCCCGCGACCCGCGGAGCTTGCCGCCGACGTTGATATCGTGATAAAGTTTATCCGCCCATCGAGACCCAAATTAGTCATCTATCGAATGCAGCCACTTCGCAATTGAATTCAACAGTTCACCGAGTTCGTCCTCTTGCTCGTCAATCAGGCTTCGAATCGCTGATGAGTGTTATATTGCAGTCTGTTTGTTAGGAGTTGCCGGACTTGGCATCGACTCCAAGCAGTCGGCAATCAGTCTCAGCAATTGACCGAGTTCGTCCTCTTCTCCGTCGATCAGATCGCGAATGATCATTGCGTGTTCGAGCGCGGCGTTCATTAAGTAGGCTTTCGTATTTTGGGCAGTGTCCATTGCGACAAGGACCATTTTGTTCCAGAACGAAATCTGGTAGTAATAGTGAACCGCACGAAAACCTACGTTTGAGCCGCCGGGTTCGTCACGTCCGACGGCTCAGGAAAACTGGTGCGAGTTGCCTACGCAGAGTGCCAAATCTGGAGTGCTATCAGCACTTGATGGCATCAACGATGAGCGAGTCCCGGAACCGACAGATATAGTCTGTCCGAAAAATGATGTCGGAGTCGCAGTTGTTGCCGTAGAATGCAGTGTCGGCAGTTGGCGGATGAATGAGATGCGTTCCAAATTTATCGCAGTAGACGACTCCACGCGTTCGAAACCCAACCAGCTCCAGAAGACACGAAAGACTGTAGATTGACCACCTCGACTTGTGCTTGTCGGGGTGAAACCACCGGTGGTCTCCAGTCGTAAATCCGATCGGTTCGGGATCCATATAGGTGCGAAGATCCGCGTCAGGAACGGCGATGCGAAGACACGCCCCGGGTTGCAGCACTCGGTGACATTCGCCGAGCAAACTCGCCGCCTCGTTCAAAAACAAGTGTTCAAAAAAGTGTTCTGAGAATGCGAACGTGAAATGGTCGTCAGGAAACGGTAGAGAATCGTCTTTAGTGAAGTAGAACGAGACATATCCCGATTGACCATCGCGTGACGATTCGTCACTTTGCTGCTGTTCAATCGATTCGGGTGCACCAAGATGAACCCAGGCATCGGTTCGCAAGGCAGAAGTATTCGGGGCCGCAAGTTGATGCCGCGTTGCGCCAATGTGCAGTCTCATGAGTCCTGGCCCTTCTCAGTCGTGGTCGGAAACCTGCCAGCAAATTCGGCGGCTCTGCGCGATGAAAATGCTCGCGCGTCCGGAAACAATGAACTCACGTGTCCAACGTGCTGAACGAGACTTGGCGAGCACACATGCACGGACGTATTCGTTTCGAACGCCCATCTGCCGATCGGTTTGCTGGTGTTGACGACCCCGTCTTCGCCTAATCGATGAGCAATAATTTTCGGGTCCGCCAGTAGACTCATCATCACAGGCCTAGAGTAAACCATCGCCGGTCCGCCCCAGACCAGTTGTTCCGGCAACGCGTACCACCCTTGATTCGACGGAGCGTGTCCACGCGAACAGAACAGGCACACGATTCCTGGATTACGCGAAGGCCATAATACCGACTCTAAATAGCTACGGACGCCAGGATGCCTGAAGAACACAACATCGTCCTGAACAATCAGGTAGGCATCGGCATCAGGGGTCCGCATGAAAAGCTCAGTCATTGTCAGAAAGTAACTCGGCCAAGCGCCTATTTGAGGTTGGCGATGAGTAGTGGAAAGATGCTTCCATTCCGCGGGCAGTGCAACCTCGCCATCCACCACAATTCGGGGGTCCGGCCAGCCTGCATCTGCTAGGCTGCTTAGACAATCGCTAAGTGTATCCTGCTCTCGAGGAGCGGTTGTGACCGCCACTGCCCATTTTTTCACTACCGATCCATGTCGTTTTGCGGGACGCGGAATCAAAGCGCCAATGTCAGCAATGTCGGTATTCATCTGCTCGTGAACGTCTGCGGCGATTGGATGAGAATCGTAGTCATGCGGAATCGACTGTAATGCGCGTTGTTTGAGTCTCTGTGCTTCGTCTGTACTGCAGGTTGCACAGCCGCCAGCGTCAGTGATGTCCGAACATACGCTGTACAGTAGAGATGCGACGACGGGATTCAGCTGCTTTTCGGTCGGTGGATACCAACGGATACAATCTTGACACGCCGACGGATGTACGGCGCACGACGAATCGTCACGGAGGCCCGTCAATTGCTGCAGCAGGCCACAACGCGAGCCTTTGTCTGCTGATCTAATCAGCCATGAGCAGTTGGTTTCGACATTTTTTTCACCGCGGTTGTGCTGCGTCATCGTTGTCCCAATTCTCGGCACAGCAACCTGCTTTTATCGACCCAGCAATGATGCGTTTCGATATTGCTTCGAGCCTGCCGACTGAATTCCGAAATGTCACACCCCACAAGTGGACGTAATGTGGTCACGAGATCTTCGGGGCGTAGTATTTCTGAGCAAATGAATCCGTCGCCAACCCGGACAACTTCCTGTTCGGCAACCGGAATCGTTTTCCAGGGATGATGTTCGTTCATCGGTCTCGTGTCTGTTGTAATCAGCGGCATCCCGGCGGCCTGACATTCAAGTAGTTGGAGTCCAAGTCCTTCGTAATGACTTGGCTGCACACATACATCACCCACGTCATAAAGTTCGGCGAAATCGGTGAATGCCGGGCGGACTTCGATGTTCTTTGGAAGTGCCGATGGCAACGGCGCCAGAGAGCAGACGACGAACTGCAGGTCCGGAGCCAGGCGTGCAGCGGCGATAATCAGTTCCAAACCCTTACGATTATAGCCGCAGGCAGAACCATCCAGGCGATGCGGAGTGCCTCCACCCCAGCCGTTGACAAACAGAAACCGCCGGCACTCAGATCGCTGTTGAAAGCGAAAGTTGCCTGACGGAATCGGCCATTGGAACTGAACTGTCTTCCAGCCAAAACCATATCGGGTCTTCCAGTCGTCCATCAGGTCAAACGTCAGTTGCGTGGGGCACAACATCACATCAACAAACTGCAGCCAGTGGTGATGAGGCTGAATCCATTCCCACATCGGAATACAGGCGATGCCGATGCCGCGGTGAGCAGCCATCCTGGGCAACTCATCGATGACGGGGCGTTCTACAAACAGAAGCCAATCGAGTGGTTTCAACCATGTCTCTACGTCTGCCTGACTGTGAAACCCGTGGGAGACCTTCGTGCCCTGACTGACCGGGTCGCGTGCATTTTCCAGCTCGGGATGCGGGGGGATGACCCATTTCCTAATCTGCGGTTGAGCAGAAAGATCTCGATTCATCGCGCCCAGTCCAGTCGCAGTGTTCCAACCAACGAGGCCAATTTTTCCGGCAAGCGACGAAGGAGGATGCCATCGCGGCAACTCGCTGACATCGTCGATCGCGTTCGAAAGGTTTCTCTGATCCGGCTGGCCGAGATACACGGAAGAGACTTCTCCGACGTGGTCAATCAAGGACGGCGTGTGATACGCCAAACCCAGCCCCTCTCGACTCAACCAGCCGCCAAGCACTGCATCGTCGCCGTGCTGCCTGGACATTAGACAATGAAGCACACGGGGATCCGACAGAAACCGATCCAGCACGTCTCACCGAAACACCAGTGCCTGGGCCCCGCAGACGCGCTGGAAGCCCGGGCTCAGAATTCTCCAGCCACGTTGAGTATCGGCGTGCAATCCGGGAGTAAACAGCGAAACGACACCGCAATCCAACGGCCACAGCTGTTCCTCGAACCACGTTCGCAAGCCCTTCGCAGCTCGGATGTCATCCTGGAATACAACAAACGCGTCTGCTCTCGGCATTTGTTCGCGAAGCTTTGTCAGCGCAGTGCAGAAGTTTCGGATATTGCCGAGTTGCTTTTGGTTAACGGTGACCTGGAGGCCAATTCTCGCCACGGGCAGTAGAGATCCCGGTTCCGCATAGACGTGGATCCGATCAAAGCCAGCGGCGAACAAACTTTCAATTGTCCCTTCAACTTGCGGGATGCCGCGGGGAGCAGTGAGCATCGCAACCGCCCACAATATCGAGTCCTTTGCCTTTCTGCCGGTGTCTGCCGGACTTGTTGCCGTCATGGGAATGATCGGTGGAAATCGCTGGCCTGCATCTGGAAGGTCCAGTGTCAAGTGGTCCGTTGCGCATCGACGCAGGGATTCTGCACGGCTGAACGAGCATTCCGGGTGTCCCCCGATTTCGCAAATGTGTTCTGCGATCCCATAGATCAGGGAAGCAATTACGGGATTGACCTGATTCGCCTCCCGGACTTCCGTGCAGCATGCTTCGCAGGCATCTCTACTGACGCGGCAGAGGCTGAAATCAGTCAGCCCCGTTAACTCTGGCAGGATGCGGCAGGTGAACTGTTCGTTAGCAGAATCCTTTGCTCGATAGGGGCAGTTCTCAGGTGAGCGGATCATTGCTTTACGCCCGGGACTGAGCCTCTCGGCGAACGACTTGCCCTTCATATCGCCCAGGACTCATCGGTGGAGTGACTTCGAAGCCAGGGGAACTTAAATCTGACTGAAGTTGCCACTTCCCGTCACGAAACAGGAAGACACCGAATCCCGCAACTGACTCTCCTTTTTCGTCGCAACAGAACCTGTTGCTGTCAAGCCCGACAAACGAGCTTCCAGCCCGTCCGCAAAGTCGATTGAGAGTCCAAAGGATTCCGCAAAGACAGGAAGCACTGATAACAAGTGAGGCGGCAACAACAAACTGAAACAACGGATGCATATTTTAACCTTTGATTGAAGGCAGGTTTGTAAGAGACGTAGTGCGTCCTACACCCTTACCGCAGCTCCGACGGTCGGTCCGAGTCTACAAGTTTTGACACACAGAATCCAGTTCGGAGAACGGAAAGAAAAGCGACGTGAAAATTGATACCCCGCGCCCGATCTCACACATTGCTGCTTCGCCGCTTCCGGACATTCAATGAACAGCCGCGTCTCAAAGCCTAGCAGCCTGTTCCGCAACTCAGGTCAGTGCACTCCGGCTAATTCTCAACTTTCACCACACGAAACCCCATCTCGGGATTGCGCAGTGCCGCACCCAGAAAATCTGCAAATGAGGATCTCAGGAAACGCTGAGTGGAATGATAGTCGCCGCCACGAACCGGATGCCCCGTCGCAACAAAGTCGATCTCCGCTTCGTGACACCATTCAAGTGCGTTGCCGTAAACATCAAACAGGCCCCACGGATTCGGGCGTTTCATTCTCACCGGCCACAAGCGTTCTGCGGAGTTGTGAACCCACCATGCATAATCGTTAAGAAGGTCAGGTGAGTTTCCAAAGAAGCGACTTGTCTTCGAATCCGCTCGGACCACGTACTCCCATTCATGAACTGTGGGCAATCGGTATCCAGGCCGCAACAGGAACCCCCGCAACAGGTGCATGTCCGGACCAATTTCTGAAACGGATGGGTAACAGCAGTGGTCCGGGTTAAAGTCCGGTTCCTGTTCACTCAGCAATCGACAGAATTTCATTGCCTCAAACAATGTCACCCGCCCCATCGGCGAATCTCTGGAAAACGAAACTGTAGCAGAAGGTTGCGTGGACTGTATGTACTCATGCATCTGCTGAACCGTGATCTCCGTGGAACTGACCTCAAACGCATAATCTATCTTTACGGTTCGATGAGGCTGTACGCCGTCCGAATCATCCGTGGCCGGTGTTGTTCCGACATCGATCGTTCCGGGCGCTTCGATACGAATCATGCACAGACCGTTCGGAAGAATTCTCCAGTTCCCCTTGCTGGGACAATTTTCGCTCATCTGATTGAGTGTCTCATCTTCCCCAGACGTCCGAAGAATAAATTCGGCTGCCGCATGAACACCTGAATCAGGATCGGAGATGAAGACTTCCTTCGCACGAGTCAGCAGTGTTGAATATTCGATCGGAGGGAGATTCTGGCTGATGTGGTGGAGGCCCAGCAGCAAACCCTGCCTGACCAATGCCGACTGCTGGTTGAAAACGTCTGTGTCCAGAAAAGTCGTCGCGGCTGTTTCGGCAAACCGGTTAATCAGCTGCGTTCGCACACGTGGATCGACGGTCTGTCCCATTGCACGCAGAAACGCGCCGTCGTGACCCAGTTTCTGAGCGACGATGATCGCCGATGCTGCACGGCTGATCTGCTGCTGAATCGCCTCACTGTCCCCCTCAGGAATCGCAATGTCGGCTGCTTCGATGACTGCCGGAAGGAGTTTCTCGCGACGGGCAAGCATCGTGGCTGCTAATGCATCGCGCAGATACGCCTCTTTCGCGATAACGATCTCCTGTAGTCTTTCGGGAGTGGGGTATTCCGGCTGCTGTCGACTCAACGCAGAAATCAGTGAAACGGCCATCAGCCGCTTTGAATCACTCTCAGATGTGTTCAGGCAGACGCTTTCAAGGTGTGGTCCAAGATGCGGAATGACGCGAACCAGTTCCGGAAGCCACTCGTTCGAGAACAGGGCGTCGCATTTTACCAGTGCCTGCACCACCGTCGGCGAGAATTCCTGCCATCGCGGCGACTGAGCGTCCACCTGAGCCAACGCCGAAGACAAACGAACAATCTCCTGAGGTTGCATTTTGTCCTGAAGACGCTCCCACAACAGATCAGAGACTGCGGCACCGGATCGCTGAATGCGTTCAAGGACAATGGCATGTTCTGCAGGACTGCAGTGCGTCAAGTGCCGCGTCAGCTGCGATAACCACTTCGTGTCGGTTGATGCAAGCGCGATCATCGCGCGAATCCTGCGATCAGCATCAGTGGTTACATCGTCGGCGATTTCCGTCACCTCTTCACGCCAAGAATCGGACGAACCGTCGAGATCCATGAGGATCGACGGCAAGTGATCCGGAGCGGCTCGCCATAGATTGCTGACCACGTTGTCCAGTCGATTCGCTTCGTTTCGCTGTTGAATCGTGTAGCGTACGAACAGACCGGCGGCGGCAAGCATCACCAGTGCACATGACGTCATGAACAGACGCGAGGCATGCTGTGACGTCGCTGCTGACATCATCAACTGCGTCTCCGATCCGCGCTGACTGCGGGGTACGAATCGGCTGATCTCCAGCCACTCAAAGAGCGAAGGCAACTGACGCTTCTCACGATGAACGGACCACAGAGAGCTTCGCTCTTCCAGACAAAGCTGAGCCCGACCTCGACGCGTTTCCTTCTGTTGACGATTCAGCCATTCGCGAAGTGACGGCACCAGATAGTCGTGCGTCAACTGGTAGTGCCGGGCTTGAAAACTGCTGTCGGAATCGGAATGAAAACCTTCGGGATCGGTCGGAGTAATCAGTCTCAGGTCTCCGTCTAGCACTCGCAGAAGATCGTTGAGTTCGAGATCCCGGTCCTGATAGCCAGCTGCCTGCAGAAGGTCTTCACGAGACCGCATGTGTCCCTTGATGTCGCTGCCAATTTCCGGCAGCAGCGCTTTCAGAACTTCGCGAGCCGCCTGTTGATGCTTCCTGTGCGACGGATTTGCGCTGCGGCTGCTGAAGGTCTCTTCCAGAAAATTGACTCCCACGCCCGTCGTTCCGCCGACCTCACGCAGCGTACTGACTTCCCAGGGCTTGGACTCGATCATTTCAGCAAACAAAGCCAAATGAACCGGCACAACCTGGCCACCGTTGGAAAGCCCCTCGGCAACAGACTTCAGAAAGCTGGATTGAGCAAGCGTGAAATCCTGCCGATTTGGCGGCAGTTTTCCAAACGCCTGCCCAAAGCGACCCAGCACTTCGGCGGCGTGAGTTTCATCAAACAGATCGACCGTTGCAAAGTTGGTGCCCTGCACGATGGGAATGTCCAGAGCATCCATGAAACGCGCGGCCGGCATCGCAAAGCCATCGCGGATCATGACGACAGCCTGAACGGAACCACCGTCGCATTGCCGAAAGGCGCTGATGAGCTCGCCCTGAAGATCCAGCTCGTGAGCGTGCAGCCATTGTTCGAACTGATCAATTATGACCAGCGTCTTGCCATCTCCATGCTGACGCAGCCACTGTAAGCTGTGGGCGAGGCTCAGATTCGCAGGCAAAGAGGATTGCCGTTTGCGAAGACCTCGCAGAATCCTAAGCTCCGTCTCGATCGCAGTTGCTTCCACATAAACCGTTTTCACGCTGCTGCAGAGATGCGGTAGAACTCCGGCTTTCATCAGCGAAGATTTTCCACAGCCGGAAGGTCCGTAGATCAGTCCAACGCTGAACGTGGCATCAGAGTCCATTTCTTCGAGGCGACGAATCCAGAAGTGCACGCTTTCCGGCATACCGTCACGGGTACGCGTTCCTGGCAGCAAATCCCAGAAAAAATCGGCGTCGTCGGAGTTAAAGGACCGCAATCCATGAGGCACCATGGTACGCGTCGCCGTGCGTGACATCGGCTTGTCATTCGCTTCCCATTGCCGCAGATCGTCAGCAAACTCCCCTGCCGTGCGGTGACGGCTGGAGATTTGCTTGGCCAACGCCTTCAAGCAGACCCGCTCCAGCTCCGGAGGGACAGCTGGATCGACTGTGGAGGGCAGCGGCGGGTTGACGCTGACGACCTTGTGCAGAACTTCGTTGGTGGTGGCACCAAAAAACGCTTTGCGTCCCGTCAGCATCCGATACAGGATGGCTCCCAAAGCAAAGACATCACTGCGGACACAAATTCTGTGACCTTCGCCCCGTGCCTGCTCGGGGCTCATGTAGGAAGGAGTGCCAGCGATCAATCCATCCAGCCGGACATTCTGATCCCGTACCGCCAGTCCAAAGTCCGTAATGTAGGGACTCCCCGTGCGGTCCTCGATCAGAATGTTTCCTGGTTTTACGTCAAGGTGAATCAGCTGTCTCTCGTGCGCGTGATGCAGCGCCTCGGCGATCGGGATCAGCATCCGCACACATTCACGGAATGCCAGCCGACCGCCTCTAAGTTTTTCCATAAGCGTCACGCCTTCCACGAACTTCGAAACAATATAGATAGCGCCATCGGTTGTCCGGCCCACATCATGGACGGGAACGATATGTGGATGATCGAGTCCGGCAACCAGTCTCGCTTCATGCAGGAACGAGTCAGCCTCCTCCGACGTCTCGAAGCGATCCGCGTTCGGAACTTTCACCGCGACGGGGCGCTGGAGTTCTTCGTCCGTTCCCAGATAAACACAGCCGAACGTGCCCCGTCCCAGCACTCGCCCCAGGCGATAGCGGCCAACGAGTTCCCTCGGCGCAGATCCAATCAACGTCTTCTCGTCAGCAACTTCATCCCTCGCCAGGGTCTTCTCGGTTTGCAACTGACGCCGCAAAATATCCGCCATGTCAGAGAATCGAGTTACGAACTCTTCGATGGTGGGAGCTTTCTCGGAATCCTGTCGCAACCGATACTCGTTCAACACAAGGCGTAGTCGTGCGGCAGGCTGAAGCGTCACATCCGGCAACCGCGCCAAATAGTCTTCGACCTTGAGTGGCATTCCCGACTGCCAGCGATATCGCTGGTCAAGTAAAAGAAGAGGAAGGGTCTCGTCCGTGCCTGACAGTTGTCGTGCCGCTAGAAATGCGAAGACCTCGGGCGGCGTATCCGCTGATTTCCACTGAGATTCGAATTCTATCTCCGCGTCTGTTGGCATCCTGTTCTCCATGGGCTACGGCGACGCAGTCATACGACAATCATCGATCATTGCGGTTACGGTGTCTATGCCGCAAAATACCGAGTTTTTACCTGTTATGCCACAGCGAGGTATGGCAGACTTGCAGGCAATGCCCCCAACGCCGCCTGTCTATTCTCCTGCTTTGCTTTGATAGCTGAACGTCACAGTCTGGCTCGCTGATACGATTCCATAGATTCCTCGGCAACGTCCTTGCCAAACTCCCGCAATGCCGTTTTCTACGCCTTGCCACGCCCGGCACTCAGCATATCGAAGATAATGCGTTGGGATTTCGCCTGAATTTCGGGGCTGTTAAAATACTGGTTCCTCTGGTTTTCGTGTGTTCCGCCGCTGTCTATCACGGCGTCGTCGGTGGCTTCAGGAAAGTCGCCCAGCAAAGCCTGTTCTGGTGAGTTGTTGTCAATCTGGTGCATCACTCGTTTGTTTTCACGCATCTTGTCGTGAATGGTGTAGGCGTAATTGATCATGTCCTTGTCCGTTAGCCCATCGGTGATGAATAACTCATTCAACCGACCGATGATCTGAGACAGCCATTCCTGCTGTTTGGATTTGGCTTTGCCGTTACCAATGTCTGTACCGGGGCTGAGTCCTTCGCCGCCTTCTTTTTTCAGCTTCAGGTCCTGTTGCTTTATCTTAGACAGGCGATGGTGGCTGAGCGCTATAGAAGTCCGATCAATCGGATCGTCTTCCGGTGCTGCTTCTCGCAGCAGCGGCGCAAGATGTCGGGCGTCAAGATTCAGCTTTTCCAGATCGGTGCTGTCATAGTCGACAATCTGGGACATGAATTCATAGTAGCGAGTGAAGGAAACAAGGTCGGCTTTGAAAAAGCCTCTCGCATACAGGTCTTTCCTGGCTTCTTTCATGTCACCTTCAGCATTAGCAATGAAGGCTGGATCGCCGAGTAATTTTGCATGGTCGAACAGCTTCTTGTGCTTCTCGAAGTCAGCTTTGGCTTGCTGGAATCGCTTCTGCCATCGATTGACTGCAGGCTGGCACACGTTCCTGATTGCGGCGTTGCTTTTGCTCTTAACGAAGAAGATTTCGCTGAACAGAGACACTTCCATCCGGAGGGAAATGTCGATTGTTCGCAGTTTGTCGAACAGGTCCCAAATCTTGTTCGGGTCCGACACATCCAACAGTTTTACTGTTTCAAAGTAGTCTTGAAACGCTTCCAGCACCTCGTCAGGCACGTTGGTCGGTGACAATCGTCTGCTGACCCTGACGGTTGTAGCTATGGGTGACAATATCACCGTTCGTGCCGTCGGAATCCGGATGACGTACAAACCGCAGCAACTGGCTGGATGCGATTCCGGAATTCGCCAGCGTGGTGCCATAGGTGTGAATTGTCTGCTGATTGCCAGTATCACTGTTCGACGCAGTGAGCGTAAAAACCTGGCCATCAGCCGTGTAGGCCGTCCAGGTCGGGCGATTCTGATCGGCGTTCGTTCCGCCGGAAACATAGTTTTCGGTCTGCAGACTTTCCCGTCCGGTATCGTCATACCCAAACTGTATTTCGGTGTTCTGCGGATCGAGCGTCGAAAACACTTCGCCGTCATCATTGTAAGTCGTGCTGCTGACCAGAATTGTGTCCGATCGCGTGTAAACAATCGCTGAAGTGGTGAATGTGTGATTGGTCTGGCGAGGATTTGGGGGATTCGTTACTCAGCGCGTGATGAGTTCTCTGTTTGTTTCCTCAGATGCGGTTGTTGATCAGCTTCAGTGGCTG
>Ga0209390_10008159_pt1 | contig 13080 bp, 13 predicted proteins | sample BON01_FD_187212 | JGI IMG/M metagenome (GOLD analysis project Ga0209390, IMG submission 187212) | Freshwater microbial communities from Lake Bonney liftoff mats and glacier meltwater in Antarctica - BON-01 (SPAdes) (version 2) | ecosystem: Environmental > Aquatic > Freshwater > Ice > Glacier... | reverse complement strand
TTTTTCACGCTTCTGGCATGTGTGAAGTATATTCACAAGCGAAATGTATTGAGTGTTTTTACCAATAGAGAATCTTTTGATTGGAAACGTTTCTTTTTTAGTTTTTCTATTTGGGGAGGAGTAATGCTTTTATTCTTTGTGATTTCATACTTAGCAGGATACCCTATTTATTGGAATTATGAGCCGTCCTCTTTCTTTTTTTTAGTATTAATCTCTATTTTCATTTTACCGATTCAAACAACTTTTGAAGAAGTTTTTTTTAGAGGATATTTATTTCAAGGGTTAGATACAATCTTCAAAAAACGAATTATAAGTGTTTTAATTACAGGTGCTTTGTTTGGTTTGATGCACGGTTCCAATCCTGAAGTAGAAAAAATAGGAATGATATTACTGGTTTTCTATATTTTAAACGGAATTTTCTTGGGGTTGATTGTTTTAATGGATGATGGATTGGAATTATCTATGGGATACCACACAATAAATAATATTTTCGCAGCGATAGTTGTTACTAATGATTGGCAAGCCTTTCATACAGACGCACTTTTTATAGATAAATCAGCTCCCGAATTTGGAATTGAAAATATTTTAACATTGTTGGTTATACAACCTTTATTGCTTTATATTTTTTCTAAAAAATATAAATGGTCGAATTGGAAACAGAAACTTTTTAATTAATAGTATGCAAGCAGAAATAATTTCAATAGGAGATGAATTATTAATTGGTCAAACGGTTAATACGAATGCGTCGTGGATGGGAAAAGAATTCTCATCTCTAGGTATTTCTGTTGCTAGATGTACAACAATTTCGGATAATTCATCGGAGATCTTAGAAGCCATTGATCAAGCGTTAAATCGTTCTAAATTAGTTTTGATGACAGGTGGATTAGGTCCTACGAAAGATGACATTACAAAACATACGTTATGCACTTATTTCAATACATATTTAGAAATAAATGAAAAAGTATTGGAGAGAGTTACGAAGTATTTTACAGATAGAGGAAGAGGGATGTTGGAAGTGAATATTCAACAAGCAGCTTTACCCTTTGGATGTACTGTTTTAGATAATCTACAAGGTACAGCTTCTGGGATGTGGTTTGAGAAGAATGGCTCTATATTAGTGAGTTTGCCCGGGGTACCTTTTGAAATGAAAAGTATTATGGAAAATGAGGTCTTTCCGAAGTTGAAAGAGTATTTTAATGTTTCTTCAATATTTCATCGAACTATTTTATTACAAGGAATAGGAGAGTCTTTTTTAGCTGATAAAATGGAGGATTGGGAAAATAGAATACGTTTTGATGGATTTGGATTGGCATATTTACCTTCCGCTGGAGCCGTTAAATTGAGGATCACTTCTCTAAACGGCGAAGTTGACCTGCCTAAGATTGAACGTTATTTCACTGAGATAACAGAAGCATTACCAGTAAATGTTTACGGTAGAGGAGAAGAAACATTATCAGAGGTGGTTGGGAAATTGTTGTTAGATAGAGGTTTGACAATTGGAACAGTGGAAAGTTGTACAGCTGGAGCAGTAGCAACTGCAATTGTTTCAACAGCCGGAGCATCTGCTTATTTTATGGGAAGTTTTTTAACCTATTCTAATGAGTTAAAAAATAAAATTGTAGATGTAAATCAAGCTGATTTAGATCAGTTTGGTGCCGTAAGTGAAACAGTTGTTCGACGGATGGCTGAAAATGGAAGAACTAAGTTAGGGGTAGATTATTGTATCTCAACTTCAGGAATTGCAGGTCCAGATGGAGGAAGTGAAGAAAAACCAGTAGGAACGATTTATATTGGAATAGCAACCAAGGAAGGTAGTTTTTCAGTGAAGTATTTATTTGGAAATCATAGAGATAGGAACGTTCAGATGGCTGTTTTGTCTGCGCTTAATCTATTGAGATGCAGTGTTTTAGGAATTATATTAAAAAAATAAATAGAAATTACTTGTTATTTAGTTTTAAAATAACAATATTTGCACTCGCTTTTTAGAATTAAGCAAAAAAAAATATAAAGAAATGTCACGAGTTTGTCAATTAACAGGTAAAACGGTAATGGTTGGAAATAATGTTTCTCACTCAAACCGTAAAACGAAAAGAAGATTCTTACCGAATTTAATTTCGAAAACTTTCTACTTAGTAGAAGAAAACCAATACATTACGTTGAAACTTTCAACTTCTGCATTGAGAACAATAAACAAGAAAGGTATTTCTGCTTGTCTGAAAGAGGCTCGTGAGAAAGGATACTTAAAGTAAATACTAGTTCGTCCATTGTGAAATGGTAGATTAAAATTTTTTAGAAATGGCTAAGAAAAGTAAAGGAAATAGAATCCAAGTGATTCTTGAGTGCACTGAGCACAAAGATTCAGGTAAGCCTGGAACTTCTCGTTATATTACAACGAAAAATAGAAAGAACACACCGGAAAGAATGGAAATCAAAAAATTCAATCCGATTTTGAGAAGATATACTGTTCACAAAGAAATTAAATAAGAGATGGCAAAGAAAGTAGTAGCATCGTTACAAAAAGGTGGTGGTAAAGAGCATTCAAAAGTAATTAGAATGGTAAAATCTGATACAACAGGTTCTTACTCATTCAAAGAAGAAATTGTTCATAACGACAAAGTAAAAGAGTGGTTCGCTAAAAACTAATTTTTTAGACCTTCATTATATTTTTGAGCTTCCTTTATTCGTAGAGGAAGCTTTTATTTTTTATAACAGATAGTATGGCATTTTTCGGATTATTTTCAAAAGATAAAAAAGAAACGCTTGATAAAGGCTTGGAGAAAACAAAACAAAGTTTTTTTTCAAAAATAGCTCGTTCAATCGTTGGGAAATCTAAAGTTGATTCTGATGTTTTAGACAACTTAGAAGAGATATTAATTTCTTCAGATGTTGGTGTTGAAACGACTCTTAAAATAATTGAAAGAATTGAAGCAAGAGTTTCTAAAGATAAAGTTTTAGGTACGAATGAACTGAATTCTGTTTTAAGAGAAGAGATCGGTGTCTTAATGGCCGAGAATAATTCAAGTAATTCTGTTGATTTTGAAGTGCCTGTTCATTCTGGTTATCCTCATGTAATTATGGTGGTAGGTGTGAACGGAGTTGGAAAAACTACTACAATTGGAAAATTGGCTCATCAATTTAAGAAAATGAATAAGAAGGTTGTATTAGGTGCAGCTGATACATTTAGAGCGGCTGCAGTTGATCAATTGATTGTTTGGGCAGATAGAGTAGGGGTTGAAATCGTTCATCAAGGTATGGGGTCTGATCCTGCAGCAGTAGCTTTTGATGCTTTGCAATCCGCAACTGCTCAGAAAGCTGATGTTGTAATTATAGATACTGCTGGAAGGTTACACAATAAAATTAACTTAATGAATGAGTTGAGTAAAATTAAACGTGTAATGGAGAAAGTTATTCCTGGTGCTCCTCACGAAATTTTATTAGTGTTGGATGGTTCAACTGGTCAAAATGCTTACGAACAAGCGAAGCAATTTTCATTGGCTACAGATATCAATGCCCTTGCGATTACTAAATTAGACGGAACAGCAAAAGGGGGTGTAGTTATCGGTATTTCTGATCAAATGAAGATTCCAGTAAAGTATATTGGTGTTGGTGAAGGGGTGGATGATTTACAGGTCTTTAATAAAATTGAGTTTGTAGATTATTGTTTTCTTGAATCTAATTTTGAGTAAATTTTTTAGGAATACAATATTATTGACAAAAAAAAGTCTGATTTTTAACAAATCAGACTTTTTCTTTTATATATTTAAGCCGTTAAAAATAAAATTATGAATAAAACCATTAGAATTTCTGTTCAATTATTTTCGTTAATTGCTTTATTATTGGTTATCAACGTATTTAATTACTCCTTTTCTCAGCATGTTGAAGAATCGTGTGCATTTGATAAAATACTAAAAAATAAATTATTAGATCCTAATTATAAAAAACTATATGATATTCATAATGAAGAAATGCGATTGTATAGTAAAGAGCATAGGTCTTTAAATAAATCTGTAGTTTATATACCAATTGTTGTTCATATTCTACATAAGGGTGAGTCGATAGGAGTTGGTTCAAATATTTCAAATGCGCAAATTCAAAGTGCAATCGATAATTTAAATGCAGTATATTCTAACTCTGTTAACGGAGGAGTTAGCGTTGATTTAGGAGTTCAATTTCAATTAGCAAAAAGAGATCCAAATTGTAATTCTACAACTGGAATTGTTAGGGTAAATGCCAGTGGTGTAGCTAACTATTCAACTAGAGGTATTGATTCTGACGGTACGGATGGGATAACATGTGCTGATGAGGAAACGTTAAAGGATTTAAGTAAATGGCCAACAGATCAATACATGAACTTTTGGATTGTGTCAGAAATTGATAATAATAACGGTTTATCAGGTACTCAGGGATATGCTAATTTACCTGTCGCGATAGACGCATACAATGGTTCAGTAATGATGTCTACTGTTTTTGGGTACGATCCAACAGGTACATTATTTCCTAGTACAATGTCTTTTAATAAAGATAACTCAACTGTTACACATGAAGTTGGACATTTTTTAGATTTGTACCATCCATTTAAAGGTGCTGTAGGGTCAGGGTCATGTCCTCCAAATCAAACAAATTGTTCTACAGAAGGAGATTTTGTTTGTGACACCCCACCAATAATGAATTATTTAAATCATAACAACAATACAATTTATTTTAATTGTCCTGTTGGTACTGCAAATAGTTGTTCAACAGGTAACCTAGATCAAGTAATGCGTAACATTATGAATTATACAAGTTGTCCAGATAGATTTACAGCTGGTCAGAAATCTAGGATTCAGGCATGTGTTGCTACTTCACGTTTAGGTTTGACACAATCTTTAGGATTAACCGCTCCAAGTGGAACTTATACTGCTCCAATTTCTGCTTCTTGTGCTTCAATAACCGTTGGTCAGGGTTTGACGGATGGTTTTGCTGGGATTACTGAGGTTGTTTTTAGTAATTTAATTAAAAATTCTTCATCAACGAATATCGATAATTCAATAAATGGTTACATGGATTTCACTACCTCCTGTTTAAATGTCGCAACTGTTCAAGCTGGAAAAACCTATCCATTAAAAGTTACTACTTGGTTTAATACTCAAAAAGTAAAAGCATTTATTGATTACAATAATAACGGTGTTTTCACAGATTCAGGTGAAGAGGTTACTCCAGTAGGTGGTTTGTTAAGTACAAATGGTGCCCAAGTAATTCGAAATGTTGTTATTCCTGGTTCGCCGGTATTAAACACTTCTTTAAGAATGAGGGTTATTTCAGATATCAATTCAGTTTCTAGTTCATGTCATAAGTCTGTTTACGGACAAACTGAAGATTACACAATCATAATAACTTCAGCTTCATTAACTGCATCCGTATCAATTGCTTCTTCGGATACTGACAATTCAATCTGTAATGGAGGTTCAGTAACATTTACAGCTACACCTGTAAATGGAGGGTCGACACCAGTTTATCAATGGAAAATAGGTGGTATTAATACAGGTACAAATAGTCCAACTTTTTCGACTACTGGATTATCAACAGGTCAAGTTGTTACGTGTGATTTAACTTCTAATTTATCGAATGTACAAGGCAGTCCCGCTACTTCAACTGGTATTACAACAACAGTAAATTCAACCTCTGCCCCAACAGGAGCAGCTTCTCAATCATTTTGTACTGCTTCAACTGTTGCGAATTTAACAGCTACTGGAACAGCTATTAAATGGTATAATGTTGCTGCAAATGGAAATTTATTAAATGGTGCAACAAATTTGGTAAATGGTGTAAGTTATTATGCTTCTCAAACAATAAATGGATGTGAAAGTGTAAATAGATTGGCAGTTTCGGTTACAATTGCCTCTGTATTAGCGCCAACTGGTACAGCTTCTCAAGCATTTTGTAATGCTGCGTTAATCTCAGATTTACTTCCAAATGGAGTTTCTATTAAATGGTATTCTACAATTTCAAATGGTATAACTTTAAGTGGTGGTACAAGTTTGGTTTCTGGGGCTACGTATTACGCTTCTCAAACAATTTCAGGTTGTGAAAGTTCATCTCGCTTACAAGTTGTTGCTGCTATTTCTTCAGGTGGAGTTCCTGATGCACCAACAGGGGCAGCTTCACTCTCATTTTGTACTGCTTCAACTGTTGCGAATTTAACAGCTACTGGAACAGCTATTAAATGGTATAATGTTGCTGTAAATGGAAATTTATTAAATGGTGCAACAAATTTGGTAAATGGTGTAAGTTATTATGCTTCTCAAACAATAAATGGATGTGAAAGTGTAAATAGATTGGCAGTTTCGGTTACAATTGCCTCTGTATTAGCGCCAACTGGTACAGCTTCACTCTCATTTTGTACTGCTTCAACTGTTGCGAATTTAACAGCTACTGGAACAGCTATTAAATGGTATAAATCTTTAACCGGTGGAACTGCTTTAGCTTACAATTCATCTTTATCGAATGGAGCAAATTATTACGCTTCACAAACAAATTCTGGATGTGAAAGTAGTGCAAGACTTCAAGTCGCGGTTTCAATTTATGCAGTACCAGTAGTTTCAATTTCTGCTATACCGAGTGTTTGTTCAAGCGCATCACCGATTACTTTAACACAAGGTTTGCCAATAGGAGGTACCTATTCAGGAAATGGAATTACAAATGGTCTTTTAAATCCATCAGGATTACCTGTAGGTTTTACAACTGTAACTTACTCATATACAAATGTTTATTTATGCTCAGCTACTGCTCAAACAACTGTTTTAATTAATCAATGTGTTGGTTTAGTTGAAAATGAAAAATTACCAATATCACTGTTTCCAAATCCGACAAATGGAGTTTTATATATCAATAATTTAGATGAACGTATAAGTGAGATAAGATTAATTGATAATTTAGGTAGAATTGTTTTGTTTGAAAAAAATGAAATGGAAACATCGATTGTTTTAGATTTAAGTCCTTTTGAAAGTGGAATGTATACGATTCAATTTAATTCTGATGTTGAGTCATTTAAGAGTAAAATTATTATTCAGAAATAGTTTAAGACGGATTATTGATAATGTTAAATTGAATTATCGCTGTCAAAAAGTATCTAAATAAAAAAATCCAGTAAACTTTAGTTTACTAGATTTTTACTTTTATAGCAGATAGTTTTTTTTATTTTTACTGAGTTTTCATTTAGGTGTAGATTTTTGTTTTGTCTGAGTTTTTATGGATGATTAGATTTCTTTTTTGTTTTGTCTGAGTTTTTATCGAAGACACAACAAAAAAGGTTGGATATAAATCCAACCTTTTAATTTAATTTTTTTGGGGGAGGCTAGTGGGGATCGAACCCACGACCTTCGGTACCACAAACCGACGCTCTAACCGACTGAGCTATAGCCTCCGTTTACACGAGTGCAAATATAGTTATTTCTGAAATTAATTCAGCAATAATTTTTAATTAATTTTTAATAAAGTTTAATTTAAATTTTAAGTAATTGATTAATAGTATTTTAATTCTGATTAAAAGTGTGTTCATTATATGATGAATTCGATAATTCGTTCACTCTTAAAGTTTCAATGTTCATAAGTAAGCGTACTTGATTTACAATGAAACTAATAGTAACCTATTTTTGTAAAAAAACAGATAAATGTTAAAAATAGGAATCTTAGGTGCAGGTGAATTAGCGAAAGATCATGTTCGAATCTTATTAGAATTAAAAAGTCAATTTGAATTAATTGGTTTTTATGATCCTTATGATAATTTGGCGGATGATTTAATTGATTCATTTTCAATAAAAAGATTCGATAATTACGAAGATTTACTTGAACAAGTAGATTGTGTAGATATAATAACTCCAACTTCACGACATTTTGAATTTGCTACTATTGCGTTAAGAAAAAGCAAACATATTTTCATTGAGAAACCTCTTACTCAAACAATTGATGAAGCGAAATCTTTGATAAGTTTATCGACAGAAGCTAGTGTGAAAGTGCAAATTGGTTCGACAGAAAGATTTAATCCTGCTTTTTTGAAAAGTTTAGATTTTTTGAAAAGACCAATGTATATTGAAACACACAGATTGAATCATTACACCACAGATTTGAGTGATGCTTCGCTTGTGATGGATTTGATGATGAATGATATTGATATTATTTTGAGTGTAGTGAAATCAAGTGTTCGAAAAGTGTATGCAACAGGAACATCTGTATTTAGTGATACTGTAGATATTGTAAATGCTAGAATTGAATTTGATAATGGTTGCGTAGCTAGTTTAACAGCAAGTAGGGTAGCACAACAAAAGAAGATTGTGTCCAGTTTTTTTCAAAAAGAGTCTATTGTAAATGTTAATTTTTTATTGAATGAAGTAGAATTAGTAAATTCTGGTCAATCAATAGTCGAAACTGAAACAATACTTTTATCTGAGCGGCCAATTATAAAAGAAACAAATCCTAAGTTAGAAGAGTTGAAATCTTTTCATGATTCTATCGTTAAAGATTTAGACCCAATAGTATCATTAACAGATGGTTATGATTCTTTGTGTGTAGTTCATAAAATAGAAGAAATCTTAAATCATTCAAATGTCGTGATTACTGACAATAATTAATTATTTTCATCGTTTGATTTAAATAGTTTAATATATGAAGTCATTTTATTTATTTGTTTTTATTGGATTATTTTTTACTTCTTGTGTAAAAAATAATCCAGATCCTTCTTGGATTGAAGTGAATAAATGGACTTTAGAAGCAAATGTAAAAGCTTCAGTTCAACAAGGTGCTTTGACGCATAATTTTACTGATGCATGTGTTTTTGTGGATGGAAAAATAATGGGAATCTTTGAAGTTCCATTTAAAATACCTATATTGAGTAGTGGGTCTGTACAAATCAAAATATATCCAGTGGTTAAAAATAATGGGATATCTGCTTCAAAGAAAATTTATCCATTTATGGAGTCTTTTGATTTAACAGCTACCTTAGAATCTAATAAAACATTAAAAATTGATCCAATCACACGTTACGGAGCGAATACTCAATTTTGGATTGAAGATTTTGAAGATGCTTCACTGAAAATTGAAACAAATCCTGTTTCGAAGGCAATAATTGAACGAGGAAATGATCCTTTAATTCTTAAAAGTGGTAATTATTACGGACAAATTTTATTGAACGAGGAAAAGTCGAATTGGATAGCAAATACAACTAGTCCGACACATCTAATCCTTCCCAAAGGAGGGAAAGAGGTTTATTTAGAAATAGATTATCACAATACGAATAGTGTCACAACAGGTTTGTTGGCTTATTCTTCAACAGGTGTTAAAAATAATATTAATATTATGTTGAATAAACAAAATGCAACAACAGTTGTTTGGAAAAAAATATACATTTATTTGACAGAATTAGTTTCATACTCTACATCTGCAAATTATTTTGAAATATATTTAGAAGCTTTGCACGAAGCTGGACTTCCTTCAACAAATGTGTATATCGATAATATTAAAGTAGTATATTGATTTAATTGAGTGAAAAATAAAATTCTGACATATTTATTACTTTTAATTGATTGGTTTACAGCTACTCTGTCTTGGAGTTTTTTTTATTTTTTAAGAAAAACAATTATTGAAAAAGAAGATTTTTCAATAGATTCAAATTTTTATAATGGTGTTTTTTTAATTCCTCTTGCTTGGTTGATTTTATATGCACTTCAGGGTACTTATTTTGACGTAAGAAGATTGTATCGTTTAAAAATAATTGGTCAGACAATTATTAGTACGTTGATAGGTACTATTATTCTCTTTTTCACATTGTTGTTAGATGATGAAATAACGGGGTATCAATCCTATTATAGTTCTATTTTTATTCTATTTTCAATCTATTTTTTATTCACTTGTGTACCCAGGATTGTTTTTGTAAGTTTTATTGTCAGAAGTGTACAAGCAAATAAAAGTGGGTTTAGAACCTTATTGATTGGTGGCGATAAGAAAGCCTTGTCTATTTATAATGAGATAGTTGGTTTGCCAAAAGGTATTGGGAATCAGTTTGTAGGATTTGTAAATTTGAATGGGATTGATAAATTTCTTTCTCCTCGTTTGGAGCATCTCGGTCATATTGATGATTTAGTTAAAATTGTAAGAGATCATAAAATTGAAGAAGTTATTATTGCATTAGAAAATAGTGATCATGATCAATTGAATAATATTATTTCAAAAATTGAAGGTGGAAATATTCGAATTAAAATTTCGCCTGATATGTATGATATACTGCTAGGTTCAGTTAAAATGAATAATATTTTTGGAGCCCTGTTGTTTGAATTGAATACCGATTCAATGCCTCTTTTTCAACAGATTGTAAAAAGAATACTAGATTTCTTTATCTCATTGGTTTCTATTATTATTTTAATACCATTCTATTTTGTGATGGCAATTTTAGTGAAGCTGTCATCTGAAGGGTCAATATTGTTTCTACAAGAAAGGATCGGTTTGAATGGAATCCCTTTTAAGATTATTAAATTTAGAACGATGTTTGTGAATTCCGAAAGTGCTGGACCTCAACTGTCTTCCGATAACGATCCCAGAATTACAGGTTTAGGTAAAATCATGCGAAAGTTTAGATTGGATGAGTTTCCGCAGTTTGTCAACGTATTGAAAGGGGATATGTCATTGGTTGGACCTCGACCAGAACGTCAATTTTACATAGATCAAATTGTGAAATTAGAACCACAATTTAGTCAATTAACTAAGGTAAAACCAGGAGTCACTTCTTGGGGTCAAGTGAAGTTTGGCTATGCTGAAAATGTAGAGCAAATGATTCAACGAATGAAATTTGATTTATTGTATATCAAAAATAGAACATTGACACTCGATTTTAAAATTATGATGCACACGATTGTAATAATTTTAAAAGCCAAAGGGAAATAATTTCTAATCCTCTATCTCAAAAAATCCTAATGTAATTTCACATACCTTTTGTAAATGCTCAGGCAATTCGTCTGATTCCCACGGTTGAGTAGCTCCAAAAGTATGATCAGCATCTTCAATTTCAAAGAGTCTCGTTTTTACCCAAGAAGCAATGTTTCTACCTTCTTCAATATCTACCGAAGTATCTAAATCTCCATGAATCACCAATGTTCTCTTAGTTGAATCTAAACACGCTTTCTCAATGTTTAATTCTTCCTTATTTTCAATAAAGTTTTCATATTGTGAATATTTATTAGGCATTTTTTGCTCAGTTCTTCCATTTACAACATAACGAGTACCTTGTGTTTTCCAAACTTTTAGCGGACTTCCTTCTGGAAATCTCTTTTCTATATCGCATATTGCGGCCCATGTAGAAATTTTCTTAATTCGGTCATCTTTAGCGGTTAATAAAGCGATTCCTCCACCTCTTGAATGTCCAATTAAAAACATCTCTGAAAAAGTAGTTAGTTGTGTTTCTATCCAGTTTATAACTTGTTGTGTATCAAACACTTCTTTTGAGTAGTTGTTTTCTCCAAAAGATTCTAAATCAGGAAAATCAATAGGGTTTTCAACCGTTCCACCATTATGACTCATGTTGAATTTAGAAAAACCATACCCTAGATCAGTATAGAATTTTTCGACATGATTCCAGCATCCCCAGTCTTTATAACCCATATAGCCATGAATAAATAGAATTAATTTTCCATTAAAATTGGCTGGAATATTCAAATCAACAAGACTTTCTCTATTGTTTGAACCTATATAAATTTGATTTTTTAAATGTGTTTCTTTCATGATTTTAAATTATAAATAACTGCCGTGCAAAAACAAGGCGGGTTTCCACAAGATGGACAGTTGTAGTTGTTTTCTATACTCTCTTCCGACCAATAGTTTTTAATGCTTTTTAGAACTTTAAAATTATGTTTTTCAAAGATTCCTCCCATGTTAATTCCTTCATTGTTTTTCCAAGCAAAAGCTACGATACATGCTGTCTTGTTTTTTTCGAAGAAGGTTAAAAATTCTTTGAATAATACGGTGCCAATTCCTTGATTTTTATATTCATTCTTGATTACAATTGTGTTTGTAATTCCTATTTGAGTAGAGTAGGTTATCTCTGAAGGAAGTTGTGAGAATTGAGAAGAATGGATTGCTTTTTTTAGTTCGATGTTAGTTAGAATCATGCAACTACTAAAGCCGATTAATTCATTGTTCTGATTGAAAGCAGCTTGTATTAATGCTTTTTCATTATTGATTAAATCAGATAAATAAGAAGTTGATAAATAGTCTTTTCCTAACTCTGTATCACAAATTTTAAGTGCCACTTCAATTGAGTCGTGATTTAGAAGTTGAATCGTATAGTTACTTTTCTTCATTCTTAAAATTAAAAACGAATACCAATAATTAAAATATCATCAATCTGTTCACTTCCATTTTTCCAAATTTCCGCAAAATCATCTAAAAATACTTCTTGTTCAGGCATTGATTTATCCCTAGTTTCAGCCAATAATTCTTTTAATTTTTTAGTTTTCAATTTTTTCCCATCATCACTAAATAAGTCCCGGCATCCATCTGTTGACAAATAGAATGAATCACCTTCTTCAAACTGAATTGCGTGTAAATTAAATTGTTGACCATCTTTGGTTAATCCTCCGATAGCTATTTTTCTTGCTTTAATTTCTTCAATTTCAGCACCTTTATTTCTCATTATCTAGATTGGTCTGTTTGCACCAGAATATAAAGCGGCTCTGTTTTTAATGTCCACAGAACATAGTGCAGTATCTAAACCATCTCTAGTAGAATCTTCTTTGTCTGTTTGGTTTAGAGATTTTTTCACGCCACGATTCAATACTGTTAAAATTTCATTCGGTTGATCCCATTCTTGTAAAGCATCCGTCAATTTTTCAGAACTAATCATACGTTTTAGATCTAAAAATTCTTGTTTTTAAAAGCATGTTCAAAGATACTAATTTATTTCTTACGATAGATTATTTCAACCCAATCATAAGTATGGGCAGGTTCAACAAGCAAATGCGACTTTACCAGACACTAAGTTATAAAACATTTCTTTAGGAGACTCAAAACATAACTTCTCTCTTGGTCTGCTATTTATTTTATGCTGTATTTCAGTAA
>Ga0209390_10008157_pt1 | contig 13084 bp, 11 predicted proteins | sample BON01_FD_187212 | JGI IMG/M metagenome (GOLD analysis project Ga0209390, IMG submission 187212) | Freshwater microbial communities from Lake Bonney liftoff mats and glacier meltwater in Antarctica - BON-01 (SPAdes) (version 2) | ecosystem: Environmental > Aquatic > Freshwater > Ice > Glacier... | reverse complement strand
CAGCCACAATGCCAACGCGACCCGCCTTACCCTTGTGGAAATCAAACGGTCGCTGGGATTTTCCAAAAGTCATACTTTGCGGACAAATCAACTCCATCTCGCCATCATTCAAATCAGACAGCCCATTCACTTCCACGAGAGCCAATGCACCAGTTGCATTCGCGGCATGGCCGAAAAGCAGCCCCCGCTTCGCCGCTCCGATCATGAACGTTCGGTCGGCGACGACCGCACCATCGGATAGCTCCCCACTATCCGGATCAACTCCCGACGGATTATCCACTGCAAGCACGGTCGATCCCAATTGATTTCTAAGTTCCGCAATTTCATGAGCCAGCCCGGCAAGCGGCTCACGCAACGCACCTTTCGCACCGATTCCAAGTAAACCATCGATCAACAGCAAAGGCCCGAAAACCCGCTTCTCGAATCCCTTTTCAAGCACCCGTTCAAGACACAGCCCACCCCACTGCGCCCTGGTCAGCTCTGCCCATTGCTCCATCGCATACCCAGCCCTCACGCCGATTTCCCAGCCGAACTCATCTTGCAAGACCCGCAAAGCGATCAAAGCATCCCCGGCATTGTGCCCCTTCCCGATATACGCAACCGCAGTGCCAACCTCAGGAAACTGCTCACCGATCGCCTTACCCAACGCGAATCCGGCCCTTTCCATCAGATCTGCTTCCGAGATCCCACCACGCATCACGTGCTCCTCGATCTCCCGCATTCTTTCTACCGTAACCGCTGCCATTTCGTTTAACTATAACTCCTGCATTCCACCAATGCAGTTCGTTTTTTTAACTCCAGCCCGGCAGCGTCTCTTCCAAGATCGCGTCGATCCTCTGGAGTTCCGATTCCTTCAAGCAATCGAAGACGGAACTGGAGAAAAAGCATCCTAACCGCGCCCTTCCACCGGAAACTCGTATAAAATCCTTCACGGCGCCCCGCATCGGCCTGCTTGCATTCTTACAAACCGATTCACCTCGCACACCTCTCGGTTCAAGCATCTCTCTTCCTTGAATTTTGAATTTTGAATTTTGAATTTTCCGCCTAGGATCGTCGCGTGGTCGAGAAGAGTGACTTACGCGCCGTGCTCCAGTATATCCCCCAATTCCGGGGGAAGGTTTTCTGTGTCCTGATAGAAGCTGGGCTGCTTCCCGAACCCGCCGTTGCGGAAACGCTCCTGGATCTCGCTGTCCTCGAAGACCTCGGCGTCAAACTCGTTCTCGGCGTGCTTGGCGGCGATCTCAAGGACCTCTACGACTGGACGCTGGAATGTGAAATCATGGCGGCCCGCGTTACCCTCCCGATTTCCGACGAATTGGCGGCCAAGGAAGTAAAAGAAATCCTCAATCGCGGCCAGTCCGCAATCATCGACGCCTCAGGAAGTGGCCCGCTTGATCCAGAAGTGGTCGACTTCGCGAAACGTATCGGCGTTTCCAAAGTCATCGCACTCCTTCAGGAAAGTATATTGGTTAATGGCCAGCCCGCCCACGCGATCCGCGCGGCCGATGTCCCCTCAGTTCTCGAAACCGAAGAGGTGGAAGGCCGTGAACTGCTCATCGCCGCCGCCACAGCCTGCAATCGCGGAATTCCACGTGTCCACGTCCTCAACGGCCGCCAGCAGGGCGTGCTGGTCGACGAACTTTTCTCTAACGAAGGCGTCGGCACCATGGTCCACGCCGATAGCTACCGCATCATCCGCGAACTCCGCGAAGACGATATCCCGGAACTCCTCGGCATGATCGGACGCGTCGTCCGTCGCACCAAGCTCGTCGCCCGAACCTACGAGGACATCAATGCCCGCATCGAAGACTATCGGGTGATGACCATCGATGACAACGTCGTCGGTTGCGTCGCGCTCCACGAATACGCATCGGAAAATTGCGCGGAAGTCGCCTGCCTTTACGTCAAGCAAGCTCATGAAGGACGCGGATACGGCTTCGAACTGGTCGAGCACGCCGAGGGACTCGCAAAACAGAAAAACATCCCCCGCGTCTTCGCACTCACCAACCGCGCTGCGGACTTCTTCAAACGCGCCGGCTTCACCCAGACCGATCTCAACGCCCTCCCCGCAATACGCCGCGAACAATTCGTCGCCAGCGGCCGCGACTCTCTGGTATTCGGAAAAATTCTCTAGTAGGACAGCCGTCCCGGCTGTCTCGGAAGCCGGGCGTCCCGCCTGGCGTCATCAATACCCAAGCCCAATCCGTGCAAATCCGTGCAATCCGTGGTCAAAAAAACTCAGAAGCCCTCTAACAAATTTTTCCTTCCCCACTCCTCACTTCCATTCGAGGATCCATAAATATGAAACTCAAATTCTGTGGCGCTGCAGGCACCACCACCGGCTCCCAGCATCTCCTCGAAGTCAACGGCAAGCGCATCCTCCTCGATTGCGGCCTTTACCAAGGCCGCCGCAAAGACGCCTACGAGATCAACTGCTGCTTCCCCTACTACGACCCGAAATCAGTGGACCTCGTAGTCCTTTCCCACGCCCACATCGATCACAGCGGCAACCTTCCCAACCTCTCCAGCAAAGGTTTCACCGGCACGATCTACTCGACCCATGCCACCCGCGATCTCTGCCAGATCATGCTCCGCGATTCCGCCCGAATCCAGGAAGGTGATATCAAATGGCTCAACAAACACCGTAAACGCAAGGGCCTCGAAGAAGTCGAACCACTCTACACCGAACAGGACGCCGAAAAATGCCTCCGCCAATTCGTCACCCTCAGCTACGACAGACCCATCCATATTTCCGACGGAGTCGAGCTCACCTTCGTCGATGCCGGCCACATCCTCGGCTCCGCCCAAGTCATCCTCGATATTGTTGACAAAGCGGACGGAAAGAAAAAGCGCTTCCTCTTCTCCGGCGATGTCGGCCGCGGCCACAACGAGGTCCTCCGCGATCCCGTCGATGTGAAAGACGTAGATTTCGTCCTCATGGAGAGCACCTACGGTGGTCGAGAACACGAACTCCCACCCGGCTTCGACGAACACTTTGGCGGAGTCATCAAAGAGGCGGTGAAACGCGGCGGAAAAATTCTCATCCCCGCCTTCGCAGTCGAGCGGACCCAGAAACTCCTCTACGTCCTAAACGAATTGTTCGTCGCCAAAGAACTGCCACCCATCCCGGTCTACGTCGACAGCCCGCTCGCGGTCAGCGCGACTGAAATCTACCGCCTCCATCCCGACGCCTTCAATGAGGAAGTCTACGACGCCCTCTTCGAACGGCAAAACCCCTTCGGCTTCGAGGACCTCACACTCGTCCGATCGGTCAAAGGTTCCAAGGCACTCAACGACATCGAAGGCATGGCCATCATCATTTCCGCTTCTGGAATGTGCGAGGCCGGCCGCATCCTCCACCACCTCCGCAACAATATCGAAAACCCGAAAACCACCGTCCTATTCGTCGGATATTGTGCCGAAGGAACCCTTGGCAGGAAAATCCGCGACGGTGCCAAGGACGTCAACATCCTCGGCGACACCTTCCACGTAAAAGCGAATATCGAAATCGTCGACTCCTTCTCCGGCCACGCCGACCACTCAGAGCTAGTCGAATATTTCAACCGCATCGGCGGCAGCAAATCAAAGACCTGGCTCATCCATGGTGAAGAAGACAGCTCCCACGCCCTCCGCAAATCCCTCGCAGAAACCGGCAAAGACATCTCAGTCGCCAAACTCGGCAGCGAAGTGGTATTCTAGTCAAAACCCGCCTCCCATACCCCATACCCCATAAGTCCTCCTCCTATCCGTGAAAATCCGTGCAATCCGTGGTTCAACTTCTTCCCCGCTTCATTCCTAGCCTCTAACCTTGGAGTTTAAAGTTTAGCGTTTAAAGTTTCCCCACCATGCGCCTCGCCGTTTTGAACATCGTCGGACTCTCGAAGTCCTTACTCGGCCCCAACGCTCCCGGCATCACCGCCTTTGCCGAAAAGCACGGCTTGCAGACCTACGCCCCAGCCTTCCCCGCCCTCACGACCACGGCCCAGTCCTCAATCCTCACCGGCACGCCCCCAGAGGATCACGGCATCGTCGCCAACGGCTGGTATGACCGCGAGACCGCCGAAGTCCGCTTCTGGAAACAATCCAACCACATCGTCCACGGCGAAAAGATCTGGGACACCCTGCGCCGCGAACTCGCGGATAGCGTCCCGGACTTCACCTGCGCGAAGCTCTTCTGGTGGTACAACATGCACTCTAGCGCAGACTTCACCATCACCCCCCGCCCGCTCTACCCCGCAGATGGATCGAAACATTTTGATGTCCACACCCAGCCAATGGGAATGCGCGATGAACTGAAGGCCGATCTCGGGCCCTTCCCTTTCCCTGCCTTCTGGGGTCCCGCCGCAGGTATCGCATCCTCCGAATGGATCGCCGCCTCCGCGAAATGGGTCGAAGCCAAACACTCCCCCACCCTCTCCCTCACCTACCTCCCGCATCTCGATTACTGCCTCCAAAAAGACGGACCGGACGCCCCAAACATCGCCGGCGAAGTCCGCGCCATCGACCGCGTCGTCAGCGACCTCATCTCCTACTACGAATCCCGTAATATCCGCGTTCTGCTTCTTTCCGAATACGGAATCTCCCCAGTCGATCATCCCATCTACCTCAACCGCCTGTTCCGTGAAAAGGGTTGGCTCTCCATAAAAGAAGAACTTGGCCGTGAAACCCTCGACTACGGCGGCTGCAAAGTCTTCGCCGTCGCCGACCACCAAATTGCCCACGTTTATTGCAACGACGATTCGCTCATCCCACAGGTCCGAGAACTCCTAGAGGGCACTCCCGGCATAGCCGAAGTCCGCCCCCGCAACCACGACCGCGCCGGAGACCTAATCGCCATCGCCAAGCCAAACGCCTGGTTCACCTACTACTTCTGGGAAAACGACGACCTAGCCCCCGACTTCGCCCGCACCATCGATATCCACCGCAAGCCCGGCTACGATCCCTGCGAACTTTTCATCGATCCGGCAATCCGTTTCCCAAAACTCAAAATCGCGAAATTCCTATTGAAGAAGAAACTCGGCATCCGCGGACTGCTTGATGTCATCCCACTAAATCCAGCCTTGGTGAAAGGGTCCCACGGAAGGGATCAGGTTCCGGAGGAAGAAAGACCGGTTCTCATCGGTTCGACACTCGTCGTGAATGGTGCCGAGGATGTGCACACGGCGATATTGGAATGCTTTCAGAAGGCGTGATGCGATAATGGCCACAAGGAGTGGCTGCATTCTGCTGCCAAATAAGAATCGGGAAATGGCTTGGGTTGCTGGGCAGCAAAATGCAGCCCCTCCTTGGTGCCGCTCACACCTCCGTCCAAGCGCCATTATTTTCGGAGGATTTTACAGCAGCCTCGATGAACGCCATGCCGTCGACTCCATCTTGCACAGTCGGATAGTCGTAGGCTTCGTTGCCTTTGAAATTTCCTTCGATGGAATCGATGATGGCTTCACTGACAGCGAGATAGACGTTGGCAAATGCTTCGATAAAAGCTTCCGGGTGACCGAACGGCAGGCGGGTGTATTTCGCGGCCGCTTCGCCGTTGTAGCTGTTGCCACGGCGCCAGACCTCGCGCGGCTTATCCGCGAATTTGACCGTGAGTTCGTTCGGGTGCTCCTGATGCCACTCGATCGAAGCCTTGGTTCCGTAAATTCGAATATTCAGATTGTTTTCGTCGCCAGTGGAAATCTGGGAGGCGTAAAGCACGCCGCGTGCACCGCCTTCGTAGCGGCAGAGCATCGATCCATCATCATCCAGCTCGCGACCCGGGATGAAGGTATTGAGATCGGCCGCAACGGATTCGAGGCGCAAGCCTGAGATGTATTGCGCGAGGTTCTCCGCATGGGTTCCGATGTCCCCCATGCAGTTCGAGATCCCGGAGATGCTCGGATCCATCCGCCAGTTGGAGATTTTCCCACCTTCGGATGCAGCTTCGTCGTAAGCGGAGATCGCGTATCCCTGCGGATACTCGGCGACGATTTTCAGAATTTTTCCAAGCTTGCCTTCAGCAACCATGGCCTTGGCCTCCTTGACCATGGGATAGCCGGTATAATTATGGGTAAGCGCGAAAACGAGACCGCTCTTCTCAACGATCTCTTGAAGCTCCAGCCCCTGGGCCTTGGAGAGAGCAAGAGGCTTCTCGCAGATCACGTGGATCCCGCTTTCGAGGAATTTTTTAGCGACTTTGAAGTGCAGGTCATTGCGTGCCACGATGCTCACGAAATCGATCCGATCACCCTCGGGAAGTGCTGCTTCCTTTTCAGCCATTTTCTCAAAAGTTCCGTAAACGCGATCAGGAGAGAGGAAGAAGTCCTCGCCAGACAGCCGGGATTTCTCCGGATCCGAGGAAAAACAACCCGCCACCAACTCGATCTTGCCGTCGAGGTTCGCCGCCATCCGGTGGACCGAGCCGATAAATGCTCCACGTCCGCCGCCTACCATGCCCATCCTGAGTTTCCTTTTCATGATCTTATTAAAAATTTGCCTAGCTATCCGAAGGCGCTGGTATTCAAACAAACCACCCACAGCCTGCAACCCAATTTCTCCCATATTTACCTTCCACCACCCCTTAAATCTGATAGGTATTAACCCATGTTTGTCAGGGTGACCATTGGAATTCCACGTAAGCAGCTTCGTTGCCATGCGTTCCTCCTTTTCGCTTTGTCCGTCGTCATCATCAGGTCACTCACCAATCCTCATTCCAATACGGCAGAGCTACCTAACCCTACGTCTACGCTGACCTCACAGCAGGAACATAATTTTCACACCTACGTCCCCGCCATCATCCCCTGCCCGGCACCCCTACATACCACCGCAAAGATCTCCTACCCCAAAGCCTTACCCGACCTCACATCCCTCTACGACGCCTCGGTAAACACCATCCATCCCACGGCCACCAAAAACCCCAAATCCCCCAATTCATCGGGTTTTACAGCCCTCCTAGCACTCCTCGCCGCTCGCCCCTCACGCCGCAACCATCTACACCCCTCGCCTACGACGACCTCCACTCCTCCACCCCAACGCAAACCCGTCCCCCCATCCAGCCGGGCCGCATCAACATCTACGATACCTAATTCGGATGTAGCCGACACAGGCCTCCACTACTACGGCTACAGACTCTACGACCCCGTGACAGGCCCTCTTTGGCCATCCAGAGATCCGATCGGGGAAGTAGGAAGTTCTCCTTGGTTTGGGAGGCAGAAGATGATTGATCAGAAGATTTCTTTTCTCAAAGAACAGAAAGAGAAAGTTGGAAACATTCTTGAAAAAAGACTATTTGACGAGGGGATTGCTTCCTTGGAAGAAAGTCGAAATAAGCCAAGTGAGGTTTTAGGAGGATTTAATCTATATGGGTTTGTTAATAATTCTACGTTAAATCATTATGACCTTCTTGGTCTGTCAGCTGTGGACTGCGCTCTGGCGACTTGTAAACTGGCAGCGGTTACTGGTGGTAGTGTTGCTTATGTTGCGGGAGCAGTTGCTGCATGCCTAGCCCCTGAGCCAACAGGCGTAACAAAAGCTCTATGTGTTGCAGCATATCTAGGGGCACCTCAGCTAGGAGTAGAATTAGCAAATGCTATAGATGATTTTATAAATGAGTGCTTTCCATAAAATAGTAGGTATATCTTTGATTTTCCTTGCTCTGTATTTTTGGAGGAAGGTGTTTAATGTGGATGCATTTAACTTAGAATTTGTGTTTTTGCTCTGTGCAACTCTTGCGTCTACTGGTTTATCCATTTGGTTAATTTTTAAAAAGTGAATTGCATCTTGTTGTTAAATCCCAAATTATCATCGTGCGCGGTTTCCAAATTATTATCGGGTGATTTCTTGGTGATTTCCATGCTGTCATCGTGTTTTGTGGCCGGGTGGGTCGTAGTTTTGGTGGATTGTTCCACGGGTTTTGGATGGATTTTCTGAGGCATGGCAAAGGGCTTCTTCTCCGCCGTTTCTATTGGTCTCCCGAATTCAAAGGGACAGACCAACCAACAGAAAGTTCTCGACTTGTTGAATTTTGAGGTGCAATGTCATCCCGATGAGACGAGCAAGATTTTTGAGTCCGTGGCGGAGTTCGTTTGAGAAGCCCGTTATATACCATCTGGTTTCCAGGATCGTGGAGAGGAGATTTGCTCTGGGGATTAAGGAAAAGGAGCGTTTCAGAACTCTGATGCGGATGATGGAGAAATTCACGGGGTGCCGGGTTCTCTCCTACTGCCTGATGTGCAATCACATACACATTCTCCTGGAAGTTCCTCCCATGGCTGTGGATGGGATTCCCGATAAGGAGCTTTTGGAGCGGCTCGCCGTCCTCTACGAGGAGACTTTTGTGGCGGATGTGGCCTGGCAACTTGAGTCTGCGAGGACGGAGGGCGGGCTTGAGAGAGGAAATCCCGAGCGGGTTGCGGAAATCAAGGAACGATTCACCTATCGGATGCATGATTTGGGGCAGTTTATGAAGGGCTTGCTTCAGCGTTTTACACAGTGGTTCAATGCCCGTCACAAGCGGACGGGAACGCTTTGGGAGCAACGGTTTAAGAGCGTGATTGTGGAAAGCGGGACGGCGGCGCGGACGATGGCGGCCTACATTGATCTCAATCCGGTGCGTGCCGGGATGGTGAGGGATCCGGCGAACTACAGGTGGAGTTCCTACGGGGAGGCCGTCGGTGGGGGGAAAAAAGGGAATGGGAAGAAGGCGCGGGAAGGATTGGTAAGGGTGATTACATCAGACAAGGGTGATGGCTTCGATGCGTCGGAATGGAAAGGGGCCTCGCGCCGGTATCGCAGGCTGATGGGGATTGCCTTGGAGCGCAAAACGCTCAACGCGAAGGTTGGGGTTTCCCGGAAAGTGAAGATTTCAAAGAACGATGTGGAGGCATTGGAAAGCGGCGATAATCAAACGGTTCTGCCGGAGCTGGGGATTGCGAAGATGCTGCTATGCCGGGTGCGATATTTTACGGACGGGGCGGTGATCGGTAGTAAAGAGTTTGTAAATGATGTGTTTGCAGGATCGCGGGAGAGGTTTTCGGAAAAAAGGAGCGATGGTGCGCGGCGAATGCGGGGAAGCGGGAAAGCGGCGGCTGATGTGTTGTGGAGTATGCGGGATCTTCGGGTGGGTGTCTGACCTGAATGTCGCCTCGCACCCGCCACCTGATCGGTGTATGGGGTCCTTTCGGATTGATATTTTCCGCTTGTCGGCCTGTCGGTGGATCGGGCAAGAACCTTAGCCGTCAGAGCAAACCCCGCTTTTGATGCTCGCCGCCTCACGGCTCGCACCCTTCGGGCACAGTCGGCAAGCTCCCTGTCCATGACCTCCGGTCATTGTCACGCCATCTGCTGTAGGGGCGGAGTGCGCTGGTGCGGAGTTGGCAAAAAAAGCCCCCGCAGATGTCGCGCATATTTGCGTTCATTCGCGGTTGAATCTTCAAGATCAGATTGCGTTGGCCAACCGCGCAAAAATGTCACAGTCTTCGCCCCGTGAAGTCTGGATTCCTAGAAAAGCTTGTCGCACGACTCGACCGTGTCGAGCCGGGCGAGATCCAGCAGATCGTCACGCGGCTGATCCAGGAGAAGGGCTTCCTGGAAAACGTTTTCGAGGCGCTTCAAGAAGGCCTGATCATTCTCGACCCTGACGGAAAGATTATGTTTCTGAATCGGGCTGCCTGCCAATTCTTCGGACTCGATCCCTCGGATGCGCTGGGCGAACAAATCGCCACGAAAATACGCGGAATCGAAAACGTTTCCCTGAACGGTTCCAAGCAATCGGTTTCCCGGGACATTGAGGTTTTTTATCCGGAGCACAGACGCCTGAACTTCTATCTCGCTCCCATTGATGACCCGAAGAACTTCGAGCTACCGCTTGGCCATGTCATGCTGATCCGTGACACCACCAGCACCCACGCGGAAACGCAGGAGAACATCGAATCCGAGCGACTCAACGCCCTCACTCTGCTCGCCGCAGGAGTCGCGCATGAGATTGGCAATCCACTCAACTCGCTCGATATCCACCTCCAACTGATGGAAAGGAAGATAAGGAAATTCCCCCCTTCGGCCCGCAAGGATCTGACCGATCACATGCACACAGCCCGCCAGGAAATCCAGCGCCTGGACACCATCCTGAAACAATTCCTCAACGCCGTCCGCCCGACGACTCCGCGGCGGGAGAATGGGGATCTGAATGCGGTCCTTCAGCAAACGCTTGCCCTGCTGGAACCTGAAATCGGATCAAGAGGCATCAAAGTGAATCTGGATCTATCGGATGAGCTTCCAAAAGCGCTGATCGATCCTGACCAGTTTCAGCAGGTTTTCTATAATCTCCTCCGCAATGCCTATCAGGCAATCCCTGGCGATGACGGCCTGATCGAAATCACGACCCGTTCGACGGAAACCGATTTCCTGGTTTCCATCTCAGACAACGGAACGGGAATCCCTCCGGAAAATATGGGTAGCCTTTTCGAGCCCTACCGCACCACAAAGTCCTCTGGCACCGGCTTGGGACTTCTAATTGTGCGCCGTATTATTCGGGAACATGGAGGCGAAATCGAAATCCAATCGCAACCCGATCAGGGTTCGATTATTCTGATCCACCTTCCCCACACCGCGCCGAGCCCCCGCCTGCTTCCCTCACCGACTATCGATCTCTGACCGGGCTCAAGTTTAGAATTTAAGATTTAGAGTTTAGAATTTCCGCAAAAATGCTCCCCACTCTACTAATCGTCGACGACGAACGAGCTACCCGCGAAGGCTTACGAACGGCCTTTGAAGAGGAATTCGATATCTATCTAGCCTCCAACACCAAGGAGGCCATGTTCATTCTCAAGAACGAACCTATCGAACTGCTTCTTACCGACCTCCGGCTCGGTGGGGATTCCGGGATGGATCTGATCGATAGCGCCTCGAAGCTGTCATCGCCACCTGTCATCCTGATGATGACCGCCTACGGTTCGGTTGATACTGCGGTGGAAGCCATGCGACGGGGAGCCTTCCATTTCGTGACCAAGCCGCTGAATCTTGATGAGGTGGAAATGCTTCTGAAACGGGCACTGAGAACCCGCACGCTCGAAAAAGAAAACACCCAACTCAGCCAGCAGGTTAAAAAGGGTGGAAGTCTTTCCCGCATCATCGGAAAGTCGCCTGAAATCAGGCGGGTAACCGATCTGATCGAGCAAGTGGCACCAACCCGCGCCACCGTCCTGATCGAAGGTGAGTCCGGAACGGGCAAAGAAGTCGTCGCCAATTCCATCCACCACCTTTCCGGACGTCCGACATCGAAACTCGTGGTGGTGAACTGTGCCGCGCTTTCACCACAGCTTTTGGAATCCGAACTCTTTGGGCATGAAAAGGGATCCTTCACAGGCGCCGCTCAAAAGCGCATCGGACGCTTCGAGCAAGCGGATGGCGGCACACTCTTCCTCGATGAAATCGGGGAAATCGACCAAACCACCCAAGTCAAGCTGCTCCGAGTGCTTTCCGAACGCTCGATCGAACGGGTCGGCTCGAACACACCTATCAAAGTCGATGTCCGTCTGATCGCGGCCACAAACCGAAACCTCCGCCAGATGGTCGACGAGGGGAAATTCCGCGAGGATCTCTATTTCCGACTGAACGTCGTTTCCATCACGATGCCCACTCTTCGCAAGCGTCCCGAGGATATCGTGCTGATGGCTAATGCATTTCTCAAGGAATTCGCCGAAGAAAACCAGCGCCCCCTCAAGCCATTGACCGACGACGCGCTTCGCAGCCTGATTTCATATGAGTGGCCGGGAAACGTCCGGGAACTTCGCACGGCAATCGAGCATGGCGTCGTGATGTCCAACGACGACGAAATCGCCTCAAAGCACCTCCCGTCATTTCTCAAAGAAACTGATAGCCGACCCGCGACGGATGTAAAAACCGGGCAAAAGGCTCTTGTAGCGCCTGCGGATTTCAATTTGCATGCTTTGGAAAGCGTGGCAATTCGAGGCTCCCTCGCCCAAACCGGTGACAACCGGACCAAGGCGGCGGAACTCCTAGGTATCAGTCGCCGCACCCTCCAAAGAAAAATCAAGGAACTAGGGCTTTAAATTTCCCTCCCGATAGAATACTCCCTCCATTCCGCATGAGCAACGCACAGACCCAATTTGACACCGGCATCCTGATCAGAAGGAGTCTTTTTTTCCTGATCCTCATTATTCTGACGCTTGGCAATCTCTTCTTGCTCTTTCGCGGGATGAATTCTCCACATGCTATGGACCAGGCACAAATCGCCCGGGAAATCGCCAGAGGAAACGGTTATACCACAAAATTTATCCGTCCCGTAGCCTATCAGGAGGCCAAAGAACACCAGGCACGCGCCATAACGTTTACAGGATTTAAAGATACTTACCACTCGCCTCTCAATCCGCTGCTCAATGCTGCGGTCCTCAAGCTGATTGGTGCCGACAATGCGGAGCAATGGAAGATGGGAGAAAACGATATGGTCTTCCCTCTGGACCGGGTGATTGCCATGGTTTGCACGCTTTGTTTCCTTATGGCGATAGGGGTGAACTATCTCCTCATATCCCGAATATTCGATGCCAAAATCGCGGGTGTGACAGCCATCCTCATGCTGTTTTGTCAGACATTCTGGGAATATTCGCTCAGTGGCTTGCCACAGATGCTGATGCTACTTCTTTTCAGTTGCGCAATCTACTTCGTCTACCGGGCGATCGAAGACTCCAGCGAAGGTCGAATACCATTCACTCCGGCGATTATTCAAAGGGACAGTCCCATTAACAAAACTTGTTATCGACAGTCGGGAACCATTAAGGGACAGTCCCTTTGACGAAACTTGTTATCGACACCCTCGAAGTGTTGAATCCCAAATTATCGTCGTGCGTGGTTTCCAAATTATCATTATTCAAAGGGACAGTCCTATTAACAAAACTTGTTATCGACAGTCGGGTATGCGGGGAGTAGGGTTTAGGAATGAGACGCGCTCGATTTTTATCCCCGTGGAAGGACTCGCATGAGAAACCGGTCATTTACCATCTTGTAAGTCGCGTGGTTGAGCGCCGTCTGGCTCTGGCGCTGGAGGAAAAAGAGCGGTTTCGGACTTTGATGCGGATAATGGAGAATTTCT
>Ga0209390_10008156_pt1 | contig 13085 bp, 14 predicted proteins | sample BON01_FD_187212 | JGI IMG/M metagenome (GOLD analysis project Ga0209390, IMG submission 187212) | Freshwater microbial communities from Lake Bonney liftoff mats and glacier meltwater in Antarctica - BON-01 (SPAdes) (version 2) | ecosystem: Environmental > Aquatic > Freshwater > Ice > Glacier... | reverse complement strand
TTGCGATGGAGCTGCTTGCCCTCGCGCAAGAGCGCCTCCAACGTCTCCTTGGTGGCGGCCTGCATGTCCTTGCTCGCCTTATTTTTCTTGTTAGGGTGCTGCCACACCAAATCCGAAACGGACTTCTCCACCTCTTTCAGGCGGGTGTCGCTGGCCATGGCCTCGATCGGAACTGCTTGTTCGATCCAGCCACTCAACCGCCCAGCCCCGTCGGTCAAGTGGTTGATTTCCGCAGGGGTCGGCGAAGCGTCGGCCACCACCGGCTCGGGGTCGATGGCGTCGCCTCGCTTGATGAGGACGGAAACCGACACAGAGGACGGCGTGGGGGAGGACGCGTGCTTGGCCTTGTGGGTGTGCGCTGGCGCGGCAAGGCTCGCAGCGGTCTTAGAGCGGGGAGCTTTTGCCATCGCAGGCGTGAGAAGGGCCGCGAGATAGCCCGAAGGGTTGGTAACAACGGCAGAGGCGGTGGTGGTGTTGATGGTGGGGTTCATGGTGTTGGTGTTGTTGTTGTTGGCTGTGGTTGCTGTGTGTGTGTGTAAGGGGATAGATGGAGACCGTGCAAAAAAGAAATGGGAATTGTCCGTGATGGTTTCATCTGTGCTTTCTTTTGTGGCGGCCTGCCGCAAAGGCCTTCGATGTGAGACACAGAGACAAGAGGATGGCCCATCCAGGGGGGTAAGGAACGCGAAATTTGCCATGTGCCTTGACCACTTCAAAAACGCACAGAAAAGCAATATAAGACCCCAAAGGGCGGAATGCGCCTAAAAACAAGCTTCTCAAGCGTGTGCTGGAGTTGGCCGGACTAGGCGGCAGTGGGGGGCTGTGTGTAACACTAAGTGGTTGCTGGGGACGCCAGGACAAAGCGCTTGTAGGACAGCGGCATTCGTCTCTCGCGCAGAATCGCCCTCCCTGTGCGACAAGGAGGCGTCGCTGGGCCAAGGGCACACCACCACGCCTTGGTGCACACGCTCTGCCAATCGTACCGTGGTTCTGGGGTGTGGTTATGGTGAGACGTGGTCCTTACAAAGGGTATGAGCGTGAGCAGAGCGAGGCGGCATCCGAGGGCCATCGCCCAAAAAGCGATCGGGGATGCTTCGCTGCTGCGGGATGGACAAGGCAGCAACCAGCGGCCCACCGGGGCCCACCATGCCCCCCTTGGGAGGGGTTTGGGATGGTTGATTGCTCGGTGGAGCACCTGGGGCATGCGTGCGGTGCCTGCTAGCACAGAAGAAGGCACATAGGCAGTGAGCAAAAGGTAAAAGGTGCTCTTGCTTCGTCATCACATCATCGTGTCATCGCACCCTCTCCCCAGCATGTCAAGACCACCTTCCACACCATTTTCCACACATGTACCCACACATGCACCCTATATAACGTGATTTCTGGCGCGCGTATGCGGTAATCGATGCTTTTTTGTTATTGTTTGGGGTCTGCTGACGGCACGGCTATTGTTGCATCCGTCTGTCTAATCAACCGACAGAGGAGCAGAGAAACTAGCTTTACATTTGCGGTTTCATATGGATGTTAATTCTAGCGACACATTTGTAAAGTAAAAGACTTCTACCTTTATTGTGGTGTGGTGTAGATACCTAAACGTGCATTGCGGCAGGGTTTTCTTGTCTTCCGCAGCGGGATGGCACCTACGTTTGGTACGTGCCTGGCGACGGAGCACAAAACAAATTTCTGCTTAACATTTTTCAAGTAGCCAAGATATTCTTGCGCTATTGGATGTCACTTAACTACAAATTATTGTTCGCGTTTATTTTCTTTTTTCTTTTTTCTTTTGGAAAACTCTGTCCTTCCGTACGGACCCCTTTCTTTTTTGGGCACGTAGCATTTGTAGGTGGCAACCCACAAATCACCCTCCCTCTTCGCCGGTTTCTCATTTGATTGTCTGCATGTATTCTTCTTTTTACCCCCTCCTCTCAGCCTCCTCCCATCATGATATGAATCTGAAGTAGCTCTCTCTCCTCCCTGCCTCCATCCCTCCTCCCTTCCCACCTCCCCCCCTCCCTCCCCGCCCCCCCCTCCCCCACCTCGCACACTCAACGGCTTTCCACTCCCTCTTTCCATCCCTTCGCCCCTCCCTCCTCCTCCCACCACAAAATTCCTCGTCTTAGTCGAGGTCACACGCGCCTTCATCGTCCTCTTTGGCTCCTGCGACCACTGCGGACTCTGCGCCTCCCTCCCCTCCTACCTCTCTTTGTCCCTCCACAAGCTGACTCTCGCCTTCCATCGCCACAAGCTGACTCTCAACCCCTCCGACCGCTGCCGCTGCTGCATTGTACACCATGGGTCGGACGGTCGTCCTTCTTTCCCTGCAGTTCTTGCGCATCGTCACAAGCTGACCCTCGCCTTCCATCGTCACAAGCCGACTCTCAACCCCTCCGGCCGCTGCCGCTGCTGCCGCCATAATTTCTGGACCCTGACTGCCCTTGTTGCTCGTGTGCTTGTTGTAGACCTGTAGGGTGTGCGTGTAGGGTGGCTTAACAGTGCGTGGGTGAGAGGCATGCCAGTAGACCCTTCCTTTGGGGTGGGAGCTTCCTTCTTCCCTGTCCTCTTGCCCTCGGTCTTGACAGTCGCTCCTGTCTCGCAGTGTATGTAAGGTCTATAAGTGGCCGCCAGGAGGAAAAGCCCAGGCAAACAAGAAAGCCAACAAGCACGGAAAGTGGCCGCGTCCCTATGGCCTGCCCCCCTGCGTCGTCATCCTAAGCAAGATATGGTGCTCGACTTGGTCGTGGCATGGCGAGGGAGGAGGGACAAGACCCTTCGTAGGGGGGGGATGTGGATGGTAGTGGCCAACACTCTCAACCAACGACCGAAAATGCGCAAACCGTCCCTCCCGTGCCGCCTGAATCGCATCCGCAAACGTCACCAGCATCGCCTCTCCATCCTCCTCCCTTGCCCTTCTTGTTTTCTCTTCCGCCATTAGCTGCTCCCGTCGTTCTCTCCTCTCGTCAGCCTCCATGGCTCGTCGAGCCCGGACCTCGTCTTCGTCCGCTGCTGCTTTTGCCTGTTGCTGCTGCTGCTGCTGCTGCTGCTGCTGCTGCTGCTGCTGCTGCTGCTGCTGCTGCTGCTGCTGCTGCTGCTGTAACTGCTGCTGCTGCTGTTGCAAGGCCGTGCCATTGCTAAGCCCAGCGGTGGGGGAGAGGAAATAAGGACGGCCACCAATCCAGACTATGTTTTTGCCCGTGCTGGTCGTGCAAGGTAGGAATGTGGGTTGTGGTAATGAGGAGGAGAAGGGTGCTACTGCTGTTGCTGCTGTCTTGTGTGCGTCCAGTACTTGCATATGTGTTGGATGAAAAGAAAGAGAAGTAGAGAGGAAGCGGTACGCGGGTACGTCTGAGAGCTATCGCAAGTGGGAGGGAATGAGAAACCAAAAATTGAAATCAGAAAGAAGACATTAATGAAAGAAAAGCAAAAGCAACGTGGTGCGATCCATTCTTTTTTTGGTCTGCTTCACGTCTTACTATTTACATTTTGTCGTCCTTTACAAGTTACACCCCGTCTGTCCCATACCCTCTCCCTCGTCCCATTCTGTCCCACTTTCCTTAACAACACATATCACCCTTATAGCAGGCACCCCTGCCGGCTAAGTCTTCCTCGTTGGCGTTTGCTCTGCTCCTCCTTTTCAACCTCCTCTCCTCGTTTAGTCATAAAGCCCGTCCGCCTGCAAAAAGGGATGAGAGAGGGAAAACGCCGATGAGTAAAACAAATAAAAATATATTATCCTCCTTCCCCTATCTCCTCCCTTCTAAATGTACCTCCCAAAAGTCGACGAGCAAATCAATCATCTGCGAGAGGGGCACCGGCTGCGGCAAGCGTGCATCGCCCGTGGTCGAAAAAATGCTCTCGATAATAGTGTCCACGTCCACCGATCGCGCCCTGGGGTAGCAGGATATATGCAAGGGAGATAGGTGAGAAACGATGATTTGTGCCAGCTTACGAGACGATATAACAAAGAAGAAATCAACAGAATCTCGGCTACAAATTCACTTACCGCTTCGGAAGATGCGTACTTGCCGCAGGAGGGCCGGTGCTGGCACTGGCCCCTTCTGATTTCTTGCCCTCGCTCTGCCAGACTTTCCGTCTCTCGTTCCATAGCTCTAAACCTGCGTGGTAGCATGGGAAGGAGTAAGTTCATACGTTGCGATTCTTGATTTCTGGAGAGGAGGGCAAGCGGATCGAAGGAAGAGGGAGACGCAGCCGACAAGCCCTGTCTCGACACGCATGATAAAAAGCCACTACACCCGCCTACTTCCTCTGGCAACTTAAGCGCCCCCTCCATGCCATACCCCTCCATCTTTCAAGCTTGGTTCTCCAGGAATGTCCACCCAACTTACCAAAATTCACGTACTCCTCCGTCTCTGTCTGCTTCTCCACCGCCCTCCTGCTGGGGCTTTCCGCCGCCGCTCCCTCCGTGGCAGCAGATGCTTCGGAAGGCGAGCCTGCTTCTCCCGCTGCCGCGGGTGTGCTGCCGCCATTGGTCTTGTCGTTGTCCATCTGATTCGAGGCCGGGGGAGAGGGCCTGAGGTGGAGAGGTGGTTGATGGCTCGGCGGGGTTGGCTTGCCCCGTACTCCGCCGGCACCCTGGCCTAGATTGGGGTCGGAATACAGGGAGTGGTAACGTGAGATTGTGTAGTGGTCGTCGGGCTGGGAATTGGTATTGGTATCTGCACAAAGCGCAAAGGGCAAGGACAGAGGGGCAGAACGAGGAGGAGGCTTCATCATCGAGCTCTCGCCTCCGGTGTTGCTTGTCGAAACACTCTAATACCACTCCCACACAACCCCATCTACAGGCAGACAATCCACGCCCCTATATAATGCCCATGGACGTGCTGCGCCCACCACACACTGCTTTGATTGGGGGCAGCCACAGGGTGCATGACAGCCTCCTGCCTCGATTCACATCATCACGGCTTTGTTCTTCACAAGCGCAATGGGCCTGGCTTGGACACACAAGACGCCTCTCATGCACTCAACACATGCACACACGACCGCACACAGGCAGCCACACGGCGCAGAAAGAGGACGGCGGGCCCGCCCAGCTGCCGGTGCCCTCGTCGTCGTCACCAGCATCCGCAGCATCATCACCGGCAGCACAATCACCCTCCCCAGAACCCCCGCGGAAGCCGCCAGAGCCAGAGATGGAGACGGCGCTCCCACCACTCCCTTCCCAGTCCCCTCGTCTCCTACGTGTCCTCTTCGTCGACACGTACGTCGCGCGCGCGAGCGAGATCCGGCGGGTGCTGGAGCACGAGGTGCGCTGCGGCTTGTTCCCCGAACTGGTGGCGGCATTCGACGTGGTACGAGATGGCTTGGAAGCCTTGGCCCTCGCCCAGGTCGTGTCGTACGACGCCGTCTTCCTCTCGGCGGGCTTGTGCGACATTACGGCGGACGAGCTGGTGGGAGACCTGTTGCACATTGGCTTACGTGTGCCCTTGATCCTGATGGCACCGCCCCACACCGTTGATACACAAAAGGCAGCTGCGCGGGGTTTTAACGCCATCTTGTTGCGGCCCGTGGCAGGAGCAGGCTTAGCCGGCGTCCTCCGAGCATTGTGCTTGCCGCCACCACCAGCATCAAGTCCACCTTCGCAAATGCCAGGATCGACATCCCAAGCAGCAGCGATGCATGCCTCCCCCTCCTCCTCCTCCTCCTCCGCCCAGGCCGCCGCCACCCAAAAGCGCCCCTCCCTTCCTCCTCCGCAAGACCTGCCCGATTGGGAGGGCGTTGTTGCGGGAATTGCTACCATCAACGAGAACGACGACAGTAACCCCAAGGGTAATACTAATTCGACCCCTGCATGGCGGCCACCGCAGATTCTGCGCATGCCCATCAGTGAGACCTTGAGTCATCTCCGCCTCCAAGCACACGAGACCAAGCGAGCAGCACCTGTGCCTCGGGGGTGGTGTGTCAAGAAGAAGAATAACAGGAAGAAGGAATGGGATTTTGCGTCTGACGGTGTGCCTTCCAGCAGTCAAATGGCCAAGAAGAAACGGAGGTAAACACAAAAGTAAATAAAAGCAAACATATGTATATTCAGTCACTCGGTTTTCTTCTTTCAGAAAATAGACGTTCATTCCCGTGGTTCTCCCCTCCATTTTACTTCTCTCCGCCGCCCCCTCCATCTTGCTTGTCCGCCTCCACCAGTAGCTGTTCGACGCGTGCCTTGTTACGTTTGGCGATTCTACGAAGCGCCACGTTTTTCTCCCCCTCACTCAGGCCTGCCCAATTAAAAATGCGTGCCACCGTTCCGTCAGTATTAATAATCATGGGGCCGAGATGATCTAACTTGACCGAGGCGCCGTCTACCGTTATTGTTCGCACGACGCCTGGATCGCTGCTGCTGCTGCTGCTGCAGTTGCTGCTGCTGCAGTTGCTGCTGCTGCTGCTGCTGCTTGTGGTGTCGCGTGGTAAGGGCTCGGATGGTGGCAGGGCTAGTGGAGCGGGTGCTTTGTCGGCGTCCGCTTTTCTTGGTGGAGGAGGATCGGCCATGATACTGGATGGATGCCAGGTGGCTTAAGACTCGCGCAGCTCCTGTGGGTGTGTATTGTTGGGGAGGCGCGTCAGTCATCTGCTCCGATTCTCATTTCTTCTTAGTTACATACATACGCTAAGCGAACAACAAGCATGGCATTTCTTACTATTCATTTCCTTTTTCCCCTTTGCATTCTTCACTCAGTCTTCATTCTTCTCTTTCTACTACTGCTTGGCCTCCCTCGAAAGCACCGCTTTAAAGTCAGCCACGTCCTTCTCCAGCCTCTGCGTCTTGCTCCATCTCTCCATCCTCCATCTCAACCTTAAAAACCCATCTTACTCAAACGTCCCATCCTTGAAACAACACACCGAAAACGGCGGACAGAATTTAAGCGGAAAATTCTCCCGGCTTGGTGGAGAAAACACCAAAGCCTTCGTCCCCGCCACAGCCGGGAACTGCGAAAAGCCACTCGCAGACATGACAAACACATGCGCCTGCGTCAAGTGATAAAAGGTCTCAAACGGGGCCATATCCGGGTGGAACGCAATGCGTTCCTTCCCCACCAACTCGACCAGCTTGCCATAATCCCCCGCGCCCTTCTTTTCGGCAAAGACGTGGACACGGTAAGGCGTGCCCTCCAGGGCTGGCAGTGCCTGGCTTAGGACCTTGAGGAAATAATCTTCGTTGGTGGGTGTGATATCCCCGACGCGGATGTGTAGAGCAATGACGAACTTCTTGGGGTCGTAGACCAGGGAGATCGGTTGCCGGTTGGGTGCCTCGCGGAACTTGCGGGAGATGATCTCTTTGGTGTAGGTCCCGTAGTCGTAGGAGTAGTACTCTCGGAGCTGTGTGGGTGGGTGGAAAGAGCAGAAGGAAGGGTGAATTTTGTGTTGTTAGCTTATGGCGCACCTAATTTGGTGTCGAGAAATTAACCCTGGCTGGCTCAAACAAGTAGGAGAAATCATATAAATGCGTTGGCGGACTCATTTTTGATCTAACACCTCCGTGTCCCCAGCCCCTCTCGCCCTCGCTCACAACATACCTTGAACAACACATTGCACTCGTCCTTGTACTTCTCTTCAAACGCCTGCCGTAGGGGCTCGTACAACTTCGGGAGCTCGGGACTGGTGGGCTCGACGAGCATCTCATTAACGACAATGACCTTGGCCACCTTCGCTTCCACATCTGCCAGCTGCAGCTCGCCTTCGCTCAAGCCAGTAAAGTCCCCAATGCCCGGGTAATCTCCATGGATGCTCTTGTCCGAATAAGGAGCGTCCACATAAGTCAAATCGAAGAAAAGCGCCGTGATCATCGCCGTGGTGAAGGTCCCCATCTGATGGCCTAGGCCGTGGGTGGGCTTCATCATGGTCACATAGCGCGGGCATTTGGCGTTTACTTTCTGGTGCGTGTCTGTCACTTCGCCAAGGAAAGGCGTGCTGATGGTCTTCTTCATAAAAGTCGGCGGGATTTCGTCCTGGTACAGCGCCAGCTCGGCCTCAGCGTTTTTCAGCATTCGTTGCAGGACCTCCTGATCTTCCTTTACCATGCCCTTGGGGGTCTTGCTGGTCGCGACCAAGGCGTCGTGTTTCCCGCTCGGTCATCGACACCATTGCTTGCCGAGGCGGGTCGACGGCCACGGCTTCTTGCAGGGCGCTGGAGGTGAAAGGCGGGATCTCGGCGAGCCCGTCTGCCTTGCCGCGCATGTACGAGGCAGCTTGGACGCAGTACAAGAAGTAGAGGACGAGGACAACCTGCGCCACCCACAGGGCGAGCGTCCGCAAGCGGGTGTCGCGGCCGGCGGCGCCTCCTCGAAAGGAGGGCCCCTTGGACATGGGCTTCTGTATGGGATGGTATGGGAACCGTGTGAGTGAATGAGTAAGAGGAGTGGCCGTAGCAAGGGGGTCTATTCTATCTTACTACAATACGAATAGACCCCCTTGGCCGTAGTTCCGTCGGTGGGCTTTGGTGGGTGGGGGTTGGGGGGCGAGAGAGTTGCTGGTGGCCCATTCGAGGGGTTGAAATACACGACGCAGCCCATACACGTAAACCTAAGCTCCATCCACTTTGCATTGGCACTACGCTAGAGTGATGGGGTCTTCTACGCCCTGTCTACAAGGAGCAAGAGTACGGCCACTGCGAGGGCGGGGGATTTTGGCCTTAAAGGAACGAAGAACAAGAGCAACGCAAAGAAGCGTAACGGCGATTTTGAGCCACCGGTCATCCGTCATATCCATTGCCCTGCCATTCACCGCCCCATTCCACATTCCCCCTGCCCGTTCTCTCACTTACTCATGCCCATACATACACAGCACAGGCAACCGCCGTCTAAATCAACAGAAACCCCGTCTCGAAGCCAGCGCCGTCCGCGTCGTCCAGCTCCATCTCTAAAATGGTAAGCACAGCCATAGACCTCCTCCCCCTCCTCCTTGCCCCACCATCGGATGGGCATGGGCAAAACCAAGGCGACTCCCTTGACTAATCACACCACTCCTTTTGCTCCACCAACCACAGGGCAAAGTCAAGAAGCGCTTCATCGACCCTGCCAATTCGCAGCATTTCCACCTGGTGCATCGCAGCCAGCGGGACGTCAAATGCGACGACCCCGAGGCGCCCCAGTATGTGCTGCTGCCAGGACGGGTACGTACATCTTCCCCCTCCACCATACATGGTCAGCAAATGCTGCATTTTCCTGTGGCATTTGAAAGGCAGTAAGCACTTGAATGGAGTGCATTTTGTCCAATATCTATATCTGTCTGCTTCCGTCAGGCAACGGGCTCCTTCCAGCCTCCCTCTCCTGCCTGCTCACCTCTCTCCTATCGGAGTCGCGCATGCCCAAGATTTGTTACCTTCTCTTTCTTATTGCATGTTAACATGCCAAATATTTCCTTTCTGCTCACATAACCCCTCTTCTTTTCTCTTTCTTTTGCTTCACTACCCCTCCCCACCACCCCCACAGCGCGGCAACGCCGCAGCCCGCGCCCAGGCCGGCGACGAATCCAAAGACAGCGACGAGGAAGCAAGCCAAGCCAGCGGCAAGGTGCGGTGGCGGGACCACGTGAACGAGCTTGGCCTCCCTAATGACGGGTATGATTATGGGAGGCACTTAAAGACGATGGGAGGGGGACGTTTTATCGCTGCGTCGGGAGAGGTGGGTCATGCCTTGCCTGGGGATGGCATTTATGAGCTGCCGGAAGACCCGGAGCATTGGGAGAAGGCGAAGAAGGGGGAAGGCGGGGGGGAGGAAGGGCAGGGGCTGTTGAAGCCGGTGGTGGATGCAATTACTTTGTCGGCAGACTGTATGGATGAAGACATGGAGGAGGCCTTGTTTGGGAGCGATGTGGAGGAGGAGGAGGAGGAAGGGGGGGTAGGCGGGTTGGGGGGGTTCGAGGAGTTGAATGATGACTTTATCTTGCAGGCGGGCCGGGAGCCGGATTCGGAGGAGGAGGCGGAGGAAGGGGGGGAGGGAGGGGGGGGAGGGTTTGATTTTGAGGCGCATATGGCGATGTTGATTGCGAAGAGTGAGAAGTCTTTGGGCTGGGCCCCGGCACGTGGGTGGGAGGACGGGGAGCTGGAGAAGCTACAGCGGTTGACCCCGCATAAGGGGTTGGAGGGCTATGACACTGATGAAGATGAGGAGGAGGATGAGGACCTTGAGGAGGAGGAGGCGGGGGCGAGGAGGAAGAGCGCGGCGGCCATGCGACGCCATCGACTGAGGGAGGCACGAGCGGGGGAGACTAGCGCGGGGGGGGCGGTGGCTTCGAGGAAGGAGCGTGCGCGTGTGGAAGAGGATTTTGAGGATTTGTTGGCGGAGTATAGTGAGGATGAGATTGGGGAGTTGGAGGACCCGGAGGAGGAAGGGGCGAATACGCGGGGGGTTGTGGAGGTGGGGGGGGAAGGGGGGGGGATGGGTGGTGCTGGTGGGGCTTATATTGAGCATATTCTGGATGATTTCTTGAAGGCTAAGATTGCCGAGACGGATGAGGAGGAGGGGCGGGAGGAGGAGGAGGAGGAGGAGGTGGAGGAGGAGGAGGTGGAGGAGGATGAGGAGGAGGGCAAGGCCCCGAGGAGTCGTGGGTTGTTTGCCACCAAAGGGGCGGTGGTAGAGGAGGAGGGAGAGGAAGCGGCAGGGAAGGAAGAAGAGGAAGAGGAGGAGGAAGTCCTGGATGCAGTGGCGGCTGGGGGTGCGGGCGGGGCGGATGACATGGAGCAGTTTATTGTCAAGCACGACTATTTAGGGGTAAGTAGCTGCTGCATTAGTGGGTGGGGGTTGGGAGGGAAAGATGTGCAGGCAGAAAGGCGTACATTAAGCACCACGATACAAACTCACATCTTCATGATACCTCACAACCTCTAAATAACAGTATTTCTTCTCTAATATTGCTGACTCATTCACGCTGGATCTCTCTTATCAATACATACATACCAAAAACCACTCTCTCACACACTCACACCCTCCTCCCTCCCCTACCTCTTCGCCACCAGGACCGGGATGGCCCCACCCCCTGGGACTGCGAGACCATCCTCTCCACCTGTTCCAATCTCGACAACCACCCCTCCCTCATCGTCGAGGAGGGGGGCAAGCGGAAGGGGAAGAAGGGGAGGAACAACATGTACCGCGGGGAGATGCCGGCTTTGGCTGAAGAGGAAGGAGGGCCGGAGGGAGCTGTGGCCATGGTGGCGCTCTCGAAGAAGAGTGGGTTACCCTTGGGGGTGCTGCCAATGGGGGAGAAGAAGAAGGTTGAGAGTGAGGTGATGAATGCGGGGAGCAAGCGCGATAAGGCGGAGACGGAGGAGGAGAAGCGGATTAGGAAGGCCGCTGTGAAGCAGGCACGGCGGGAGGGACGGGTTCAGAAGAAGGAGATGGCGCAGGCGTTCAAGGAGGTGGAGAAGGTCGCTGGTGTTCAGTGTCGGAGTGGTGAGACCGCCGTGAACCGGAGTGTTTTTCAGTATTCGTAAACAAAAGAAGGGGGCGGGGGGGAGGAAGGGGACGGAGTGTTGTGTGATTCGTGAGATAGATGGAAATATATGAAAAGCAAGCAAGCACAGAAAGATAGACGATGCATGTGAGCGACTCATTATTCATTTTATGATGGATTTATGCGAGGATGGCTAGGGCTCACCCTTTCGTCTCGTTTGTAAGGTCTATGTACGTGTTACTTTTTGTCTTGCTTTTGTTTTTGGGGAAGAAACGCACTTTTCCCCCTTTGCTTTCGTTATTCCACTACTTCTTCTATGATTTTCAAAACTTCTTCCTTGCAGCAGAAGTCATAGACAGTTCATGTACGTTTTTGATGTTTCAATTTGGGAGGTTCTTCCCCCTCAAGCACCACTCCTCTCCTCCCCTCATATCCCCTTCCTTTCCGCTTTTTCCCTCCCACTCTCTACTCCCTCATCATTTTCTTGCGTGCACGTTCAAAGATTCCAAACTCCGTCTCTGCCCCCTTCTTCTTGGACTTGCTTGTGCCCAGCTCCTCCTCCTCTTGTGCTGACTGGTGGGCGCCCTTTCGGCGGACAAAGGCATCGGAGGAGGAGGCGACATTCTCCTCGCTGTCCCCGTCCACGTCCTTCTTCGTTCGGAGGGCCGAGTTGGGCGGCACAAAAGCGTCCTCCACGCTTTGAAACCACGCGCTCGTCTCACGGGCCTCGGAGAGCTTGCGCTTCACGTGCTGCCAGTCGTTGGCCTCCTCCAGGGTCATCTCCACGGGGTCATGCCGCAAGAGGTGCAGCACGTCGTCCTCGTCCACATGGGTTTCCAATCGGCGTGCGTGGCGACTCCGGGTCCAGTCGGAGGGCAGCTCGTCCTTGTTGACGTCCGCTTGGTCGTCCTCTTCTTTTTGTGTCCGCCTGCTCTTGCCAAAGACGCGGCCAGCGTCCAAGGGGGAAGGCAGCAGTAATAGGAGGAGGGCCAACAGGAATAGGAGGAGGAGGTGGTTTGAAAGACCAATCATGGCTGATCGGCTGCTGGCAGAATTCGAGGGTCCCGTGGCTTGCTGTATCGAGGGGAAGGTGCGCGGGGGGTGGTGAGTGGCTGCCAAGGTGTGTGATGCCTGGTTGTCGTGGGTTTTGGCGTTTGGGGGCGGCAAATGACGCGGAACACGACTTTCCGCGAAGCAACTCTTGTGGTCGTAAGCGTATTTTCAGGCCACATCACTGGACATCCCGACGACCGATTCTTCTGCTTCTGTAGTTATACGGGCTCTTCAATCATCTTTATCGATCGTGCCAGCTTCACTTCGTGGACATGTCCTTTTGACTGAGGACGGGGGCGCGAGGTGGATGAAAGCCCTGGGAAGTGCCTCGAGATGGGGAGGTTGGAAGTGTGTTGTGAGTTTGCGCGCCTGGACCTGGCCTCCCATACGTACGATGCCAACGTGGACACCAAATTCTAATCCATCGACTGAATCAGGAATAGTGGGCTGGCGCAAAGCAATTGCGGGCGCAAAGCGGTCATCCACGTATTATAGCCAGGGGGTTGAAGGCAGGGCCGTAAACGGTACCTGAAGTACTACTCGGTTACTAAGGTACCTACTAAACACTAAGTACCTATGGGTAGTTTGGGTCAAGTACCTAGTAATGCCTGTTTTGATGACGCGATGACGCGATG
>Ga0209390_10008151_pt1 | contig 13088 bp, 13 predicted proteins | sample BON01_FD_187212 | JGI IMG/M metagenome (GOLD analysis project Ga0209390, IMG submission 187212) | Freshwater microbial communities from Lake Bonney liftoff mats and glacier meltwater in Antarctica - BON-01 (SPAdes) (version 2) | ecosystem: Environmental > Aquatic > Freshwater > Ice > Glacier... | reverse complement strand
ATCGCAAGACTGTGCACAGACAGACCGTAGATTTTGACATCGGTTCGACCGCTCTCCACGAACCTAAAACTCGATTCTTCCTTAAAAGTGACATGTTTAAGGGGACGAGGTGGAAGTACTTCTCTTGTAGCTCCAGTCTCACATACGTAACCGAACATGAAACCCCATATACCTCGGGCGCGGAGGCCCACGCCAAGGCTTTGACGTTGAAAAGGGGGGTCAAGTGGGAGTCGTTGGATCTTGCGGGGCGAGCAGAGATGGTGTTAGCAGCCATGAGCGAGCTCGGGCATCTGTGCACAATCGCCAGCGCGATCGCCAGTGGCAAAATGTTGGCGAAAGCAGCTGGATCCGGGGCATCGGATAATCATAAATAATTTTCAACGTGTTTCCCAGCAGCGGAGTCCTTTTTCCAGACCAACGCCCACCACACCTTTGACAAGTGCACACGAGGGAAAACAGGCCCGGTCCTGATGTCTCGGATGAATGCCGTTCCCAGAGGCGACAGACAGACAGGTGACACCCCACGTCTGCCCCCATGAGGACTGCAATCACCAGGATTCTCAGCACTTCCGTTTTAACAAGAACACAGTCACGTTCCTGGAAGAGGTGGGAATCTCCTACAAAACAATCGGCCGGGAGGCTTTAAAGGTTGGGGTACCCATTGACCAGATTCCAAAGATTAAATATCTTTGAAAACAGAATGGCCAACAGAAAGGCCTCGGGGGAGGACAAAATGCCTGTAGATGTCTTCCAAGAGAGCACCGGTCCTTCCGAAAGCGTGCGATCACCATTGTCAACCCCATCCTGGCGGGACACTACAGATGCAAGCCTGCCGATCTGGAAGGATTAATCATACTACTATGTAAAGACGCCTCCAATCCGGAGCTCTTCAGCAACTACAGACCGATTGCCCTGTGCAATGCATCTGCCTCTACCAACTGGTCAACATCATAGTTACTAGCAGACTTAGATCCTGGTACAAACATATTCGGTCCTCGAGTCCTCACACTTTGGTTTCAGGAACTCGTCATTCAAAAAAGCCAACTGACTAATACGGGAAGCAATGAAGAACGATAGCAAACTGACACAAGAAGATCAAGATTTTGAGAACACCTTTGACTTAGCAGGCCACTCATGCCTGTGGTCGATATTGAAGGGGTTCGGGTTCCGGACGTTTTCTTGCTCAAGAACATCTATGAGAACTCCTCCATGCGAGTCCAGGTGGGAGGGGAGTACACAGCAGCCATCCAACAGAATACAGGGACGGTCCAGGGTTCGGTCCTGTCCCAACTTCTGTTTGACCTTTGTATTAATGCCTTGCTCCGGCTACTGGACTCCACGGGCATATCCCATACTAAGGTCCGGAACGCCCCGGACTGGAACCATCAAGCTTTTGAAGACGACCTCTCACTGTACACAGAAAACATGAACGATATGGATGTCCTTCACAAACTGGAACAAAAGTTCCAAGACTGGAGCGGGCTGAAGATATCGACTAAGAAGTCGATTGCCACAGGAGACCTATACGGACGCGAGGCCAGAAGAGGCAAAAAGACGGCGAATGCTAAAGCACGAAAGGAGAACTTTGAAAGCTCTCACAGCTAGAAGTCGGAGGGCTGGCAATGGCATGTGATGGGGACAATGCCCTGATGTCAGATGAACGGGACCTTCTAGTGGAGGCGGCGGTCCACACAATTCAGGGCAACCCTGCAAAAGCCACTCGTAGAATATGTAGTGTTGTCAGGGAAGGCAACCACTTCCACTCGACAGACCCAGACCAGTGCTGCCGACAGTGTGCCACTACGTGGATACCCAAGCACATCAGGTACGAGGGGATCCAGCTTAAAACGAAGACTTGTCTAAAGGCATACATCAGAACATGTGGCCGGACTCCTCGACACAAAGGCACAAGTCATAGACGGGGCTATTGAAGTGCCTGCGTAAAACCAAATAAACGACCACGCATTAAAGGTCATATCGATGTGCTTCCCGTCACTGTTTTCCTTCTCAGCTCCCCTGATCCTGTGGCCAGAGGCGGACTTTAAGATGCTCACAGTTATTTGACTGAGTGCATACAAGAATGCATGGAACATTATACGCAGCACAGCGGCCTGCTTTCTAACTTTCTCTAAAGAAAATGGAGGATGTCTCCAGGTGAAGAAGCTTGTTCTGGTCACCCTTTTTGACTCCATGTAGGAAATTTTAGAAAGATGCCACCAGCTTGATGACGGCATCAGACAAATGATGAAACTCGCTTACCAAAAGGCTCTCAAGGACAACGAATGCTCGAATCTTCTAGTGCTGCAAAAAGAAGTGGAACTGCTCAGCTGGAACAAGGCGGGCGAGAACGGAACGACATTTGCATGCCACCTGGCTAACAAACTTGAGATCGAAGTGATATGGGACCCCTTCAACGAGTACACTATTGCACCTGCTCCAAACATAACTCTGGCTGCCCTCTACATTAAAGCTGGGCTACAACTCCAGATTAAATCAAGGGGGAGCAATTACGAGTCAGGTGTCTTACAATCAACGAGGATAGATTTATGACAACAACCACAGACCAAGGTAAACTGTGTATGTAGTCTCCAATTTAATGGGCACGCAAGGAGTCTTAGGGACTCCCGTCCCTCAGAGAAGCGATAACCAATATGCACGGAGCGGTAACATGGCCAGCAGAACGATGACAAATCATTGAATCGTGTGACAACGAGCAGGGCAACCCGAATGTGCCCAAAAAGGGATAGATTGGGCTTAACATATCCAGGCTCAATAACGGAAGTCATAGAGTCATGGGGCTAGCGATGGGATCCTCAGTAGCCACTAGTTGCGAACTCCAAATTGGGGTGATTTTAATTTTAATTGCTTTTATTACTGGAAACAGTAGTTTAGAACCCTTGATTGAGGGTCTATGTGCTCAAATCCATGTGAATCTGAGGTGACGTGTTTTCGGCCGGAATCGAACCGGGGACCTTACGGATTACTAACTTTCTTGAGTGCCGCGCTCTCCACCACGGAACTATCCCAAATTGATGACATCGACGTGGTAAACCTCCCGACGGAGTCAGGGAGGATCTTGCTCGCGGGCTCCTCAGGCTCCAGCGTTTACCTGCACCTGATCAGTCTGGGGGGGGTAGGAAGAGATGTTTGCCTTACCAATGTTGCCTGCGACAAACTGGCCATCAGTTGGTCAAGCCCGGTCCTGCCGCTCAAGATGAGGAGCAGTGAAGAAAACAACTTCTCAGAGTCTTTGGCCCCGAATTCACTCGAATTAATGTTGAATTAAAATCGCGCGAAGCGCGGCTTTCAAAAAAACCGCGCGCAGCGCAGTTGCGGTGTCACCCGCAAAATTTTTAAAACGTGACATTAGCAGCACGTCGGAGAAAGCATTTCCGGATTTTTTTGGCGACATTTTTGGTTGCTCAACTCCCTCCAAAGAGGTGTTTTAGTACACAAGAATTCACTGGCTTTTTGTCAACGGTGTCGTCACAGCGTCGAGCCACGCACTCTGACGTGTCCTTTCAAACAAAGTAATGTGAGTGCATGGTCACGTCAAAATCTGTAGGCTTTACGTGAGGCATTCCCCCTGCTGTACGTTGTTTCTTATAAACTGTTTTGGAATTGAAATGGTGTTGTGCGATTTGTATCTCAAGAGATTTGATTTGACAAACAGTTTGTTGTTTGAAACTTTCTTAATTAATGTTTGGTGTCGTTGTGATCATTCAGTATTGAAGTTGAAATCAGTTTCACCAACAATGAATTGGTAGACAGAATAAGAAACTTCAAATCAAATGCATCCTGATTAAAGAGAATTTTGTGTGAAAAAAATGCGCCGCAGGCCAGATTTTTAATGAAACAAAATGAGGGCAGGCAAGATTTATTAAATAAAATGCGCCGCAGACCAGATTTTTTGACTAAGTCCTAATGAGTACTCTGTCCTATTGATGCAGCTTGTAATTTATATTTCACAAATCACAGCTCAGAATCTTCTTCTTTTAAATAATTAAATCATTCATTAATTAATCCATTAATTAATTGTTGAATTAACCTTTGGCCGGCCTATAGTACAGCCAATACCACTTGGGGTGACATTTTCGAAAGCTCAAAGCTCAAAGCTCGAACGTCTCTTTTGCCACGTTTCAGTGAAAAGAGACGTTCGAGCTTTGAGTTTTGAGCTTTGAGACAGCATTCGAACATGTCACCCTAAGTGCGATTGGCTGTACGTTTGTTTTCCCCACTGTTTATCATGAGCACCTAGCTCGTTGTGAAACGCGGTAGTTAGGGTAGTCTAGACCCTCCCTGACGCCCCCACCACCCCTAAGCGAGCGGAGTCTGAGGCGACGGAGTTCCTCCAACTTCAGCTGGGAAAGCTGGTCTATCTGAAAATGCAATAAGTACTGATGAGGGCCAGCTTCGCAACGTTCGACACAATTCTGAGAGCCCATACACCTCTCGTTTCTACATTCCCAACATTAAAGGCGTGACGGCGAAGGACGAAGCAGCCCTGACCAAGTGGCTATCGTGGCTGATCAAGGACAAGAAACAAATAGCAAGTCTTAAGCTGTCAACCACCCTGGGTCCTGCCCTTCTCCAAGTGGAGCGGAGTGCAATGACTAGGAAGCAGAAAGATACAATGATGGCGAAATTACAGGCAGAAGCCACCCACCTACACTCAGCAGGAACACACCACTCGTCGCCAACCATCAAAGGCTCTTCCTCCTTACCGATTTTTAAGCCATCCTCAGAGGTATCCAAGAATTGTGCGATACATGCAGGACTGACGGGATCCCCCTCCAGGTGGATGGCGTGACAGCGAAAACAATTCAAGCTCTAAAAAAGGATACCGGAGTAGTCAAGGCTACATTTCCTGTGCAGGGGTATTGACATGAACAGGCGCCACCCAACATAATTGCGGCGGTGAACTAGGCAGCAACAGTTATGCCGGTAGTGACGATATATCTTCAGAACACGAAAGGAATTTTCGGCAGCAGATGAACGGGCAACGATACCGAGTCTTCTCCACAGGTTGGCACGGAAAAGCAAATTTTACCCTCACCTCAAACAGACCATCAGAATCTGGTGGGACAACGCTCAGGAATGGCTGCCAAGGGTTAAAAGTGGGGTCCTTTTGAGCTTGTTTATCGTTTGCGCTTCTTGCTGGCGTGGGGGGCTATGTTTTAGCAGCAGTAAAGATAGGGGGTTTGGCTCTTATATTTCTCTATTCTTGCAGGTGTTAGGGAGGTGGGTGTGCTTGTATACGCGCGTGCAAACACACAGACTACTTGGGTATTCGATGTAAGCACAGGTGTGGGACGGACACCTAGAGAGCCGGAAAAATCCAGATCGACTAAAGCGCAGTATACATGTATACTGTATATCTATACACAGTACATTTTTCTATATATGTACTGGGCTGCAGGTTTTGATGATCTGGGCTAACTGCTTTTTTGAAGCTTGTTTAAACATGTCTTCTTTTGCGAAAAGTAGAAGATGTGATGACAATCAGCAAACTTCAGTCACCGTGTCACTTCGGTGAGAATAATAGACTGCGCCTTGAGAGTTCTGAAAACTTCTACATTTTTTCCTTATGAGCAATCATAAAAGCAATCTTAATTCATTCACCGAACGTCCCGACTGTGCCTGAACTAAAGAGTGATTTGTTTCTTTTATTTCATTACTTCACTCAATAAGAAATAGTCTAGTAGGGCCTACCCAGCAAAAGTCTGATTACTAATATTTATCACACCTGTTGAGTAAAGTAGAATATTTTCAGATGGAAAAAATCCATTTTTCTACCAGAATCAGGCACAACACATTCTGAGTCTAATTACTATCCGTAATTGATGGGTAGCTAAAACTTGATGGTACTGACATGTTTCCTTTTCATTTTGTTGACTAGAGTTTGTCCGGGGTTCTCCTTTCTCCGGAGAACCTCCGGAGAACCTCCGGAGAACCCCGGAGAAAGAAATGTCAAACGCAGTGAACAGGGCTCACTACCAAGAGGTGACCTTCCAAAGAATCCGAATCGATACCAAGCAATCAGTAATTTAAAAACTGCGATCATTGAGTATTCTTGCCAAATAGAGAGATGGTGGAGTGAAATGGAATTTCTGACGCACCGGCTCAAATCTGGAAAGGTTGAACGTGCCATCCTCACTGTGAGAGAACTATCAAATGAATCACCGTGACTTCGATTGTGTTTTTCATGAACAGAGTCCAACTTGAGTCTGGACACCGATATCATGTGAGATGTGCAGCAGAGCAAGAACGTTGTGCCTGAAAACTGTAGTGTCCTCGAAAAACGTGGGGCAAATGCTCCCTTTGGGGAAAGAAACCATGGAAGCATGGCATCACCTGTGGCACAGCCTGGGTGCCACCAAATGTCTTATCCAATGCCTCATCATACTCAACGCCACTGAAATCTGCCATGCGCGAAGATATAGAAGCCATAGATGTATGGTTCGCAAGCTTCCCGAGATCACTAAACACTTCTCAAGCAAGGGTGCTAAATTACTGTTTCAAGTAATAAAAGCAATCATCAATCAAACACAGTCTGGCAAGCGCATAACGAGCAGTCCATCGGACAAATGCGACTCCGTTACCTTAAGTAAATTGAAGAGATTCTCAGCAACACCCATCAGAAACCGTGGACGCGAGCACTCATTTGGACTATCACGTGTCACGGACATGATTCCTTTCAAAAAAGGAAGGGAGAGAATACATTGTACTACTCTCCATTGCCACAAGTATTAAGTGCCAATTGAGACGTATCTTTGGGCATCCCACAGTCCTGTCCAGATAGTTTGAAATGGTGACGCGTCGGACTCAAACGGCCTTCTGCAGGTATGTCAGTGTAGAACTCAGCACCGGAAAGCAATTCGCTCACCAAAGTGGATTTCTCGGGGTCAATAGCAGTGAAGCAAACAACTTCTTAGAATCTTTGGCCACGAATTAATTCGAATTCATTCATTAGAAGGAGGGTCCTGAAGGATTTTCGGTGATTTATCTGTCACCATAGCTCAGTGGTTGAGAGCGCGGCACATAAGAAATTTAGTAATCCGTAAGGTCCCCGGTTCGATTCCGGCCGAAAACACGTCACCTCAGATTCACATGGATTTGAGCACATAGACCCTCAATCAAGGGTTCTAAACTACTGTTTCCAGTAATAAAAGCAAATCAAATCCAAGCAAAATCGCGCGAAGCGCGGTTTCAAAAAACCGCGCGCAGCGTGGTGATTTTTTTGCGGCGCCAGCAGCAAATTTTTGAAAACGTGACATTAGTAGAGCGTCGGAAAAAGTATTTCCGGGGGTTTTTGGCGGATTTTATTGTTACTGAGCTCCCTCAAAAAAGGGGGTGTTTTAATACACAAGAATTCACTCGCTTCCTGTCAACTGTTGTGGTATTTTTGTTTTGTGTCTGAGGAGGATATTTTGTCTCAGGTTGGTGTGTTTCAGGTGCCCCAACACCGCGAAACTATACCACTGTCCATCTTGGGCAGTGATCATTAGAACCTGGGAATTTTGTTCTTAGACTTCAGGTGGGCTGGGCACAGGTTAGCACACGTATTTGCTGATGGTTGGTCAACAGCGTCACACAAACGTAAAGTGACGTTGTTGGAGGCGCCCACAGGGACATTGCTTTTTTATTACAAAGACATTAAGCAAGAGATTGTGTATACGTCATTGTTGGAGGAATATGGTGTGTCGAACAAGTGGGTAATTATCATGGACAAGAGGCAGGACAAAAGTGCGGCTTCGACTCAAGCAGAAACAAGTGGATCGTCGGCTCAGGATCGTTACTGTGCCAGGGGCTCAGGAGGAGGCGCGAAGAAACGGCGTGGAAACGGAGACGAATAAAGAAAGGTCTAGTAGTTGTGATGTTGCTGTTACGTGTGATGACGTATGTTGTTCTTATAAGCTGTTTTGGAATTGAATTGGTGTTTTGCGATTTGTATCTCACGAGGTTGGATCTGACAAGGATTTGTTATTTGACACTTTCTTCATTGATGTTTTTAACAAATAGTGTCGTTGTAATTACTAGGTTTGTGAATTCATTCATTTTCAATACCACTGAATCAGTAGACTAAAGAAGGCTCTGAAATGAAATGGCCCATGGACAAGATTTTGGTTAAAAAAAAAAGCGCCGCATGCAAGATTTTTTTGTGAAAACGCTGCGCCGCAGTCAAAACTTATCAAAGAAAATGCGCTGCAGGCACGATTTTTTTGACTGAATCCTAATGGGTACCTTGTCTTCCTGATGTAGTATGTGAATCATTATTCAAAAATCACAGGTCAGAATCTTCTTTCTTTAATTAATGAACTAATTATTAATTCATTAACTATTAATTAAGACATTCATTAATTATTAATTCATTCATGAATTAATTAACCTTGGGCCGGCCCAGAGTACGTTTGTTTGCCCCACTCGGGAATAGGCGGCTACTTTCAGCATCGCACACCTGCACTTTGATGACTACATCATCTCGAAAAATGATGACGTTGCCCACTACTTCCAAACAGCTGCTGGCAAATTTGAACGTTGGGCTTGTCAATCAGAAGCCTCCAAAGAATACAAAGAGATGACTTTCAGCACGTTTCAAACAGCCCCGCAGTGGTTGTCAGGAAAGAGGATCAGTGCGCGATGGACACCACTCTCAGAATTAAGCGAATTCGACAGGAAAAGCTCATTTTGATGATCTACATTCGTGTGGAACAAATTCGCACTGATGCGACGACATCTTCTCTGCGCGAGGCTGCACGCCTGATAGAACGCTTGTATGTACTTATTGACCAAATAGCCCCGAGCTATGTAGTTTTGCAGTCAACGAGGCCAAGTTGACAGGCTATCATCAGGAAATTACGCTGGTAGACATATGTCGTCTAATTTTAAACGACAAATAAACACAGATCAAAAATGTGTGCAATATATAACCACATGTTGAAAATTGTACGACATACATATGTTCTTTGTACAGATATATATGTCATGCAATTGTTAAAGTACATGTTTATACATATTATATCTTATTTATGCGTCACTGAATTTTTAATGAACATATCAATGTCACACAGAATCATTAAATATGTCGCTTAAAATCAACCACATCACAACACACAGTACAGGGCTTCCATCCCATATAGGTGTACCAGCGCAGAACATTTCAAACTTTCAACTAATCCACGTGATTCCACTGGCATTTACATGTTCTTTTCAAATCGCCTTACTATTCTGATACTTTAACTTGCCTGACCTACTCACAGACTGACACCCTCCATGTTCCAGGTATACTGTGTTACTAGATTCCAAAACAGATTGATGTCGGGCCCTTGAAATCATACATACGTACCTTGACTGCACTCAGAAATCAAAAGGTCATCTTCCGCAAAAAGAGCCGTACTGGTGTGGTGGTTGAGTAAAAAATAGATGCATATCATTGTCCACAAAAGAGCCCTACAGGTGTGATGGTAGTGTGAGCCGTCGCCGCGTGGTGGTACAGGTGTTGCGGCGTGCGGCCACACCGTGTCAAGACATGCATAAATATGTCGTTTAGTACGACTTACAACATTTATATGTCCTTTACGTCAGTTCAATACATATATATGTTTTTTAAATACATATCATGACACATACATATGTCGTTTAAGGACATTTACAACAGTCATATGTCCTTCACTGCCATCCATGATATTTAATTGTTATTCAACAATACATCATGTTTAAAACGTACATGTTAAACCTTGACCGCATTCTGCAGAAAGCGCATGTGTTATCCGGAAAATGTGAGACTGGTTGTACGGCTTGAAGTAGAACGCCCTGGCGTGGAGACTGTTGAACCTCGAACACCTCGTGCCGTGTCTCAAAACAAGTCCTAAGGACTGGTTAAAATATTATGTGAGTTTGTAGTGATGGACACTAATACATTCAAACCCACATCTGACACCATTCAACTGCTTTTCCTGTGCAAGTGGGCGGAGCAAGAACAAATTTCGAGTCGCTATTTCAATTTCAGGAAATTGATTAGGGTGCACTGGATACAGAAATTCAATTGACTCTTGGTTGATGCTTGTGACATGACCAATCATCTTCTTCAACATGGCCCAGGCGGTGGATTTCAACTTTGACACGGACGAAGGATTCAGCGTCTACTTGACGCCGGATGACAAGGGGTGCAAGTGTGACATGTGGAACACGCTGGCCACGGCGAAATTGACAGAAGTGGTTGCCTCGGCGCGGATTGCTTTCCAGTGGCAGTCGACGAAGGATTGAAGACTCCTCAAAGACAAACCCTTCCAAGAATGGCTTGGTTCAAGGCCTCTGGCACTAGCTTTCAAGTGGCAGTTGACGAAGGATTGAAGACTCCTCAAAGACAAACCCTTCCAAGAATGGCTTGGTTCAAGGCCTCTGGCACTAAGGCCAATTTATTGGGAAAATAGCAGTGATGTCTACACTCGCTTCAAAATGGGGTCTAAGCGTAATATAGGCAAACAGGTATTTGGAGTGCGTCGTTGCGTGGAACAGTACGATGGATAGTTCGCCAGATGTGAAAGGGGCACGATGTGGTGACAACACTACTACGCATCCCGGGGTTGACAAACTGAACACAGTCCGCCGTGGGTAGTGATTTTGATGAGACCCTCAGAAAGTTTCTGGATATGCAAAATGATACAAGAAGAGAAAAGAGGGAGCCACGCTGTACAACCAGAAGAGTAGACGCATACAGAAAAATTCTTACATCCACAAATATTAACCAAAGCGCACCACCGCCACGTGGCCCGCAACAGCGCTAGGTTCCAAAAAGTTAGGCCACACATGAAAAGGGGGCAACCTCCTTCTCACCTCATTGACAGGGTCGAGTCCAGTTGGAGCCATAAAACAGTTGATCAAAATGAGGCAATAAATAGACAAAACCAATTGATGGTGGTGTGGTCATATATATGTTCTTCAAGGCATCAAGTGTATTCATATGGTGTATAACATTATGCAACATGTATATGTCGCATACACCTTATATACCATGTTCATGTCCTTTAAACAGCAGATATGTCCTTTATACATAATATGTTATATGACATAACATGTTGTAAAACATATATGACCTCGTAGTATATATAATGTTAAAGGTTGTATATGTTGTTTGGCATATTATGTTGTTTAAAATGATATGTTGTTTGATAATATACGTTGTTCAACATTATATGTCTCTCTATAATTAAGCAACATGTATATGTCGAATAAATTTTAAAAGAACATGAACTAAGTCGATGAAATTTTATTGACATTCATATGTCATTTAAGGTTATTGCGACATATACACAAGATCTTAAGCGACATATGTCTACCACCATAATTTCCAAATAAGTGATGAGCACTTCATGTTGCAGACAATAATCACCCTGAAAAGGCGACAAGGAATAGAAATAGGCCTAGATCACGCTGGTCGCAGGATCAAATTTGCTCAGGAAAAAAGTTTTCATTCTCGGAACTGTTTCTCAGAATTCTCAGTTCTCAAATTTTTATCAAATAATGTCAAGGTAAACCCAGTAATTTCGTGAAATGGATTCAATCCATTTTAGCGGATTTATCATTCAAATTCTCGGCATTTTGCTACATTTTAACCTTAAAGGCTTTTCCTTTCAGGCTTCTTTTTCAAAAAGAGCCGTTCAAATGTTTGTAAGAAACATTGGTTGACTAAAGATTGCAGCGGGGGACTCGGATTTTTCCAATCCATTCTACAGCCCCAAGAAATGAACACAGTACAACAAAATTCGGAAACAAGATTTTTGTAAAAAAGTTCCGAGAATCGAGACCTTTTCCCCGGGCAAATATGACCCTGCGACCGGCATCAGACCACGGGCTTATATCTAGCGTTGCTCATTGAGAACTCTACATTCAGCACAGACTGCATCAGCAAGAACACCCTCTGAGCTTTCACACACTTGGTGGGTGAAATTGGCTTTTTCACCCACCAGTGAAAATCGCACAACTTTTGTTGCACCGAATAAGATTGTAGTTTTCACCCGCCTGGTAGGTGAAAATGCGTGGGTGAAAACCAGTTGGTGAAAAGGGTGGGTGAAAATGAACAGGCGAATTTGAGTGGGTGTTTCAGCGTGTCACGGTATGGGAACGCGTGTGGGTGAAAGTGTTGGCTTGTCAAACTATATTGATCCAAAAATGTTGTCATACTCCATTAACCCAAGTGCCTTTATTCAACAAATCTTACAAAGTCTCTCATGTGATGGCTGTGCTGTACTTCCCTCCGCGCGCTCATCTGTAACAATTTTCTTCACATGTATGTATGTGTGTGTGCGCGTGTGTTTGTGTGGGAGAGAGAGTGTATGTGTGGGTGAGAGAGAGAGTGCGTGAAATCTGTGTCAAAATCAGGAAATTGGCAAAATCTGACGATCTGGGGCGAGTGGCGTGTAGCAAATTTGCTCGTTATTGTGTTCTTGCTGCGTGTTGTTCCTTGCCGCTGTGCGCTCATGTAACTTCATGATGATCCGATGACGTTTGTGTGTGCGTGTGTGGTTGCCCGCATGTCCCTGCATATCTATAGCTACTACTTATACTGGTAAGCACTGCAATTGGTGCCATGTCGTGCGGCTGTAGGTATGTTTTTCTTGTTCGCTGGGTCAGTCATAAAGATTCCTGTGAGTGAAACAATCAATTAGAAACAGCAAAACAAAGAGAACGAGTCTCAGATTGCGAGAAAAGGTAGGTGAGAGAAAGGAACACAACCTGCATGCGAAAGAGAGAGAGAGCGCGAGAGAGAGAGAGAGCGACAGAGAGAGAGAGCGAGAGACAGAGAGACAGAGGAAAAAAAGAGAGAGAGAGAAAGAAAGACAAAGAGAGAGAGAGAGAGAGAGAGATAAAGAGAGAGAGAGAGAGAGAGAGAGAGAGAGAGAGAGTGAGAGAGAGAGAGAGAGAGAGAAGGAAAGAGAGAGAGAGAGCAAGAGGGAGAGAGAGAGAGAGAGAGAGAGAGAGAGAGAGAGAGAGAGAGAGAGAGAGAGAGAGAGAGAGAGAGAAGGAAAGAGAGAGAGAGAGCAAGAGGGAGAGAGAGAGAGAGAGAGAGAGAAAGAGAATGAGAAAAA
>Ga0209390_10008150_pt1 | contig 13089 bp, 18 predicted proteins | sample BON01_FD_187212 | JGI IMG/M metagenome (GOLD analysis project Ga0209390, IMG submission 187212) | Freshwater microbial communities from Lake Bonney liftoff mats and glacier meltwater in Antarctica - BON-01 (SPAdes) (version 2) | ecosystem: Environmental > Aquatic > Freshwater > Ice > Glacier... | reverse complement strand
CCCAGACATGGCCATGGGAACCGGGCTGGATCAACATCTGGGACCAACTCGCCCCGACCTGATGCCCCTCCCTCTTCCCTACAACCAGGAACCCCGGAAAGCCGGACAGACCGGCAGATCAACCACGCCCCCAAACCCCGACCAACCATCAAAGATCAAATATCCCCGAGAACCCGATCAACCAAGATCAACGGTGGATTGAGGCTAAGACACGCGACCTGGGCGCGTAATCAAATTCGCGCTTCCGTGTTCGACCGGCGCAAGTGCGGACGCTTCGTCGGCAACCGCACAGGTCTTGGCACGTTTCCTTGATTGTCTCGGAACTCGCGTACATCGATCGCTGGGCGCACGTACACCTGTGAAACCATGAGGCGACTTTTGCTCACCCGCGCACTGGTTACCGCTGGAAGGATTTTGGGCTCGATGCTGATCTTAAATGAGATGCTGCACTCCATTTTTGAGCATGTGCTGCGCCGTAATCCCGGAGAAGCCGAGTTCCACCAGGCGGTTCATGAGGTACTCAACAACCTTGGCCCCGTCATCGCTAAGCACCCGAAGTACGCCGATGCAGCGATCATTGAGCGCTTGTGTGAACCAGAACGACAGATCATCTTTCGGGTTCCCTGGCTCGATGATTCCGGTGCCGTGCATATCAACCGAGGATTCCGCGTCGAGTTCAACTCCGCTCTCGGACCGTACAAAGGCGGCCTACGTTTTCATCCTTCGGTGTATCTGGGAATCGTAAAGTTCCTCGGCTTCGAACAGATCTTCAAGAACGCTTTGACTGGTATGCCGATCGGCGGTGGGAAGGGAGGGTCCGACTTCGATCCGAAGGGCCGCTCAGACAACGAAGTGATGCGGTTTTGCCAGTCGTTCATGACTGAGCTGTACCGACATATCGGCGAGCACACCGACGTTCCCGCCGGTGACATTGGCGTGGGTGGGCGTGAGATCGGCTATCTGTTCGGCCAGTACAAGCGGATTACGAACCGGTACGAGGCCGGGGTTTTGACCGGTAAAGGTTTGACCTGGGGTGGTTCACAAGTGCGAACCGAAGCAACGGGTTACGGCACGGTGTTCTTCGTCGAGTCAATGCTGGCCACCCGCGGTGAAGACTTCGCGGGCAAGCGTGTGGTGGTCTCCGGATCCGGGAACGTCGCGATGTACGCGATCGAAAAAGTGCGTCAGCTTGGCGGCACAGTCATCGCGTGCTCAGACTCCAGCGGATACGTCGTCGACGAGAATGGCATCGACTTTGAACTCCTCAAAACCGTCAAGGTGATTCAGCGAGGCCGGATCGCCGATTACGTGACAGCCCGCGGTGCTGGCGCACATCTTGGTGCCGGCGGCTCAATCTGGCAGGTTCCCTGCGATATCGCGCTCCCGTGCGCGACACAGAATGAACTCAACGGCGCAGATGCCAGCGCGCTGATCGGTAACGGCTGCGAGATCGTCGCTGAAGGTGCAAATATGCCAACGACTCCAGATGCCGCGAAGATGCTGATGGCCGCAGGTGTCCTCTTCGCACCAGGTAAGGCGGCCAACGCCGGTGGCGTCTCAACCAGTGCGCTCGAGATGCAACAGAACGCCTCGCGCGACTCATGGAGCTTCGAGCACACGGAGGCGCGCCTCGCTGAGATCATGCGCTCTATCCACGACCGCTGCCTCATCACCGCCGACGAGTACGGCGCGCCTGGCAACTACCAGCTCGGCGCAAACGTCACCGGGTTCATTCAGGTCGCAGATGCAATGCTCGCCCAGGGCTTGGTGTAGCGGTCACCTGCGATCAGCAGGGACGCTTGCCGGTCAAACTGCTGCGGCGATATCTGTTTGTGCGAAATCTTCACCAACGAACAGCAGTTCCTGTGCGGTGTCGCGAGCCAGGGCATAGGCGAAGCAATCCCCAAAATTCAGACCTGCCGGGTGATTGCCTTTCCCGTACCTTCGATAGGCCGTCCGGGAGAGTGCGGCCTGTTCTGCAGTCACGTCGACAATCTGTATGTCCAGCATCTGCATCAACTGCTCAATACGTCCGACTGTCGCCGGATCCAGATTCCTGTCTAACACGATGAATAGCTCCATCCATGCTCCCGCGGACATAGCCAACGAGTCAGCAGTCGTCAACGCTGCCAGGACCGCTGGCGCGCTCGGTTCAGCCTTGGCGATCGACCACGATGGCAGAGGTGTCCACGATCATCGAGGGAGCCCGTTCTCGTCGTACAGAGCAGTCGTATCCAGATCGACGTCGCGGGCACCGCGTTGAATGCTCAGTACAAGACCCGCGACCTCGCCCTGCCGGTCTGCCCGACCGATACGTTCCAACCGCTCGCGGGCTGCTATCTCGACAGCCTCAACTTGGGTTTCCCCAGTTCGCTCGGCAAGCTCTCGGATCAGCGACTGGGTCGTTGGATTCTTAATGTTGATTCCCACTCAGCTCAACTCCCCTGCACCTAGCCATGTCTTCTCCGGCTCTGCCGACCCGTTTTCAGGTACCTGCCATAGGTACCTGCCATAGGTACCCATCTACCCTATGTCGAATTACCCGCCGCGGTCAGCCATCGTCGACCGGTCCAGTTCGAAACCGAGCGGGGACATTCGGGCTCGGGATGAATCCCAGTCGGGCCTTCGGTCCGGGGCGCACGTACGGCATTGAGTTATTGTGCCGCTGCGAACGGCGGCCTTTCGCTATATCTTGGCTGGACCCCAACTACGACAAACTGGCCGACCGCGGCGAGCGCGGCGACCTCACGATCAAGCCCGGCACTGTGCGGCGCCGCCCAAACGTCGCCGCCTGAGGCTCCCTTAGGAAAGTAGACACCTGTTCGGCGGGTTTGTACCTGCTGGAAGGATTTTGCAGTGTCTGGGAGGAATAGGAGATTTAGCCCTGATTACCGGGTTGAGGCCGCGCATCGAGTGATCGATTCGGGTCGTTCGATTGCCGAAGGCGCTCGCGAGTTAGGGATCGTTGAGCTGACCCCCTCGGGGCGGATAACTTCCACATCGGCATGGGACCCGTTCACCGCGGCCACGCATTGATCGCAGTGACCGCAGCCGCCGGTCGGGCACATCAGGGCGGCGGCAAAGGCGCCCGCCGCGGTCGACCGACCGCTACCTGGAGGTCCGGTTACTAACCAGGCGTGGGACATTGCGGACACAGGTGGTTCCTGTGCCGCGTCAGCTGCCGCACCTTGTAGCCACGTAACGACGGCGCTTTGGCCAACGAGTGAGTCCCATACCGTCATAGCTGGATTCTTCCTCGATTCCTGGGTTAGTGGGCGGAAGTGTCAGACGGTTTCAAAGTTTCCCGATGGGTGACGAGCATGCGTGATGAGTCCGACATTACGCGTGCGCCGATAAGGGTCGCGCAATAGAAGTAGGCCTGCCGGAAGTTCGTGCCGACAGCGAAGGCTCCGTTGAGTTGGGCGTTGTCGAAGTTCGCGTGCTTTGCGTTGGCGAGCTGGGCCTTCGTCATTGTCGCGCCGGTGAAGTTGACGAACTTGATGTTGGGATCATTGCGTCGATCTTTCTCCTTTTTGGGGGGTTGCGCAGCCGTGATCTGTGGGATATTCTTCGTACAGACGTTCGATTAGATTAATGGTCTCGATCACAGTTCGGCAGTAAGCGCGCCGTAGCGAAGAGGTTGTCAAATCCAATCGGACGTTTTTCTTTTTTCTGGGTGTTTCTCGTGTTTCGAGCTGAGTGTTGTTTCGAGCTGATTGTTGTTCCGAGCTGAGTGGGGAGGTGAGCAAGGTGACGATTGAACTACTAGGTCAGGCAACGGTTGACGATGCGATGTTCGTCGTCAATACGCTGCAGAATCAGGCAGAGAACCTCACGGGCCCAGATGCCTCGGCTCACCTCGCTCGCGTCTCGGTTCTCGCAGCACAGTTGGACGCGTACCGGATTTCATTGGTCGCAACGATCCAGTCGAGTGAGGTCTGGCGGGAATCTGACCCCAACGGGACGCCAGCATCGTTTCTGCGCAACGAGCACGTCATGGACCATTGGCAGGCGAAAGCCGATCTACGGACCGCTAGGGCCTTCGGTCGCTTTCCCAAGCTGGAGCAGGCATGCCGGGAAGGCCGGGTCAGTCGCGCGAAGGTTGACGTCATCCTCTCGTTTGGGCTTCGGAATAGTCATCGTGAGGCGGCTCTCGGCGAGTTCATTTCAATCTTTGTTGAGCTTGCCGAGCGGGTGACTATCTCGGACTTGAAGCGCATGCTCACACTCTGGGCAGACCAGATTGATCCTGTTGCCCCCGCGAACGACGAGGACGACGCTCACAAGCGCCGGGAATTTCGGATTCACCAACTCGGCGATGGGTTCAAACTTGATGGATTCTTCGGGCGCGATCAGGGCATGAAGATAATGGTGGCGCTCAATGCGGCCCTTGAACTACACCGGCGAGAGAGCCCCGATGCAAAAGATGCCGCTATGGATGAGCATCGTCGCGCCGAACACGGCGAAAGCGACCGGATGGCGAGTTCGACTGCCGCACAACGAGCCGATGCGTTCATCGATTCGATCATCATGCCAATGCTTGAGTCAGGCGCCTTTCCAACTGCGGGAGGCGCGCCTGCGAATGTGTGCGTGACCGTGCCATTGGATCGGCTCCAGTGGCCAGCTGCACCTGCCGACCATGACGACGTGAAAGCGCGGATAGCGGACGCCACGATGCGGTTCCATTCAGCATCGCTTCGTTGCACGAATGGGCCAGGCGAGATGCTCATCAGCGCGACGAAGGCCCAGCAACTCTCCTGCGACGCGACGATTCAGCGGGTGGTGCTCTCGCCAGCAGGCAAGCCACTCGATATCGGGCGGCGAACCCGAGTGATTCCAGAACAGATCCGGACAGCCCTCGTAATCCGCGATGGCGGGTGCGCGTTCCCGTTCTGCGATAAACCATCAGGGTGGACTGAAGGCCATCACATCCAGCACTGGAGCCAAGGTGGGCCAACTCGTTTGGACAACCTGGTTCTGCTCTGTTCCAGACATCATCATCAGGTTCATTCCGAGCACATACCAATCGAGTTTGATTCCGCGGGGATACCGAGAGTTGCGCTCGAACACAGATACCGGGATCGATTATGAACAACTTGATTGGCGGATCCGTGAGGTATGGCACATCTAGGTTACGGATGCGTAGGTTCGGGCGTTATGTAAGTACGGAATCAACGAGGTCGCACTCGGCAAGCCCGAGGCGCTGGAGAGCGCGGCTGTCGCTAACACCACGTAGTTTCCTTTTTACCCGTGGCTGCTATCCCCGTTTTGCGACGGTCAGTAATACGACCGAGTCCTCCGTTGCTTTCAGCGAGTGTGCGGCATCGGGAACAACCAGCAGATCGCCCGGCGCGCCCTCCCAGGACACGTCTTTGGAGCCGAGAACAACGTGCCCGGAGAGCACGTAAACCGTGGCTTCGCCGGGGTTGGCGTGTTCACTGAGCTCGCGCCCGCCGCGCATCGCGATCAGCGTCTGACGCAACGAATGTTCGTGTCCCCCGTAAACGGTTGTGGCACTACGTCCACTCGTCGTGCGGTGCGCGGCTTCCATCTGTGCACGAGACACCGCTGTGAGCGAAAACTTCTCCATACCTATTTCTCCATTTCATTGCGAAAGTCCATTACTAGCGCCGGACCAGATACTGCGCGACGATTTCGCAGGCGATACCGAACTCGCGCGCAAGTGAACCAATCGAGTCCCCCGCTTCTTCCCGCAACCGTATCCGTTCCACCTGCTCACTCGTGAGGAGATACAGGGGGTGAACGCCAGCCGGTTTGACTTCGTCGGTGCCAACCTCGTGGGTGTCATCTTGGGCAACGCTCCACCTTTCGCCTTTGACAGGCGGGACTTTATCCATTTCCGTATCTCCTTTCCGCGCACTAGGTGGCCACTGCTGACGAAATCCTTCGAACGTTGGAAGTATTCGCCGGGGTCCTTGGGGGTTGGTTCCACCTCGCCTGTTGGCGTCGTTCCCCGCGGGCGTGGCGTTGGTTGGGCACGACGCGTACCGCGCGGCAGGCCACCAGTGTGTCCGCCATAGGGACTGCCGTGGTCGGCGAACTCCGCGCGTTCGTAGACGAACGTCCACTTCCCGATGGCAACCCGGTCGCCCGCATGTAAACGCCGACCCGACGCGGGTCGACCATCGACAAACGTTGACGGTTCGGGACTGGTGTCGAGTGGGTTGTACCCAGCGAGCTTGCTGCGACAAGTTTGGGATCCGGTGGCGCCGTTCGATGCTTAACGGGAACCGCCGCGATGTCTTTCGCACGATCGGATCCCAGCTCGCTACTTCCGCGTCCTGTCATGGTGTCCTCCAGAGATCCTAATTCAGTGGACCGTGAATAGAGAGTCAACGGGCACACACCCAATTCGCCGAAAGTCCGGTTAGCCAACCTGGAAGGCGTTCACGCCTCTTCCTACTTCGACCAAACTCCGCGTCTGAACGTCCGGCAATGGGTCAAACCAGGTATCGACGGGCGGATCGTGGCTTACATCCTGGTGACATTCCCCGCTATCAACGCCAAGGCGGTGTGACGCGGCGATAGTGCTTCCTTGACACCGAGACAGACCGCCATCGCGTTTTCGCACCTCTGCGCGGCTCTAGCTCTCTCCCTTAACGGGAGCTCAGGACACTAGGCGCTCAGGTGCGCTGGCGGAGTTTGAAGAGGGATTTGCGGGCTTGTTTGCGGTTGTGCGAGTCTGGGTCGTGTTCTGCTGCTGCGGCCAAGACGTCGCCTAGTTCGGGTCGATCAAGTCGCCAGATCCGGTCGATTCGTTGAGCGCGCGCGGTGACGGTTTCGGCGTTCAGCCAGGGTTGCACGTGGTCAGGGCCGAGGGTGGCGAGGGTTTCGCTAATCAACGTGATCCAGCGGTCGTCATCGAGGGGTTCGAGGGCGATGTCATCGATGTGCCGTTCGGAGTCAGCTATGAGCGCCCACGCCCATAGCCGCTGGGGTGCTTCTTGGTCGTCGCTGCCGATTTCTGTAGCGGCTAAGGCCAGGGTGGATGATGTTGTGGGTTCTTCGCAGCCAATGAGGGCACGCAGTGCCACGGATCGGGTGACCTCGGACTGTGAGCCCAATGCCTGGACGGTGAGCGCGGCGCGTTGGGTGGGGCTTGCGTCGCGGAGCCATTGGCTCAGCTCGTAGGGGGCGTTTTCACCGGTCCTGTTGGCGGCGATGGCCAGCACCTTAACCGGGTCGTCACCTTCTACTGCTTCGACTAACGGGGCGGTGCCGTATTTGGCCGCCCATGGCTGCACGAGGGTGAGCCCCAGGGCAGTCAGGTCAATCTCGGCGTGTATTGAGTCAGCACTGGAAGTTTCAATCGATGCGCCACCGTCGCGCAAATCTCTGAGGTGAGCAGTAACAAGGTCCTCACGGCGGCGGGTGAGTGAACCTGGCGGGTCGATGGTGAGGACGTTCAGTTCCGCCATAAGGTCGAGGCTGTTGAGAACGCCTGCCCCGTAGGTTGCGTTGATCAGGGAGTACTGGCTCGGTGAGTCTTGATAGAGGTCGAACGTCGCGCGCAGCCGTTGCCCGGTGACACCGAGGATGTTGGCGACCGTCATCGGTTCACGCACTTCGTAGAGGTCCAACAGGGCCGCCTGCGTGCAGTAAGCACCAAACGTCACGATCGTGGAGTCACGGCTGTGATGCCAGCCCCGGTCAACGCCCACTCTCAGCAGAGCCGAGACCGCCGCGACGGGATCGCCTGCCAAGGTGCGCGCCTTGCCCGAGGCGCGCAGAATAGTCTTGCGTTTTGTGATGAAACCAGCGGCAGATGCCAGGTCGACGATGTCCATAAGGTGGCGCAGTTCCTGGGTGGATTGCGTCTTGAACGTGCGATTGCCGATGACGGGATCGAACTCATCGCTGGTCTCCAACAGTCGAACGAGGTCACGCCCAGCCGCCAGCGGAATATTGCCCTTCGCCGTGAGGGTGATCCCATCACCTAGGTACCCGGCAAGCTGTGCGATCTGTTGCAAGAGCCGAGACTCGCGAGCGGCCTGTTCACACTCGGCCGCAGGAGCCGCAGTCAGGGGGAGGTAGTCGTGACCGACGATCTCCATGCCGGGCGCGATCGTGGGCCCGCTGATGCGTGCGCGTTCCACGCTGGACAACGAGTTGTACTCGCGAGTGGCCCGGTTGAGTCGGCGCTGCACCTGTGCCATCTCCGCGACGTCAGTGAAGTCAACACCCATCCCCGCCATCATCCGGCGGTTCGGTCCCCAGCGTCCCAAGGTGTGCATCGCTGTGACGAACTGTGCCTCCAGCGAGCGAGCGTGCGCGGCGAGCTCGGCGCCGGGCACGCTCGTGTCCGCGTCCGGATGCTGATCTATCACTGTCAGGAACCCGCACATCGCGGTCAGAACGCCGGGCAGGTCCTGATCGGCGAAGTTGCCGTTTCGCGGCAGCGCCCACAGCAGTTGTTCACTGACGACAACTGGACTCCAATACCAGAGACCACCGGAATGCCTGGACCGAATACTCAGGACCTGATCAAGCTCGTCACGCCAAGCACCTGGCCCGGTCCTTTTACACACCCATTCAATGAGATCGGGAATCTCCTCATCTGACCCACCAGGCAAGATTTGCATCGCATCACGATAGCTCGACCGTCTTACCCAGGCGGAAGGAATCCCCGCACGGACCCGGGCAACCTGGCCGGACCGTGCTGACCCCCCTTTGATGGCTCTTCGGATTTGCGTGGGGTAGGCGCGCCTGGCGGGGATAGGACAGGGGCCCCTGAGAGTCTGGCGGTTCTATCTATGAACTGACCTGATTCCCGAAAGGACCCCTGTGGAGATCGACCCTACGCGGATGTGTGAATTGCTGGTAGGACTTCCCGATGTTGATGTTGTCGGAGTTGAGGATGTGGCCTGCGGGCCGTTGAGGGTTCATGTCCGGTGCCGCGAGCGGGACAGGTGGTGTCGGGAGTGCGGGGTCAGGGCCAGGTTGAAGGACCGGCCGAAAATCGAATTGGTTGATCTTCCAGCTTTTGGGCGTCGAACCCGGCTGGTGTGGCACAAATACCGGTGGCAGTGCCCGGAGCCGAACTGCCCGAGGGGTTCATGGATACAGACTGATCACCGGATCGCGTGGCCGCGCATGGCGTTGACCGATCGGGCGGCCCGGTGGGCATGCGAGCAAGTTGGCCGTTACGCCCGCTCGGTCAACGAGGTCGCAGGTGAGCTGGGCTGTGATTGGCATACGGTCAACGAGGCGGTCATCGCCTACGGCTCCGCGCTTATCGATCACCCAGACCGGTTCGGCCCGGTCGAGGCACTCGGGCTGGACGAAGTACTGTTCGTCCGCACAGGCCCGTATCGGCGTCAGGACTTCTCCACTCAACTCGTCGACGTTTCCGCTGGTCAGCTCCTCGACGTTGTCCCTGGTCGCAGCGGGAAAGCACCGAGTGCTTGGCTTGCAGCCCAAGATCAGGCATGGCGCGACCTGGTGCGCTGGGGAACCCTGGACCTGTCCGGAACCTACCGGTCGGTGTTCAACGCGATGCTCCCACACGCGACCCAAATCGCTGATCCGTTCCACGTGGTCAAACATGCCAACACCAAACTGGATGAATGTCGGCGCCGTGTCCAAAACCAGACGATGGGCCATCGCGGGCGCAAGACTGATCCGCTCTACCGATGCCGACGACTGTTGACCAAGGCCGATGAACGCCTCACCGATCACGCCTCGACGAAACTTCGTGGCCTACTCGCTGCTGGCGACCCTGACGGCGACGTCGCCACCGCCTGGCGGGCTAAAGAAGCTGTCCGCGACATTTACACCCACACCAACGCGGCCCTGGCCATGGAATGGACCGAACGCCTGGCTTATGAACTCACCGCTGCGAACCAGCCGATCGAAGTCCGATCCCTGGGTCGAACCCTCACGAAGTGGAAACATCAAATCGTGGCCTGGCACCACGCCCACGTAAGCAACGGACCCACCGAAGCAGTCAACAATCTGATCAAGAGAGTGAAACGGGCAGCGTTCGGATTCACCAACTTCGCCAACTACCGAATTCGATCGCTACTCTACGCCGGAAAACCCAACTGGGAGCTACTGGAAACCATCACACCCCACTGAAATCCGAAGAGCCCCTTTGATCTAGCGGTGAGGTACTCACCGTGCCTCAGACAGTGATACTGGAATATGAGTCCTCCGTCTCGAGACCACGCGTTTCACGCTTTTGTGTCAGTACAGCGACGCGGAGTGATAGCACTCCCGCAGTACTTGAAGTCGCGATATCGCTTAGATTCCCCTGGCGCTCAAATCTAGGTCACCGAAAGGTCAGAAGACGGTGTGATCGAGCTACATCCAACCCTTCCGACTGCGGCCAAAGTCGCTTAGTTCAGCTCTTCCGCAAAGCGCGCCCAATCTTCAACGAGTCGTGTGACGCCTTGCCAAAGATCCGTCTCGCTATCGGTGGCCAGAGCGGCTCCGCATTTCACCGATGCAAGGAGCTGACGGGGTGTGGAAAATGACGTGGTCGTTCTCGGGACTCGACGGGAGAGCGACCTCTGAGCTCATCCGCTTAGGCGGTGAACTCGGTGAAGGAGGGTCGGCAACTTGTCGATCCCAAGTTCATCGATGCCAGACTCGACGTATTCGTGCAGCACGAAGTCAACGAACGCGAGATGTTCGGGCTGTAGTGAGGACACGATGGAGATCCTCGATTCCAGCACTCGTTCAACGCGGGTTGTGGGTAGCGACCAGATCTCCCGCAGCCGAGCTGTTGGCCTACCACGACAGCCTGGACTCGGCAGCGATCGCCCGCCAGCTCGGCAACCTGCAAACCCTCTTCCTGGCCATGTCCCAAGACAAAACCGAACAGTTCTACCTCGGCATCAAGCGGCCTGAGTGTGGAATCATCCGACTCTCTGAACTCGCTGTTAGCAAGTCAAAGGAGCCTGCATGTCCACCTACCTTTGGTTCTTTGTCGCATTCTTGTCTGGCTGGGCAATGCGCGTACTCATCGGCAACCTTGCGGACTTGCTTCAGAGCCGAACATACGGTCGCACCTACCTCGCGGTTGGGTTGTGGAACGTCTTCCTCATGTTGCTGGTTGTCGAAATGTGGGTGGCCGCGCCGTTCGTCACCGCCGGGAGCCAAGTCGCAACGGAGTCGTTCCTCCTCTTCATCCTGCTGCCGACGGCGGTGACATTGATGGCCTACTTACTGCAACCCGAGCCAGGCAAGTACGAAACTGAGGTCGAGGTCTCAATGGAGGGCGAGGCGGCAGCGGATGCCCCTGAAGAGCAACAGGCGTCAGGGGCGACTCATCGCCCCCTTGAAGAGGCGTTCAATCGGAACCGCCAGTTCTTCTTCGGCATTTTGCTTGCCCTGCCTGTGGTGAGCGTGCTGCGCGAGGTGCTCACCGGAGATTTCGTGCTGATGAGTGAGGACCTGGGCTTCCGGGCATTGCTTGCCCTCGGGGCCATAGCCGGATTCTTCGTCAAGGGCAAGCGAGCAAACACTGCCCTTGCCAGCTGCATGCTCGCAGCGATCGTCGCTTACACCCTCATCGTATTCCCGTACATCAACACCAAAGGGGTATGACGCCGAGCCGAACGGTCCTTGGGCTAGACCTCGCTGACGCTGACCCGAGCATCAAGGTCGATGTACCTGTGCGTGGCAGCGTCCGCACCGCGAGCTTCAAACAAAATAGCTGTCGATCCAAGGTGCAGGCGGTCGCCGACCCTCACTACAACCGGCGCGGAGATCCGCGCACTGTTCACGTACGTCCCATTCGTCGAACATCGGTCCGAAACCCGCCACACACCATCGGTATTCGTCAGCACAGCGTGCTGACGAGACGCACGCCCGTCACCTTCTAGGACCACGTCGTTGTCCTGTCCGCGACCGATCGTCATGCGTACTCCCGTCAGATCGACGGTGCGTGCTGTATCGCCGGTGACGACTTCCAAGGTGTTCATAGCTCCCCTTTGAGTTCCACGCGCAACGATACGTCGCCGGTGTTGCAAATTCGGGTAGCCAATGCCCATGTGTCATGTTGCTCACGATTTGCGGACCACTCGGCCAGCTCCAAACCGACCAGCGGTCGCCCAAAAAACCGGCGCTCCTGTTGTTTCCGTGGGTCAGTTTTGACCTGGTGAATTGGGAACACGCCGTTCCTGCATAGGTTTTGGGCTGTTCAAAGGTCCGAAATCTATGGGAGGAAACGGCGTGCGTAATAGCAGGGTATGGGCTGGGCTGCTCGGGGTCGAGCGTTCCACGGTGATTGATGGTGCCGAGTTCGATGATGAGGCCCAGATTGTGGTGGTCGCGGTGCGCCCACGTAAGGGTGCCAAGGGCAGGTGTGGGATCTGTCAGAAGCGCTGTGGCGGGTATGACCGGAGTGAAGGATCTCGGCGTTGGTGCAGTTGCTACGCGTCGCCTGGCGCACGGTCGGATCGATCGTGGCCCGCGTTGTTGCTGAGGGTGTCGCCGCGCGTGATCCGATGGCTGGTTTAGTTCGGATTGGTATTGATGAAATCAGTTACAAGAAGCGTCACCGTTACATCACGATCGCCGTCGATCACGATAGCGGGAAACTGGTGTGGGCTGCGCCGGGCCGGGACCGTAAAACACTGGCCGGGTTCTTCGAGAAGTTGGGTGAAACCCGTTGTGCCGCAATCACTTTGGTCTCCGCCGACGCAGCCCAATGGATCGCTGATGAGGTCGACGCGAACTGCCCGAACGCCGTCTTGCGCGCGGACGCGATTCATATTGTCGCGTGGGCGGGTGACGCGCTAGATCAGGTACGCCGCGACACGTGGAACACTGCCCGCGACAGTGGACTGGGTGCTCACGCCCGCGATCTTAAGGGTGCTCGTTACGCGTTGTGGAAGAACCGGCGAAAACCTCACCGACCGGAAGAAGATCAAGCTGGTGTGGGTGGCGAAAGTGAACCACCGCCTTTACCGGGCCTACCTACTCAAAGAGCAGTTACCCTCTGTGTCAACCTTTAGTGAGACAGGATCACGAGTCTATTCCTGGCATTCTGGGGGCGATGGAGAGGTTGTTCGATGTTGATGGATTCCGATTTACCGGGTGGGGTTTCGCCTGCCGAGGCTG
>Ga0209390_10008148_pt1 | contig 13090 bp, 7 predicted proteins | sample BON01_FD_187212 | JGI IMG/M metagenome (GOLD analysis project Ga0209390, IMG submission 187212) | Freshwater microbial communities from Lake Bonney liftoff mats and glacier meltwater in Antarctica - BON-01 (SPAdes) (version 2) | ecosystem: Environmental > Aquatic > Freshwater > Ice > Glacier... | reverse complement strand
TATCTTTTTCATCTAAATGCTTATATTTACTCATGTTGTTAGTGCAACGTTTTAGTACCTGGTAGGAAATTACATCTTTTTGTAATTTCCTACCTATTTTTTGTTGCACTTACTACTTGAACTTAGGACTTTCTAGCAATAATCCTGTATGCATAAATAAGAACCACAAGAGTGTCGTGCCATTTGTTCATCAATGATACAGCAGTCTTCTATATTTGAGCAAAATAATCCCATCTAAAATTGTACCACACCACAGGTAGCGTATGTAAAGCGCTATTGTGTATTAATTCTGTGTTTACAGCAGTGCTGTTTTAGTGTTTATTGAGGGATAAACCTCCAACTTTTGTTCAAAACCCATATATGCACATCTCCCCCCGCAAAGAAAAAGGTTCGAAATACCCCCCACATCTTATATATGTAATATTGATTGCTAAGAGAATAGAAGACACTTTCATCTATGGAATCAAATCCTTATCTTTGGTCTATTGTTCATTGTCAATTTCAAGTGTTTAGGACACCAATCAGGACACCTAAAATATTCTTGAATGGTGGAACTCAGGGAGAGCAAGACTTATAGAGGGAGGGCGGTAATTTTGTCACCCCTACTTTTAGAGAGAAGCAGCAATGCTTCTCTTTTTTTTGATAATGAAGCTCGGTAGCGCATTGCGTATGACCACGTACTTTTTAACAAATACTACTTAAATATCCGTAACTGAATTTATCTGCATTAGGCATAAAGCATCGAATAGCACTATGATAGACTACTGAAAGTTGCGTATTCCGTTTTTCTTGTAAATAGAAAACAAAATGCTACTTTCTTACGTACATAACAGCACACCAAAGCCAAATCAGATGCAAGCAGAACTAATTGAAAAAGAGAATTTAAATGCTATTCGTTTTATTAATAAAGAAGTATTAAGTAGTCAGCAAGATATTGCATCAAGATCTGCTGGTCTGATTAGAGCGCTTGTTTTAGGAAATGCCCATCATGGAAAGGTGAAATTAAGTTTCAAAACAAAGCATAATGAAACCTTAAGTGTCTATACTACTGTTTGGACTGTTGCGGGAAATTATATTACGCTTAAGGCGAATCGTTTTATCCCAATACACGCTATCACAAGTATTGAATTTTAATAGAAAATACCTGCTTGCAGCAAGTACGTACCTAGATAAGTTGTTTGCCGTCCGGGAGCCCCCTCTCTTAAGGGCTTGAAATATTGAACTACAGCTGCCGTTCAAATCTCAATTTTACTCATGAAGAATAAGATAATAAAAACTAAGCTATTTAAATATGAATGGCTCGTGGATCAAGTAAATTTAGTTTGATTATAAAAAATAGTGCACAGACTCCTCCGAATTTCTAAATTAGGCAATATTCTGTTTCTAAAAAGATTATATTTGAAGGCGTTACGATCGAAATTTATTTACGGGGAGATAAAACAAAGCATTTCCTTTTCATTATTAATTCTAATTTATGGCTAAAATATCAGATTACGTAGTAGTAAAGAATTCAAAATTTGCAAAGAGATATGCTCAAGACAAAGTGGAAGCTGGTCATTGGGTGGAAGATTTTTTAAACGGCGACATTGATATGATTGGCGATTTTAGAGACTTCATTAAAAACATTAAAGAAGTTTGTAAGTTTGGCTTTGTAGGTCACCATTATAAATTTTTTATAACTGAATTCCTACCGGAAATTATGAGTCATTCTCAAAAAATGGATGAAGCTACGATCAAAAGTCATTATGATGATCAAAATGATATTTTCAGATGGTTTTTAGGTCCCAGAATGGTTTACACTTCAGGTTATTACAAAAATGAAGATGAAACTTTAGAGCAAGCTCAAGATAACAAGCTTGACTTAATAGCTCAAAAAATGCAATTGAAAAAAGGGGAATCTCTTTTAGATATTGGTTGTGGATGGGGAACGCTTGTTGCTCACATGGCAAAGAATTATGAAATGGATACTACGGGTGTAACCATTGCGCCTGCAGGAGCAGAATGGGGCAATAATTTGATTAAAGAAAATGGAACAGAAGATAGCGCTAGAATCTTGTTAATGGATTATAGAGATATTCCTAAAAAGAAGTACAATAAAATTTCTTGTTTAGAAATGGCAGAGCATGTAGGCGTAAAATACTTCCGAACGTTTATGGAGCAAATTTATGACATGCTTGAGGATGATGGTATTTTTTACCTGCAAATTGCAGCACTTAGAGAAAGAAAGTCTTTGTTATGGGGCCCTGATCAGGAAACGATAGTTTGGGGATTATTCATGAACGAATATATCTTCCCTGGTGCAGATGCTAGTATGCCTGTAAGTTGGGATTTGAGAAAAATTGAAAAAGCTGGTTTTGAGATTCAAACTGTGGAAAATGTAGGAATTCACTATAACAAAACTATTGCTGCTTGGTATGACAATTGGATGAGTAACAAGGATTTGGTGATTGCTAAATACGGAGAGAAACAATTTAGAATGTATCAAGTATTTTTGGGCTGGTCGGTTAGAATAGCTGAGATTGGTGGTTCGTCTGCTTATCAAATTATCTGTCACAAGAACATCAATAGCGTTCCAAGAAAGAGATATATCGGAAGAATGGCGCTTGGCGAAAATGCTAAATTCCAAAATTCTTCCTCTGTTTCTTCTAACGAAACTACAGATAAGGTTATGGAGCAATATAAAACGAAAGAAATTAAAACAATGGTGAAGTAATTAGCTATTGCGTTTCGATAGCCCTCGGGATAACGAATTACCTATAAAAAGCCCAAACTAATCAATAGATCAGTTTGGGCTTTTTTTTCCTTATTTCATAAGTTCTTCCTTACTTTAGCATAGCCTAAAACCCATACCCGTGAACGAACATGTAAAATCCTATAAGAAAGAAACCATTACCGGCCAATACGACGTCATTGTGATTGGTTCTGGTTTAGGTGGCATGTCTACTGCAGCCTTTCTTGCGAAGGAAGGAAAGAAAGTTTTAATCTTAGAAGGTCATTACGAGCCTGGGGGCTTTACCCATACTTTTAAAAGAAAAGGATATGAATGGGACGTAGGCGTTCACTATGTGGGTGAAGTACATCGTCCTTATTCCATGATCAGTAAGTTATTTGATTACATCAGTGACACGCCTATTGAATGGGCAGAAATGGGGGAGGTCTATGACAGAATGATTTTCGGAACAGCCATTTACGATTATAAAAAAGGCGAAGCTGAATTTAAGCAACAAATGAAAAGCTACTTCCCTGAAACCGCAGATCAAATTGCCATAGACAACTATGTAAAAGCAATTAAAGATGCTCAAAAAAGTCAGCAGTTGTTTTTTATAGAAAAAGTTTTAAACGCCACTATGTCTTCCTTGTTTGGCAAATTTATGCGCAAAGGTGCTATGAAATACAATAGGCCAACGCTAAAAGTTCTCCATGAAATTACAAAGAACAAAAAACTCATAGCGGTACTCACTGGTCAATACGGCGATTATGGTTCTCCTCCATCAGAAGGAAGTTTCCTGATGCATTCCATGTTGGCAAAGCACTACTTTAATGGAGGTTGTTATCCTGAGGGTGGAAGTAAAAGCATTTTCAATGCCATTGCTCCTATAATTTTAAAGGCTGGTGGTGAAATTTTTACTCGTGCTAAAGTAAAGGAAATTTTAGTCAATGAAACCTATGAAGCTTATGGTATTGAATTAGAAGACAACTTTATTGTAAAAGCACCAATTGTAATTAGTAGCGCTGGAATTTACAATACCTATAAAAACTTGCTAGCACCGAAGGTTGCTGCGCATTTCAAACTTCACGAACAATTAAACAAACTCAAAAGATCAACCGGTCACATGTGTTTATATATCGGTTTGAAACATAAAAAATCCGAGCTCAATTTAGGTAAAGCAAACTATTGGGTTTTTCCAGATAATTATGATCACGATGAAAACATTAGTCTGTATTTAGCTGATCCTAAAAATGATTTCCCTATCGCTTACATCTCCTTTCCAACAGCTAAAGATGCAAATTGGGAAGAACGATTCCCCGACAGAAGTACGATTGAAATTGTAACTGTAGCTCCATGGAAATGGTTCCAAAAATGGGAAGAGGAACGATGGAAAAAAAGAGGTGCCGAATATGATAAAATCAAAGAAGATTTTTCGTTGCGCTTATTAGAAAAACTCTATGCGCAAGAACCTTCACTTCGCGGGAAGGTAGACCATTATGAACTTTCTACGCCATTGAGTACAAAGCACTTCTGTAATTATGAGTTTGGAGAAGTTTATGGTTTAGATAATGGAGTGGAAAGGTTTAATCAAACCTTCTTACGACCAAGAACGCCTGTAAGGAATTTATATCTTACGGGGCAGGATGTAGTAAGTGTAGGTATTGGGGGTGCTTTGTCTAGTGGCTTATTGACCGCAACAGTCGTAACAGGTAAAAACCTAATGACGAGGTTGTTTGATTCTAAATTACAGTTTTACGGCGGATTTTTAAAAGGACTATTCGGATTAAAATAAGAAGGTAATCTTACAACAATCCTCGCTCTTTAAATTCTTTCAGAATAATCTTAAACCAGAAAGAAAATTTGTCTGGATTCTCATCGATCTCAACATAAAGCTTTGCTGCACTAATCCATCTCACGGCTTTTACTTCTTCTGGGTTAAAAGGAATTTCTCCTTCATATTGCCCTACAAAAACATGGTCTAACTCGTGTTCCGTCATGCCACTTTCTTCGTCCTTTGCCTTATAAATGAAGTCGAACACTTCCATTAATTCAGTGCGCACGCCCAATTCCTCAAACAACCTTCGATCGGCTGCTGCTTTATACGTTTCTCCATCTCTTGGGTGCGTACAAACTGTATTACTCCAGATATTCGCCCAATGGTACTTCTCCTCTGCTCTTTGTTGAATAAGGAGCTCCCTTTTACTATTGAATAAAATAATACTTATCGCTCTATGTAAAACTCCTTTTTCATGCGCTTCTGTTTTGCCCATTAAACCTAATATCGCGTCTGTTCTGTCTACTAATATTACTTGCTCTTCCATACTATTTTTCTTCTTGATACCACTTGGCATACATTACATAATTATTTGCTAAGCGATTTAATTTAGCCATACTCATTGCTGGATCTAAAGTCTTTACTTGCTTTGCTGGCACTCCCGCCCATAAGGTAAAGGGTGGAACTACCTGATTTTCTTTAACCACCGCTCCTGCTGCGATAATCGAACCTTGTCCAATATGCGCTAGGTCCATTACAATTGCACCCATTCCAATTAAAACATTATTCTCTATCGTGCAACCGTGAACCACTGCATTGTGTCCCACACTAACTTCATCACCTAAAACGGTTCCCGTTTTTTTGTAGGTACAATGTACCATGGCGTTGTCTTGAATGTTCACCTTATTACCCAGCTTAATGCTATTCACATCTCCTCTTAGCACCGCATTATACCAAATGGTACAATCATCCCCCATTTCTACATCGCCTATAACAACGGCCGTTTCTGCCAACCAGCAATCTTTTCCGAATTTTGGGGTTTTATCTCTTAAAGTTTTTATTAATGCCATTTGAGGTGAGTCACTATTTAAGTACAAAATTAAACCTATTAATTACAATTACAATTCAAATAGGTTTGAATTGGGCGAAAACGGACTTAAACAAAAAAGGGAGCTATTGAATAGCTCCCTTTCTGCTTTTTAAAACATTCCTTATCTAATGAGGGCTACATTACCTGAAAGGAAGAATTCTTTTCCATCCGGGGTGACTACTCTAATAATGTATATATAAGATTCAGTAGCTTGTTGTTCTCCATTAAATCTTCCGTCCCATCCATGATTTTGCGTTCCATTTTCACGATGCAAAATTTCTCCCCATCTATTGTAAATAATCATTTCAATATCTACAAAGTATTCATCCGTTACAACTCTAAAAATGTCATTCAAGTTGTCTCCATTTGGTGAGAAGGCATCTGGAATAATAATTTGCTCCAGACCAACGCCTATTACAAAGACAGAAACAGAAAACTCGCTTTGACAACCATTTGAATCTGTCAACAAGACGGCATAAGTTGAAGTCTCCAATGGGCTAACAATGTTTATTGGTCCCGTTTGATTATCGTCCCACTCAAATGTTCCGGTACCTATAGCAAGCAATTCAGCATTTCCTCCTACGAAGATGGTATCTGGGTTAGACAGGGCGGACAAGTTTGGTAATGGATCTATTTGAAGATTAATCGTTACGGTAGAATCGCATCCCTGTGGTCCAACTACAAACACTTCCGTTGCACCAACTGCTGTGCTGTTATACTCTGTTCCATTTACAAAAATCGATTCTCCTTGACAAATTGCGGTGTCTACCAATCCAATTTTCTCATCTAAAATCAATAAATCAACATTGTATTGCACCTGATCACACCCACTTAAAACATGTCTTAGTGTGTCTTGATAGAAGCCACTTGAATTGTAAGTAATACCATTGACCATTATACTTTCACCAAAACATAGAATAGTATCTATATTCACAATAGTGAAACTATCAATTTGCAAATCAATCACAAATTGAACACTATCACAGCCACTAACCGCATAAACTGCCACATCACTATACAAACCACTTGCGCTATAATTCACGCCATTCACCGTTAAACTTTGTCCTTGACAAAGCGTAGTGTCTATCGTCTCAACTATGAAACTATCCATAGCAAGATTAATAACATACCGAATACTATCGCATCCCGAAACAGCGTAAAATGCCGTATCGTTATATGCCCCGTTTGAAGTATAAGTAACTCCATTAACCGTTAAACTTTGTCCTTGACAAAGCGTGGTGTCGATCGTCTCAACTATGAAACTATCAATTTGTACGTTGACCACATACTGAACACTATCACAGCCACTAACTGAATAAAATGCCGTATCGTTGTATGCTCCGTTTGAAGTATAAGTAACTCCATTAACCGTTAAACTTTGTCCTTGACAAAGCGTGGTGTCGATCGTCTCAACTATGAAACTATCTATGGCAAGATTAATAAGGTATTGAACACTATCACATCCACTAACTGCATAAAATGCAGTATCGTTGTACGCTCCGTTTGAAGTATAAGTAACTCCGTTAACCGTTAAACTTTGTCCTTGACAAAGCGTAGTGTCGATGTTCGTAATAATGAAGCTATCAATTTGTAAGTTGACGACATATTGAATGCTATCACATCCACTTACCGCATAATACGCCGTATCGTTGTAGGCTCCGTTTGAAGTATAAGTAACTCCGTTAACTGTTAAGGATTGTCCTTGACAAAGCGTAGTGTCGATGTTCGTAATAATGAAGCTATCAATTTGTAAGTTGACCACATATTGAATGCTATCACATCCACTTACCGCATAATACGCCGTATCATTGTAAATGCCGCTATTCGTGTAATTCACTCCATTGACCGTTACACTTTGTCCTTGACAAAGCGTGGTATTTAGAGTCGTAATAATGAAACTATCAATTTGTAAGTTGACCACATACTGAACACTATCACAGCCACTTACCGCATAAAATGCCGTATCATTATAAGAACCACTAACATTATAATTAATCCCATTTACCGTCAAACTTTGACCTTGACAAAGCGTTGTATCTCTATTTTCAATGGTGAAATCTAGAACAGTAATGTTAATCGTAAGTACCGAATCACAAGGATTTAAATCTATAATAAGCTCTTGTCCATTGACCACCGTAGTATTATATAAATTTCCATTTATAAGAATACTTTGCCCAAAACATAATACCGTATCAAGTGTTCCTACTCTCTCTGGTAGAACAGTGATGTCTACCAATATAATGCTATCACATCCCAATGCAGTGCTTAAGGTATCTCTATTAAAAGTATCTGTGGTTAAAGTCCACACCGCTCCGCTTGGCATGGTATATTGACTTCCATAACAAACTGTGTTATTCAAATTCGTTACAATACTGTCAACATATAGGTCGAAACTAATGGAATCAACACAACCAGAACTATCCGTTACAACCAAAGTATATTGATCAATACTCAAATTAGCAGCAATGACCACATCATTAACCACCACCACAGGTGTTCCATTGGTCCAAGCATAAATGTATGGTCGAACTCCTCCATCAACTCGCACCTCAATATGTCCATCTCCTGATTCATGACAAGTTGGTAAGCGCAATGAATCTAATCCAAAGTTTAAAGAGTTTGGCTCTAAAATATTGAAAATTAATTCAAATTCACATCCTAAATTGTCCGTTACATTGACCATATAAGCTCCTGGCGATAAATTGCTAACCGTATCCGATAAATTAAAAGTTGTAATTCCTGGAGCCAGGTGAGACCATGAATAAATATAAGGAAGTGTTCCTCCGCTTACTTGAAAAATAGCGGATCCATTAGCACTTCCATTACAACTTACATCTTGAAGGCTTAACGCCCCTATAAGTGCATTTAATCCAGGTAAAACATTCACGCTCGCAGAATCTTGACATGATAAAATTTGATCCGTAACCACCACCGTAAATGAACCAGGTTGTAAACTACTGATACTAGCTGTCGTGCCACCATTACTCCATAAATAAGTGTAGCTTCCACTTCCTCCAGAAACTGTAACTGCTGCAGTACCGGGCCCTGAACAGCTTGAAGGTGTTGAACTCATAACCAAACTAATGTCGTTCACGGTTACCGTGACGTTATTCGTGCTACTACAGAATCCGGTTGAATCTTCAAGCATTACAGTGTACGTAGTTGTGCTTGCGGGTAAAGCAACCACAGAATAGGTATCTGTACTACTTAAACCTGTGATTGGAGACCAGGAGATACTCCCTCCTAAGGTGTCTCCTCCAACAGTTAAACTCACGCCCCCTTGATCTCCAAGACAATAGGATTGGTCTGCAGGCATAACTGCCACTGGTTGTTCTTCAACATGCAATATTAAAACAGAATCTGAAGATATTCCACAACAATTTGTTTCATAGTTTAGTGTAATGTTATAGATCCCTGGAGTACTGAAGCTCTCAGATACAGAACTGAAAGCACTTCCATCATAAGCATTATTTCCATCAGCTCCTCCACCTAAATTCCAATGATAAACATATCCAAGTCCTCCGTTAGTTGCCGTAAAGCCAACCAATTCTCCGGCACAAACCCTGTAAACCCCTTGATTCAATGTTGCTGTAGTCGTAAATTCAGGATTTACTTGGTCGTCAAGAATAATGTTCGCAAATCCCGTATATATATTCGATCCAAACACAATATTCTTTCTCCCAAGATTACTATATTGAGTAATTGCGTTTATTCCGCTTCCAGTGGGTGGTGAACTTCCTATTCCAAAAGCCCAAGAATTGCTAGAAGGTGCTGTAAAAAGAATATCCGTTGCTGTACACGCCTTATCCTCCATCCGTACAACGGGTTGAGAAGACAAACTAAAAGCAATGTCGTTGGTCACAAATGGAGTGCCGGCAATCACGATATTCGTTGCTATTCCATTTGCACCGCCCCCTGTTCCGCCATTCCCAGCGGCACCAGCAAGAATTATAGAATTTATCAAATTAGTATTCGCCCCGTTTACCGTAATTTCAAGACCCCTCGAATTCCCTCCACTCGTGGCTGGAATACTGAATATTTGATTCGCTCCGTTACTTGCTGAACCTGCAAGAACCTGTGTCCTCACTAAATTATACGTGTTACAATTGTTCAATCTCAAACCTACCATATCCACTCCTTCGTATCCTGAATAAGTAGTTCCGCCTCCTAAATTAACCGTAGCGATGGTCAAATCTTGAAACCTAAATCCTGTTTGGTTGTTTATGGTCATTGCCACTACTTCAGGGTTTAGACCTGTTTCGTTTGTTATTCCTGAGCCTGTTGCCAATGAAGTTGTTTGAGTGGCCGTTCTTAAAATTCTTGTAGCGCCAGCTGTGCTAATTTTGTCCCAGTTTAAAGCGGGATCAAACCCTCCTTCTAAGGTTAAATAACTAGTCACTTTAGTAATCGCTGTATCTGTTACATAATCTCCAACAGCCATTTTTATAACCGTTCCATTACAAGCACCTGCTTCTAGGGCGGTGTTCAAATCATATGGATTTGCTTTAGTTCCATTACCAGAAGGGGTTCCCGTTGGGGTCACATAAATTACATTGCAAGAAGTACTTATGGGTTGCGCCACATTTATCGTAGCGCTTGCTGAAGCGCTACACCCATTAACCGTATTTGTAGCAGTAACTGTATATGTGGTTGTACTGGTAGGAGAAACATTAATGCTTGCTCCTGTTAGCCCCCCTGGCATCCAAGTAAAACTATTTGCAGTTGGAGAGCTAGCGGTTAAGGTAGTCGTAGCACCAGAGCAGGCGAAGCTACTTGTTGGTGAAACGCTTACACTTACTCCTTCAAATTGAACAGTAACATTATCTGAAACAGGAATTTGCAAACCATCGCATCTTGTATAAGTCGTTCTTGCTTGGTAGGTAGTCGTAGCTAGTGGGTTCACCGTTATGGTGTTTCCAGTGCCTTGTAAAACAGCCCCTTGATACCATTGAACTGTTGAATAAATCGTTGCGCCCGTAGGTTTAAACTGCCATGCTTCAGGAGTCGTAACTGACCAAGGGCCGGTATTCCTTCCGGGAGGCGTATATCCTGCCGTTCCCCCCATATTCTGAATACCAATAACAGTATTCCCGCTATTCCAACCTGTACAAGTTTGTTTTTGATTCACGTACACCTCTATTATATTCGTGGTTTCATATAAAACCATCATGTGGGTACTTCTTAAATTTGTACAATCGTAATGCCCTAAATTATTATAGCTAACTATAAACGTTCGACAAGGGGCTTGTCCTAACAAGTAATATCTCACCGTACCCGCCACAGAAGGGTCAATGTCATGATAAGGTCCGAAGATATTTCCTCCAGCAGCCAAAGCGGGGTTAGGCACACTAACACTAAATGGCCATGGATGATATCCACTAGCTGCTGCAATATCAAAACCAATTGCCCCATTAGATCCAATTATACAAGAGCTGTAAGTTTGCCCAAAAAAACAAAATGGAAATGGAAGATTAATTACCCCACTCCAAACATCATCCGTATTAACGGATACAGCAGTACCGCCTCCTGCATTGTATGCAATTGGTGGAGCATGAGGAATCGCTGTCACGCCATAAGAGGTAGTTTCTCCCACATCAAAAGCAGTAGCCGTAAGGGTCGTACTGCTCACATTACATGGCAACAACTGGTCTGGTCCTGCATCAATTTGCGGGCAACCACTTCCTTGAGCAGTCGCTGATAAAATGAAAATAAAACTTAAAGCTAAGGTGTATAATGTTTTCATCGGCTTAGTTTTTAAGGTTTAAATTCTGATTAGTCATTTTATCATAAGACTTCTTGTCGAGGATGGAGATGTCCAACAAGATATACTTCGAATTTTGTAGAAGATGACGAACATCCGCTGGCTCAATATTTCCAGTAACTTTATAGTAAAAGTTTTCGTATTTCCCTTGCTCGATGTACGGAACTTGATTGAACAAAGGCATTAACATTCCAATTAATGGTTTCACTTCTTGTTGACCAATTGGTTCAAAAGAAACCTGATATACTTGTTCAAGTTGCGAAGCGTTTTGAGCAAAAACAAAATTGATCGTATTCGCTAAAATAAATGCTAGCGCGAGCACATGAATGAAGTACTTTTTAGACATAATTCTGGGGTTTAATATTAAAGCATTAATATAACGAATTTTTGAAACATTCAAATAGAATAAAAACGGAAAAGGCAAAAACAAAATGAGATCCGTATTTCTCCCTTGTGTTTTAAAATAATAAAATTATCGAATCAAGGTTACATTGCCAATCAAGTTAAACTCTTCTCCTGTGCGTGTTTTTACCACTACTTTATAAGCGTAAGTACCTAAAGGCTGACCTTTGCTTTTATAAGTTCCATCCCAACCATGAGTTGCCAAGCCATTCTTTTTGTGCAACAATTCACCCCATCGGTTATAAATAGCTAGTTCGACATCATCGAATGATCCATTTACAATAACCCTAAAGATGTCATTTATACCATCACCATTTGGTGAAAAGCCACTTGGAATTGATATTAGGTCCTCTGATGCGCCCAAAACATAAACGGGAACAGCATTCTCACTTACGCAACCATTCAAGTCTACAAGCATTACAGAGAAGCTCATAGTTTCTTCAGGGTTAACACCTATAGTAGCGCCACTTTGACCATTATTCCATTCAAAAGATCCCGTTCCATTTGCAATTAATTGAGCTGTATCTCCTATTAGAATCGTGTCTGGGTTAGCAACCGCTGAAAGATTAGGTAATGGATTAACAATTAAATTAATCGTAACAGTTGAATCGCAGCCCTGAGAACCTACTATAAAAACTTCCGTTGCTCCTATTGTGGTAGCGTTAAATTCTGTTCCGTTTACAAAAATAGATTCCCCTGCACAAATAGCAGTGTCAATTAATCCTACTATTGGAACTGGGTTAACCGTAATTGTTCCTGTTCCTGCTAGCGATGCACATCCTGCCAATGTATAAACTACGGTATAAGCTGTTGTATTTGTCGGTGTTGCAGTAATCGATGCCGTTGTGGCTCCGCTACTCCATAAAAACGTTCCTCCTGTAGCTAGTCCTGTTGCAGTAAGTGTTGCCGAAGTTCCATTACAAACGGTAGCATTGGTAACTGTTACTGTTGGAATTGGGTTGACGGTAATTGTTCCTGTTGCGGTCAATGAAGAACATCCTGCCAAAGTATAAACTACGGTATAAGCTGTTGTATTTGTCGGTGTTGCAGTAATCGATGCCGTTGTGGCTCCGCTACTCCATAAAAACGTTCCTCCTGTAGCTAGTCCTGTTGCGGTAAGTGTTGCTGCTGTTCCATTACAAACTGTAGCATTGGTAACTGTTACTGTTGGAATTGGGTTGACGGTAATTGTTCCTGTTGCGGTCAATGAAGAACAACCTGCCAAAGTATAAACTACGGTATAAGCTGTTGTATTTGTCGGTGTTGCAGTAATCGATGCCGTTGTGGCTCCGCTACTCCATAAAAACGTTCCTCCTGTAGCTAGTCCTGTTGCAGTAAGTGTTGCCGAAGTTC
>Ga0209390_10008142_pt1 | contig 13093 bp, 10 predicted proteins | sample BON01_FD_187212 | JGI IMG/M metagenome (GOLD analysis project Ga0209390, IMG submission 187212) | Freshwater microbial communities from Lake Bonney liftoff mats and glacier meltwater in Antarctica - BON-01 (SPAdes) (version 2) | ecosystem: Environmental > Aquatic > Freshwater > Ice > Glacier... | reverse complement strand
TTTATATATATATATATACATATATATATATATATTTATATATATATATATATATTTCTTTATATATATCTGTATATATATATATATATATATATATATACATATATCACTGAGCACTCTACCCTCCCTGTATGTAGGTACACGCAGGAGCAATGGATGCCGTCGAGGCGGGGCGGGGGCGCACTGTCGAAGATACCGGAGGGGGGCACACTGTCGCAGATACTGGAGGGTGGGCCTGGAGCTCAGATACCGGAGGGGAGGACTTTGCGCCCGCCGCGCTTGCGAGAACGGTCGGCAGGTGGCACCGTCCCGCCATTCTGGAGACGCGTCAGCGCGACGCGCGGGAGCTAAATGACGATTCTCCCTTTCGAACTGGACTGCAAGCTGATGGGTCTTATGGACAGCGCGATGCGCGGGAGCGAACGGACGATTCTCCTTTTCGAACTGGGCTGCGAGCGGATGGTTATGAACAGCGCGACGCGCGGGAGCCAACGGACGATTCTCCTTTTCGAACTGGAATGCGAGATGATGGGCCGTGTGGACACTTCCCCGTAGACGATTCTGGGTCACCGGCGGAGTTTCGCCACGGTCTCTGTGAAGGGTTCCACGGACCAGAGGCAGCAGACGTTTCTAGGGAGCGGGAGTTTCGCCGGTCAACTCCTGGACTGCGAACTGCGGAGTTTCACGGATCAGAGGCAGTGGATGATTCTAGGGCTTCGGAGTTTCGCGGCTCAACCCCTGGACTGCGAACTAAAGAGTCTCATGGATCAGAGGATGCGAACGATTCTGGGGCGCCGCAGTTTCGTCCCTGCCTCTCGCTGGCGGAATGTCTGCGCGACCTCGACGTCGTCTCAGCCAGCCTCAACCTAAGGCTGCTGCACGGCGTTGATAGCAATACCGGGGGGGGTAGTCCGGACAGGAATACCGGAGGGGGCAATCGCAATACCGGAGGAGGCGGTACGGACAGGAATACCGGAGGGGGCAGTCTGGATAGGAATACCGACGGGGTCACCGCGCTGCGCCCGGCGATGCCGCCCCCTCCGGTATTGCTGCCTGGACTGCCCCCTCCGGTAGCGTTACAGGCAGTAACAGTGACGTCGAGTGGCATACACACACACAGACATAGGCGCAGTGGCGGCGGCGGTGGTGGCGACGGTGGTGGTGGCGGCGGCGGCAGCGGCGGCAGTGGTAGTAGTGGCGGCGGCGGTGGTAGTGATGGCGGCGGCGGCGGCGGTGGTGGTGGTAGCGGTCCTGGTGGCGTTGTGGTACCTGGGACGTTTCAGGGGATGGCGGCCGCGACAACGCCCGAGCGGTCCAAGAGTAGACGGTCCGGTCTCTCGGATGCGTCTCCGCGGACGACAATCGCTCCGCGCCTCTCGCCCGGCGCGACGCTGTCTCCGCAGGCACTCGAGCGCATCGCACGCATACTGCACAGCAAGCACGGCGAGAGCGACGACTCGGACTGAGACTGACAGTTACCCTGTTTGGGTTAACCCGATTCGCCCGGCGTGACGCTGTCTCCACCGGCACTAGAGCGCATCGCACGCATACTGCACAGCAAGCACGGCGATGAGAGTGACGACTCGGACTGAGCCCAGTGTATACCCTGTTCGAATCCTATTATAATACCAGACGATTCGCATAGTACAAGGCCAGTGCGCCAAACGGGGTTCTACTTGGGCGGAGCGTAGGTCCTGAGGGTTAGGGTTAACCCGCATCGCACGCATACTGCACAGCAGGCCCGGAGAGGGCGCGCGCAGCGGCGAGAGCGACGACTCGGACTAAGACGAACAGTGACCGTGTGTGTATCTTAGATGGTTCGCACGGTACACATTTGTAGAGGAAAAGTGTTGTAGAGGAAAAGTGTCGTACTGTACCAAGTTTGTGCCACTTTTCCTCTAGGCGCTTAGAGTAAAAGTCGCACAACTGGTACAGTACGGCACTTTTCCTCTACACCATTGGCCATTGCGCCAAATGGGATTATATTTGGCGGGACGTACAAGGTCCTGACTAGTTGAAGTTCGCGCAGCGTAGCTCTCGACGGCTCCCAGTAATCGCGCGATCGCGCTCTCGTATTCATATTCATATAATAATTGTGTATACACGGCGTTTCGGCGTTTAGATTTCAGAGAGAAGCATTCAGCAGTGTGCAAGCTGTGTCTGTTGTGTCGTCAGCTGTGTAGAAGTTTCTCTCAATCATGAACTGTCATCCAATGGATCTTTCGCTGTATCAGCTGTGTGCTGTGTGTGGAGCGGGGACGAGCGGCGGCTTAAGTTATTCTCATTGGCTGTGGCTTCGGCCACTGGATTAACCCCAGTATATAGCAGCCATGGCAGTAGTCATACACAGCGTCAGAGTACGGAGTAGTACGGAGAGAACAGCACAGCCACGCAGTATATAGCACGCAGTGTCACTGCAGTGTGTGTACGTTAGCTATACTTATACTACTGATGCCGCACGCACGCACAGTATGTGCAGTATACTGTATACTGTGTGCGCCTGCTGAATGCAACACAACACAACGGCTACGCAGTACGTAGCTGTGCGCTGTGCAGTAAAACAGCAGTAGCGGTAGCGGTGTAAAAAAATGACACAAGCAATATGCAGTACGCAGTATTGCCAGTATCAGTGTTGTACAGTCTTCATCTTTTTTACATCAGATGACGTCAACACACATCAAACACCAACGATGGTGAATGTGAGACAGACACAGAGAGACAAATTAATAAATAAATCCCATGATAACAGACTATGAACAAAAATAACTTGCTCTACACGCGTCTGCATGTATTGCAGTAGTCAGTAGTCTAAGTCTATCAACATCAACATCACACAAGATCAACACAATGCACAATATAATGCGTAACCCGAGACTAGCTGATAGAAGATTAAGCGCTTGACGTTTGACGGTTCAAAAATCCTAAGCGCGGGTAGACGTAGACCGTAGGCACTAGCAGCGCACGCGCACACACACATGGCCCACCAAAGCACTAAGCACAAAGATTGCTGACACGCTGACACGCTAACACCCCCATGCATAAACAACAGGAGGGTGATGAGATGCCGCCCACCGCCACCGCCCCAAGGACATCCTGAGGAGCTATAATCATCATCTCCTCCTGTGTGGGTGTGGCACCAACCGTGACGCACAGAGAGCTCCAGTAGGGCCACAAGCTGCTTATCGAGCCGGGCACCGCATCTATATGCTATCAAATCCAATCAAATCAAAGGTCCTTACAAAACCACACGCGAGCAAAGGAGAAGACACATCCCAGCATTACCAAAGGGGGCAGCAAGCCCTGCATCACGAAATGACACAATCTTGGGGGCTGAAAGCCTCAACCCTCGCAGCGAGAGTCGAGGCTTGGGGTGAATACAGGGGTACAGGTACAGCCAGGAGGGTTAACCCCTGTGCGCACATGGCACAGAAGTTACTGTACCCTGTGCGCACATGGCACAGTAGCCAAACCGTGACTTCTGTACCCTCGACGATGATTTGTAGAGGACACACGGTCATCATGCCAGTTGTCGTCTAAGCGGTTGTTAGAGGACAACTGTTGTCCTCTACAAAACAGCGACTCTCTCAAAGATGCCCTCTCGCTGGCCGCAGAATAAACCACTTGCGGCTTCTCCCCGCGACGAAATTGGATCCCAGGGAGTCGCTGTTTTTGTAGAGGACAAACGGTCACCATGCCAGTTGTCCTCTAAGCGCTTATAGGACAACTGCCATAGTGACCGTCTGTCCTCTACACGACCAACACGGCAACAATTCGACTGTCTCCTATTGAAATTGAGCCGTTGAAACCGAGGTCCTGTCCTCCGTTGGCCTTTACACGATATTGCCAGCACCAATATTGTATGGTGTATGGTATACAAAGGGGGAGTCGGTGGGAGGGCGTATATTGCGCAATGGGCGTGCAATAGCATTGCAATAGGGTAGGCTTTGCAGGTAGGGGGAGGGCATTAAAAGGATGATACACTCCCACACTAAAGCGTTGCAATAAAACACTATCTTGTAAAGGCTAAGTCCTCAGATCGATTCACTCGCACATTTCATCTGTCGCCTATCAAATAGGCTTAATCTTGACGAGTTAACCCCTCGGTGATAGGACGACGTTCCTGTCTAATTGATAGAGATTAGGTTCATCCTGAACCCGTGTCGGGTCAAGGGGTAACTCGTCCTATCTTCGCATAAAAAAATTCGAGGTCTCAGAGCAAACGTGCCAGAGATGCGTTTGAATAAAGGAATATTAAACCGTGGCCGTGTCCATTCCACTCACACGCTGAGGAGCGCCGCCGCGGACGGGTTAACCCGGGTTAGCCCTGCGGATCACTCGGCGAACCGGTGGAAGAAACCCCGCGGGATTTATCGGGCCAACCCTTCTTCCACCGGTTCGCCGAGTTGTGGGCTGATCTATCTATAATCGTGTGTGGTCTCATACTGCATGGAGAATCCTTGTCCTTTGTATTGATGACGACCCAGGGAGACAGGTTAACCCCGAGGTGAGCCCGAGGTAAACCCGATCTGCGAGCGTTGTTTCCAGCAGCAGATGAAAACAAAACCGGTCCACACCACATTCCACCGTTGGCATGTGCATTCTGTTCACGCGCTGAGGAGCGCCCCGAACGTTTCCTTTGCGTTGATACGACCCAGGGAGCCTGGTTAACTCCGGGGTTAGCCCGAGGTAAACCCGCTCTGCGAGCGTTGTTTCCAGCAGCAGATCAAACACAACTTGGCCAAACCATATTCCACCGTTGTGATGTCCATTCCGCTCACGCGCTAAGAAGTGCCTCGAAAGTTTCCTTTGCGTTGATGACGGCCCATGCGGCCAAGTTTACCCGCTCTGCTCTGCGAGCATCGTTTCCAGCAGCAGCTCAAACTAAACCATATTCCACCGTTGTCATGTTGATTCCGCTCACGCGCTGAGGAGTGCTTCGAACGTTTCCTTTGCATTGATGACGGCCCATGCGGCCAAGTTTACCCGCTCTGCGAGCGTCGTTTCCAGCAGTTCAAACCACACCAAATTCAAACGTGGTCATGTTCATTCCATTCACACGCTAAGGAGTGCTTCGAACGTTTCCTTTGAGTTGATGACGGCCCATGCAGCCAGGTCGGCAACTACGTTGACCTGCGCCTTCTCGTAGACGCCGAACGAGGGGATGATCGGATTGTCAAGCCAGCCCTGTAGATGACACAACAAAGATCATTTTGGTCGGTCACACAGACTAGGGCTACCTATGGTGGCCTGTGGGGAATGCTTGCCTGCGGACAAGCCGTGGGATGTGGTGTCTGCAACACGCCGGAGCTCTGGCGTGGCGCCGCGGGCCTGTGTGCGCGTGTACGCGCGTGTGCTGGTGCCGCCGAATCTTTACATACATACATACATACAAACAAACATCCGACGGGTCAACCCAAGGGGCACGCTGGGACTAACCCGATAGGTATTAGTAGGTTCACGTAGGTGTCTGATGTCTGCTTGTGTTTCTGTTCGGGTTGACCTAACGATCGGGTTGTCGAGGGTTAAACCTTAGCCCTATAGAGGTCACAACAAAAACACAAACACACACCCGACGGGTCAACCCGAGGGGCGCGCTAGAATTAACCCGATGGGTGTTACTAGGTTCACGTAGGTGTCTGATGTGCGTTTGTGTTTTTGTTCGGGTTGACCCAATGATCAAGTTGTCGAGCCAGCCCTGTAGAGAACACAACAAAAACACAAACACACGTCCGACAGATCAACCCGAAGGGCACGCTATAAGTGTTAGTAGGTTCACGTATGTTTCTGAAGTGTGTTTGTGTTTTTGTTCGGGTCGACCCAATGATCGGGTTGTCGAGCAAGCCCTATAGAGGACAAAACAAAAAGTGAGGTAGCCGCCTTGGGCGTTGTAACTATTTCTCGTGGGTGTCTTCAGCGCTGCTGCAGCAATAAGAAAACTCCCCCAGACTATTCTTACCTTATTCTCGTAGCGCTTCGAAACCGGCAGCCGACGCTGCTTCGTGCGCCCGCATACCGTACGCCGTCTGAGGCTAAACATCCGACGGGTCAACCCGAGGGGCACGCTAGAACGCTAGCATCGAGTTCACCCTATAGGTGCTAGTAGGTTCACGGAAACAAAGAAACAAAGCCCTAACACTGGCGCACGCGCAAAAAATACACTGCACACGTAACTAGGCTACCCCATAGGGGAGCCTGCTAGGCAGAGTGCAGGCAAAGCGTGCCTTCAGGCACGCCACGCACCGTCTGCCGCATACGCGGCTCTGGTTGTCAGGGATCACGCCTTCTGCTTGCGGGAGATAATACATTTGAGGATGGCCTTGACATCATTCACTACTGCCGCCTTAGAGATCTGCTGCGTGCTGTCTGATGTTTGTTGGTGTTTGTGTTCGGGTTGACCCAATGTTTGGATTGTCGAGCCAGCCCTTTATTAGAGGACACAACAAAAACACAAACACACATCAGACACCTGTATGAGCTGGCCTAGTTACCTCTAGAGAATTCTTTTGCGCGTGCGCCAGTGTTAGGGCCCTGTTTTTTGTTTTTTGTTTTTTTTTTTTTTTTTATAAATGTAGTTTCCGTGAACCTACTAACACCTATGCTAGCGCTCTAGCGTGCCGCTGGCTGCTGTGTGGGAGGTGGCAGAAATAAGCCGGAGCCCTCTCCCAGCTCCCGATAAGCAGCCCCCCCCCTGCATAGGGGTAGGGGTAGGGGTCAACCCGGGGGGATGAGGGTTAACCCGGGGTGGGGGTTAACCCCCTTTCCATGAGCAGGCCCTAGCTTGCCTTTCTAATAGGCACATTCTCGACGCGAGCAGACGTTGACCATTTCATTGCAAAATGGCGAATAACCGTTTTTTCTCTAATTGTCTAGGCCTAGTTTATTTAGCCGTTTAGCCGCCTTCAATTACAACGGCCATTGGTCAACACGCCTCCGCGTTGATGGTTTGTTCACTTTTTAGTGAAACTAGGGCCTGCTCATCCCGGGTGAACCCCCCCCCCCCCCCATCTCCTGGGAAGCAGCCCCTCCTGCGAATCCCTACTTTCTCTCCTCCCCTCCACAATACCTTTGCTAGCTCTCTAGCGATGGCTGCTGTGTGGGAGGAGAAAAAAATAAGCCGGAGCCCCCCCCACCTGCATAAAAAGCAGCCCCCCCTGCTAAGCCCTAGTTTCTATCCACCCCATTACTGTGCTGGCTGTCCTTTAAGCGATTAGAGGAAAAGTGCCGTGCCACCCATCTCCCGGGAAGCAGCCCCTCCTGCGAATCCCTACCTTCTCTCCACCCCGTCACTGTGTCAGCTGTCCTTTAAATCCTTAGAGGGGAAGTGCCATACACGCATTTATCCTCTATTGTTCTGCGGCCAGCGTGTGAGCCCCTTCTGAGGGAATCGCTGTTTTGGAGAGCACAAAAAGGTTACAGTGGAAGGTGTCCTGTGGTGTCTTCGTGCCGGTGTGAGCCGCTGCCGGCCGGCTGCTGTGATGGGGAGGGGGGTGTTAGGTGTTTCGTAGGGGTAAACTTATCATCCGTATCTGTCCTCTGAACGGTTCGAGGGTAAGTGACACACACGGCAGTTAGCCTCTACAAGACCCTGGACGCAAACGTATGACAGCAGTTTGAGTTTCGGGTTAACCCAATAGAAAGATAGACATAGATGAGTATACAAATATATAGAGACGCATATACATAGATATAAATACTCATGCATCTATCTATCGATCGATCGATCTATATCGACATGTATCTATCTATCTCTATCCATACCTATATCTATATGAACATAGAAAGATAGATACATAAATAAATAAATTATGAACATATATGTATGCATGTATGCATATATATGTATATGTATATATACATATACATACACATATATATATATATACATATATATATATATATATATATATATATATGTATATATATATATATATATATACATATATATATATATACATATATATATATGTGTGTGTGTGTGTGTTTATATAGATATATAAATATATAGATATATGTATATAATGTATATATATATGTATATATACACATATATATAAACATGTATATATCCACATATACGTACATATACATATGTATCTAAACCTATTTATGTATATTTATGTATTCTCATATTTATACATACTTATATTGATGTATATGAAAATACGTTTGAATACATATGAATGTTTCTTTACACATCTATATGAATATATATATGCATGTCCATAGTATATACAAGAATAGTTGGAACGATACATCGATAGATACTCACAGATATATGAATATATAGAGATCGAGATGGACATATATTGGCAGAAATCGGCATATCTACTTTATAGGCATTGTGTGTCGCAAGCGCACCTGCAGCGCCGCCTTTTCCGTCGGGTTAACCAAAATAAATGAATAGACAGATAGATAGGCATATCGGTCGAGACTGACAGATATAGACAGAAATAGACAGATATACGTTTATACATAGTGTGTCGTATGCGCACCTGCAGCGCCGCCTTGGGTTAACCCGATGTCAAAGAATATTCATATGCATATCTATATACATATCTATATACATATCTATATGCATATCTATATGCATGCCTATAGCATATATATGAATGGCTGGACACATCATTGATAAATAGATAGATACATATACAGATCAAGAAAGACAGACAGAGACAGAGACAGACATCTATACTGTACATAAATAGTTTGTCGCATGCGCACCTGCAGCGGATTAACTCAACAAACAAATGATTGATTGATATATAGAGATCGAGATAGACAGACATAGACATAAATAGACAGATACACTTTATATACAGCACCTGCAGCCCCGATTTGTTGCCGAAGTCGGTGGCAGCGACGTCGACAGTGTAGGCCGCGGGGCTGTCGAGAAAGTACACGTACATGTATATAAATATACGTATGCACATCTGTATGCATATTTATATAAATATCTATATGAGAAACCATATGCATACCTCTAGCATATATATGAATGGCTGAAAAATGAATAGGCAGATACATAGATACATAGAGATTGAGATAGACATAAATAGACCGATATTTTTTGTATACATAGTGTATCGCACGCGCACCTGCAGCGCCGATTTGTCGGCGAAGTCGGTGGCGGCGACGTCAAACTTGTAGGCCCGACACATACAATAGATATACTTCATATGCATAGTGTGTCACATGCGCACCTTCGCCACCTTGTCGACGCTGCAGGGTCAACCCGAGATCGAGATAGACAGAAATAGACATAAATAGACAGATATATTTTATATACAGCACCTGCAGCGCCGATGTGTCGGCGAAGTCGGTGGCGGCGACGTCGACCTTGTAGGCCGCGGGGCTGTCGAGATAGTAGATAAGCAGGTCGACCCTCGACGAGGGGATCGCGTGGAAGGGGTTGGCCAACACCTCTAGTCCAAGGAGCAGAGCTACCAGCGGCGCGCCGCGGGCCTGGCCGCGTAGAAGCTCGGGTTACCACTACTTCTACGACTACTAGTACAACTACAACTACTACTATGACTACCACGAACAATAGTACTAGTACTAGTACTAGTACTAGTACTAGTACTACTAGTACTTGAACTAGTATGAGTACTACTTCTTCTACTGCTGCCACTACCACTACTACTTACTACGTCTACTACTACTTCTAATACCACTACTACTTCTACCACTACATATATAACAGTGGATCGCGTGGAAGGGGTTGGCCAGCACCTCCAGTCCAAGGAGCAGAGCTACGAGCGGCGCGCCGCGGGCCTGATCGCGTAGGGCATTCGGGTTACTATTACTTCTACTTCTACTACTACATCTACTACTACGACTACCACCAATACTAGCACTAGTACTACTACTAGTCCTTGACTAGTACTAGTACCAGCACAGTTCGGGTTAACCTACAGTCCAATGAATAGATCTACGAGCGGCGCGCCACGGGCCTGATCGCGTGCGGAGCGCGCATAATGCGTATATATATATTTATATAAACAACATAGATATATGTTTCTATAGATCTACACTCTATAGATCTCTGTCTATATATCTACATAATACATATACATATGAAGATGTGTATAATCACCCCGAGCGGCGCGCCGCGGGCCCGACCACATAAGGCGCTCGGGTTACTACTACTACTTCTACTACTACTACTACTACTACTACTACTACTACTACTACTACTACTACTACTACTACTACTACTACTACGACTACGACTACCACGACGACTACTTGTACTAGTACTAGATTAGTACTAGTACTAGTTTGGGTTAGATACTCAAATCCAATGAGCAGAGCTACGAGCGGCGCGCCTGATCGCGTGAGGAGCGCGTATAATTCATATATAGATAGATAGATATAAACATGGATCTAGAGATGTATAGATCTATAATCAATAGATCTTTCTCTCTATATATATGTGGGTATATTTATACATATACTATATATATATATATGTGTGTGTGTTTAGGCGGCCTGAGCGGCGCGCCGCGGGCCTGATCGCGTAGGGCGCACGGGTTAACCCGATATATATATAAATGAATTGATCAATGTATCGATAGATGGATCGATATATATTTTTACACATACACATACACACACACATATATACATATCGGGTTAACCCCTAGAGAGGGAAGACGTATGTATATATATATTATATATATATATATATATTTAACTCATATATATATACAAACACACACACATATATATATATATATATATATATATATATATATACATATACATATATATGTATATATACATATATATATATAGGATGGCTTGCCTTGCAGGCGTGGAGCTATCGTCGCATCTCTTTGTATGCGGATAGCGGGTAGACATGCGCCTTCATTAGATTGCCATATTTATACATATGTTTACATATATAAGTATATATATATACATATATAAATATATAGAACACGCCTTGCACGCATCGAGCTGTCGTCGCTTTTATTTCCACACACACACACACACACACACACACACACACACACACACACACACACACACACACATACGCACATATATACATACACACACCCACACACATATATATACATATGTACATATATATAAAGAATAGCAGACCTTGCAGGCGTCAAGCTGGCTCCGCATCTCAATATATGCGGACAGCGGGAGGACGTGCGTCTGTATTATATTGCCATATATATATATTCACACATATATACACATACATACATAGATAGATAGATAGACAGATAGATATAATAGCACACCTTGCAGGCGTCAAGCTGGCTCCGCATCTCGATATATGCGGAGAGTGGGAAAACGTGCGTCCGTATTATACTGCCATATATATATATATATTTACACATATATACACACATACATACATATATAGATAGATAGATAGATATAATAGCATGCCTTGCAGGCGTCGAGATGGCTCCGCATCTCGATATATGCGGAGAGCGGGAAAACATGCGTCTGTATTATATTGCCATATATATATATTTACACATATATACACATACATACATACATATATATATATATATAGATAGATAGATATAATAGCATACCTTGCAGGCGTCAAGCTGGCTCCGCATCTCGATATATGCGGAGAGTGGGAAAACGTGCGTCTGAGTGGTGACCATCGATTCGTCGCCGCCGGGATCGCAGACGCCGAAGAGGGCCATCAGCCCCGGCTCGACTCCAGCAGACAGCTCACCTATGGATAATACCGGAGGGGTGGGCATAGAGAGGATATGGGAAGGAGATTTGCCTTTCAATAATAACGGAGGGGTGAAACCAGAGGGGGTGCCATAGAGGTTAGGGTTACTCGTCGCCGCCGGGATCGCAAACGCCGTAGAGGGCTATCAGCCCAGGCTAAACGCCATAAGACAACTGAAAAAAGGTTAACCCGAGAACAGATATGAGATCAGGGGCGGAGGGTCAACCCGAGCCCAGGCTCGACACCAGCAGACAGTTGGCCTGTGGGGATTACCGGAGGGATAAGCAAAGATGATACCAGAGGGGGGGGGTTGCAGACGCCGAAGAGGGCCATCAGACCCGGCTCGACGCCGTTTGACAGCTCACCTGTTAATAATACAGAATACGGGAGATCAAAGAGGGGGGTCGCAGAGGGCCATCAGACCCGGCTCGACGCCGTTTGACAGCTCACCTGTTAATAATTCAGAATAGGGAAGGGGTGAGTAAATAAATGATATCAGGGGGGGTCGCATACGCCGAAGAGGGCCATCAGACCCGGCTCGACGTCAGTAGATAGCTCGCCTGTACATAATTCAGAATTCGGAAGGGGTGAGTACATAAATGATACCAGGGGGGGGGTCGCAGACCCTTCAGCCCCAGCTCGACGCCATGAGACAGCTCGCCTATAGATAATACCGGAGGGGTAAGCAAAAATGATACGAGAGGGGGGGGGTCGCAGACGCCGAAGAGGGCCATCAGACCCGGCTCGACGCCATTAAACAGCTCAATTGTAAAAAGATCAACAGGTCACACACACACACACACACACCGACAGAGGACAACATCCCCGAAACCGACACACACACACACACACGACAAGAACAGCACCCCAAACCCCCAAACGAACACCACCCACAAACACTTAACAACGCTCGAAGGTGGCGTGATCATATGTAAAGCATACATAATACGGGAGGGGTGATAACATAAATGATGCGGGGGGGGGGGCACAGACGCCGAAATGGGCCATGCGGCCTGGCTCGACGCCATCAGACGACTAGTCTATGGATAATACCGAAGGGGTGGGCACAGATAAGGTACCTGTTGACAGCTCGCCTATACATAATACCGGACGGTTGGGCCGAGGGGTCGTATAAAATACTGTGTAGGTATAAGCTACTGCTTAGTAGTTTATATAACCCCTTGGTTGGGCACAGATGAGTTACCAGGGGGGCAGCTCGGCTTATACAATACCGGAGGAGTGAGAGTAGAGGGGAAACGAAAGGGGGGGCGGCTCGAATAAAAAAAATGCTAAAGGCGTGTGAACAAAGAAGATATGTACATATATATCTATATATATATATATATATCTATATATATATATATATATATATATATA